>Ga0065165_1000801_pt1 | contig 41950 bp, 29 predicted proteins | sample AraplaMF_Cvi_mMF_FD_63813 | JGI IMG/M metagenome (GOLD analysis project Ga0065165, IMG submission 63813) | Arabidopsis root microbial communities from the University of North Carolina, USA - plate scrape MF_Cvi_mMF (version 2) (version 3) | ecosystem: Host-associated > Plants > Roots >... | reverse complement strand
GGTGAGCAGGTTGATGTCGCCATGCGGCGCGGCTCGCAGCGAGCCCTCGGGCTCCTGACCGGTCAGGAGCCCGAGGGCTCGCTGCGAGCCGCGCCGCATGGCGACATCAACCTGCTCACCATCCTCCCGGCGGCCAATGAGCCGGGCCTGCAAGTCCAGGCCAAGGACGGCAGCTGGGTGGACGTCCCCAGCGACTTCGGCATGCTCATCATCAACATCGGTGACATGCTGCAGGAAGCCTCGCAGGGCTACTACCCCTCCACGCAGCACCGCGTCGTCAACCCTACCGGCGAAGGCGCCAAGAAAAGCCGCGTCTCCTTGCCGCTCTTCCTGCACCCGCGCGAGGACGTGGTCTTGTCGGACCGCTATACCGCCCACACCTATCTGGACGAGCGACTGCGGGAACTGGGCGTCAAGAAATAGGCTGCTTCGTGGAAGGGCCGTGGTGGCCTTTCCAGGCTGCAGGTCTTGATGGAAAAGGCCCTGCCCTGCGCCCGCCAAACTGTTTGCAGTCACGCTTCTGGGAAGTGGCGACCCAGTGTCCTTTCCGGAAGCGAAGTGAAGCGCCCGTCGCACGCAGCCTTTGAGGTCTATGGTTTCAGGAAGTGGCGACCCGGTGCCCTTTTCCGGAAGCGAACTGAAGCGCCCGGCGCACGCAGTCTTTGAAGTCTATGGTTTCAGGAAGTGGCGACCCGGTGCCCTTTTCCGGAAGTAGAGAAGGGAATGGCCTGGCGGAGCCAGGACAGGAATGACATGAAGGAAAAGGGTGCCGGGTCGCCGCTTCCTGGCGCGGCCCACGAAGCGTCCGAACGTCCGAGCGTCCGAGCGGCCATAGCGGGCGCAAAGTCCACAAAGCCCCCCTTCGCCCCCTCCCGCCGCCCTTGATGGCAAAGTGCAAGGCACACCATGCCCCGCACTGTCTGGATCCACCCCGAAGCCCCACCCAAGCCGGCGGTCGGCGAGCCGTGCAACGGCTGCGGCCTGTGCTGCCTGGCGGAGCCTTGCCCGGTTGGCGTGCTGGTGACGCTTCGCACGCAGGGGCCTTGCCGCGCGCTCGAGTGGAGTGGCGCTGACCGCCGCTACCGCTGCGGCATGCTGGTGCATCCCACGCGCTACCTCGGTGCTTCCGGGCTCCCGCCTCAGTCCTTGCCCAACCGCCTTCTGCGCCGCTGGTCCGCGCGCATGATCGCAGCCGGCATTGGCTGCGACGCCGACCTCACGGCCGCCCCCACTCCCCCCGCCTCTAAGGAGAATCGCTAAGCAGCCCCACCCCCGCCTCCCACTAGCATGGCCCTCGACTTGCTTCTCCAAGAACCTGCTCAGGAGTCATGCTCATGGTTTTTTCCACCCGTGCTTCCCGGTTCCGCTTGTCCCTGCCGCGCCAGCCTCGCCTGCTGCGCACGGCGCTGTGTGCCGCCGCTCTCGGCGCGGCCCTGGCCACCTCCGCGCATGCTGTCCCCCTGCGCTGGGCCGCGCAGAACGACATCCTCACCCTGGACCCTCACTCGCAGGACCACAGCACCACCAGTGCCATCCTCCAGCACAGCTATGAGGGCCTGACGCGCTACAACGAGCAGTGGGAGGTCGAACCGTGCCTGGCCACCAAGTGGACGACCGTCAGCCCGACGCAGTGGCGCTTTGAACTGCGCAAGGGGGTGAAGTTCCATGATGGCTCGCCCTTCACCGCCGACGACGTCATTTTCAGCTTCCAGCGTATCCGCCAGCCGCAAGGCACGATGCAGATCTACGTCACGGGCATCAAGGAAATCAGGAAGGTGGATGACTACACCATCGACCTGATCCTCGACTCGCCGCAGCCCATCCTGCTGCGCAATCTCATCGACTTCCGCATCATGAGCAAGACCTGGGCGGAAAAGAACAAGGCCACCCAACTGGCCGACTACAAGGCCAAGGACGAAAACTTCGCCAGCCGCAATGCCGTGGGCACCGGCAGCTTCAAGATCACGGGTTGGCAGCCCGACCAGCGCGTGACGATGGTCATCAACAAGGACTGGTGGGACAAGCCGCGAGGCAACATCACCGAGATCACCTACCTGCCCATCAAATCCGACCCCACCCGCGTGGCCGCCCTCGTCTCCGGCGAGGCCGACCTGCTGACCGATGTGCCCACGCAAGACGTGGCACGCCTGAAGAACGACCCCAAGCTCAAGGTCATCGAGGGCCCCGAGACCCGCACCATTTTCTTTGCGCCGGACCTGGGCAGCGACGAGCTGCGCGGCTCGTCCGTCAAGGGCAAGAACCCGTTCAAGGATGTGCGGGTGCGCCAGGCGCTGAGCATGGCCATCGACCGTGAAGCGATCAAGCGCAGCATCATGCGCGGCATGTCGGTGCCCGCGGCCCTGATGGTGCCGCCGGGCGTGAACGGCTACGCCGCTGACCTCGACAAGCCGCTGCCACCCGACCTGGCCAAGGCCAAGAAACTGCTCGCGGATGCCGGCTACCCCAGTGGCTTCGAAATTCCGCTCAACTGCCCCAACAACCGCTACATCAATGACGAGGAAGTGTGCCTGGCGGTGGTGTCGATGTGGGCCAAGATCGGGGTCACGGCACGGCTCACCGCGCAGCCGATGTCGCAGCACAGCCAGACCTTCCAGCGCTTCGAGTCGCCGATCTACATGCTGGGCTGGGGCGTCTCCACCAACGACGCGCTCTACACGCTGCAGGCGCTCGCCCGCACCCGCAGTGGCGGCCCGGACGGCAGCTTCAACTTCTCCAAGGTCAGTGACCCGGCCCTGGACAAGCTGATCGACGCCATCAAGGGCGAGATGGATGCGAACAAGCGCAATGCCCTGATCCGCGATGCGCTCGTGCTCGTGAGAGACCAGGCCCTGTTCATCCCGCTGCACCACCAGGTGCGCCCGTGGGTGATGAAGGCCGGCGTGGACACGCCCCATCGTTCCAACGACCGGCCCGAGGCGCGCTTCACGACGATCAAGTGAAGCCGGCAGGGGGCACACCGGTGACCCCTGCCCCCTTTCAGGCTTCTGGCGGCGCCCCCAGTGCTTGCGCCACCAGCGCGGTCTGCTCCTGCCGGTGGATCACGCTGGAGGCCGTGGCTCCAGCCGCCGTCACGGAGCGCGCTACCACCTGCAGCCGAACCGTTGCAGGCAGCAGGGCCTGCACATCGTCACGGACAAAGTGCCAGGCGCCCTGGTTGAGCGTCTCCTCCTGGACCCACACCACGGACGTGGCTCCCGCATACCGGCCCAGTACCGCTGCGAGTTCAGCGGCCGGGAACGGATAGAGCCGCTCCACCCGCACCAGCGCCACACGCTCGGCCTGCGCCTCCGCCAGGCCGGCACGTCCGCGCAGCAGGTCGTAATAGACCTTCCCGCTGCACAGCAGCACGCGCCTGGTTTGATCGGGCACGGCGCCCTCGTCATCGATCACCGGCTGGAAGCGTGCCCCGGCCAGGGCCTGCACGGTCGTGTGGCTGAGCGGCTCGCCCAGCAGCACGGCCTTGGGCGTCATCACGACGAGCGGCTTTTTCACCGGGTCCATGGCCTGCTGCCACAAGAGCAAGGCCCACTGCGCCGCAGTGGACGGGTAGGCCACGCGCAGATTCCCTGCGCCGCACAGCAGCAGCAACCGGCTCAGGAAGCCATTGGAGTGCTCGGGCCCCACGCCTTCATAGCCATGCGGCAACAGCACCGTCAGGCCACTCGCATAGCCCCACTTCTCTTCGCCGCAACTGATGTACTGGTCCAGGAACACCTGGGCACCATTCACGAAGTCGCCGAACTGGGCTTCCCAGACGGTCATGCCGCCCCCCGCTTCGACGCTGTGCCCATATTCGAATCCGAGCACCGCCTCTTCCGACAGGATGGAGTTGTGCACTTCCAGCCCGGCCTTGGCCGTGAAGTGTGACAGCGGCATCCAGGTTGCCATGCCGCTGTCCGCCTGGTTGTGCCAGACCGCATGACGATGCAGGAAGGTGCCGCGCTGCACGTCCAGCCCCGAGATGCGCAGCGGCACCCCCGACGACAGGATCAAGGCATGGGCGATGGCCTCGGCCGTGCACCAGTCGATGGTTTCGGGCCCACCTTGGGCCGCCGGCTCGCCGCTGGCCAGCCGCAGCCAGCGGGCGGCCAGGCGCGCGAGTGCGGGATGCGGCTCGAAGCCCGGAGGCACGTCGGCCAGGTTCGCCAGCAGCCAGCACAGCCGGTCGCTGCCCGGCATGGTGCCCAGTAATGTCGGGTCGCCAAGCCCACTCGCTGCCACCGTTGTCCCGGCACTCACCAAGCCAGCGGACGCCGGTAGCGCCTGGCGCTGCGCCCACGGCCGGCCGGGCGTCCTCAGCACGGCCGGATCGAACAGCTCCAGCGGCAGCAGTGCCGCTTCGGCCTCTGTGGCTGCCAAGGTGCCGCGCTCGACGAGCCGCCGTGCATGGACGGCGCTCACCCCGGGACGGGCCGGCAGCTGGGCATACAGGCGCGGCGCTGTGAACAGCGGCTCGTCATGTTCGGAGTGCCCTTGCCGCCGGTAGCCGATCAGATCGATCACCACGTCCGCGCCGAACCGGGCGCGGTAGTCGACCGCCAGGGCCGCCATGCGCTGCACCGCCTCGGGATCATCCGCGCTGACCCTGAGCACCGGGGCATCGACCATGCGCGTGACATCGGTGCAAAAGCGCGAGTGCTCACGGTCCATCCGGTTGGGTTCGGTGAAGCCGAGCTGGTTGTTGATGATGATGTGCAGCACGCCACCCACCTCATAGCCAGGCTTGAGGCCCATCGCAAGCGTCTCCATCACCACGCCCTGCCCGGCGAACGCGGCGTCGCCATGCATCACGATCGGCAGGCAGGCGTCCGCCAGGGCGGCCGCGCTGCGCGCGGCGCGCGCCATGCCAACCACCACGGGGTAGACGCTTTGCAGATGCGACGGGTTGCTGGCCAGCGTCACCTCGACGGCCCCGGCCGGTGTCGCGACCTCATAACGGCCGCCCAGGTGGTAGACCAGATCCTTATGCCGCTGTGGATGCGCGGGCGTGGGCTCGAAGTAGTCGATGATCTCGTCCACCGGATGGCCCAGCAGGTTCACCAGCACATTGACCCGCCCCCGGTGCGGCATGCCCATGAAGCAACGGGTGACGCCCTGACCGGCGGCGCGTGTGAGCACCGCGTCCAGCAGCGGCACGAGGGCTTCGTTGCCCTCCAGCGAGAAGCGCTTGCCATGTGGGAAGCGACGGGCCAGGAAGCGTTCCCAGCCTTCCACGCCAGCCAGCCGCTGCAGCAGGTCCAGCGCCTGCGGTGCGTCGCTGGCCGGGCTCTGGGCCGCATCACGGCAGGCATCCAGGCCGCCCGCCTCCAGGCGTTGTTGCAGCCATTGACGGCGGGCGCCATCACGCACGGCTGACAGGTCCACGGCAACAGTGCCGCAGTACCAGGCGCTCAGCCGCTCATACAGCTCCAGCGCCCGTCCGGCGCCCAGCACCGGCGTACCGTCCTGGGCCAGCGGCGTGTCGGCAGTCAGCCCAAAGTCTTGCAGCGTGGGCGGCTCGCCCACGCCGGAAGAGGCCAGCGGATCCAGCCGTGCATAGCGGTGGCCGTGCAGACGAAAGGTTTCGATGAGGGACGCCACGCCCGGCGTGAGCTGTGGCGTCGGCGCGCCGGCCACCAGGGCGGCCGCGTCGGCATCGCGATCAAAGCGACGTTGCGGGGCCCAGGCGGGCCCGACGGAAAAGCGGTTCACAGACATGTCGACTCCCTTGACGACGAATGGGCCATGCGATGCGGCCAGGCCTCTCCGTCGACGCTCGAATCGGCGTCTTGTGCCCCGCAGCGCGCCGGTGAGGGCGGGCTGCGCCAGGGCGGTCGGATCCTCCCGGGCCGCACGACTTCCAGCTCTACGGCCGGTCTGGTCTTATGTCCCCTTCCAACCCCTGCCACGCGTCCCGGGCCATCGGCCCGAGCAGCGCGCGCGGTGGCTTACACCGCGAACGCGCGCACGGCGTCGTTCAACTGACGCGCCTGGTCCTGCAGGGCACGGGCTGCGGCCGTGCTTTGCTCCACCATCGCGGCGTTCTTCTGCGTGGAATCGTCCATCTGGACGACCGCCACATTCACCTGCTCGATGCCCGCGCTCTGCTCCTGGCTGGAGGCGGTGATCTCGGCCACGATGTGGCTGACCTGGCGGATGCTGCTCACGACCTGGGCCATGGTGGCGCCAGCCTGCTGCACCATGCGGCTGCCCGCATCCACGTGCTCCACCGAGTCATCGATCAAGCGCTTGATTTCCTTGGCGGCGGTCGCGCTGCGCTGCGCGAGGCTGCGCACCTCGGCGGCCACCACGGCGAAACCGCGGCCCTGCTCGCCGGCGCGCGCCGCTTCCACCGCGGCATTGAGCGCCAGGATGTTGGTCTGGAACGCGATGCCATCAATGACGCTGATGATCTCGACGATGCGGCGGGAGGCGGTGGAAATCGAATTCATGGTCTCCACCACCTGACCGACCGCTTCCCCGCCCTGCGTGGCAATGCTGGAGGCGGACGAGGCGGAGGTGTTGGCCTCGTTGGCATGGTCGGCGCTGAGCCGCACGGACGCGGTCAGCTGCTCCATTGCCGCGGCGGTCTCCTGCAGCGCCGAGGCCTGTTGCTCGGTGCGGGCGGACAGGTCCTGGTTGCCCTGCGCGACTTCCAGCGCCGCATGGGCAATGGTGTCTGCACCCGTGCGCACGTCGGTGACGATGCGGTGCAGGTTCACCACCATGTTTTGCAGCGCGGTCATCAGGCGGGCCACCTCGTCCTTGCCCTCCACCTGGATGCGGTAGGTCAGGTCACCGGCTGCAACCGATTCGGCCAGGCGGATCGCCCGGTCAATCGGCGTGGTGATGGAGCGGGTGATCAGCACCGCCGTGACGATCCCGACCAGCAAGGCCAGCGCCGAAGCAATCACCATGTTGCGCTTGGCGACGGAGGACCGCTCGTTGGCATCCACCACATCCGCCTCCATGCTCCTGGCCTGGTAGTCCACCATCTTGTCGATCAGGGCGTAGTAGCGAGCCTGAGGGCCGGCCATCTGCTCCTGGTAGACGTTCAGCGCGCCCTCCCGGTCGCCTGCGGCGAGCAGGTCGAAGACCTTGCGCACGGCCACGCCGTATTCCTTGCGGGCGACCGACTGCTCCTCGAAGAGCCGCTTGCTGTCTTCGCTGCCCAGCATCTTTTCAAGCTTGGCCAGGTTTTCGGAATTGGTCTGCCGGATGGCGGCGTACTCGTCCATGTATTTCTTGGTGGCCTCGGGCGTGCTGGACAGCAGCAGGCGGCCAATGGTGATGGCGCCGCGATCACCCACGCTCTTGACCTGGGTGGTGAGCGCGATGAGGGCGTAGCGGTCCTCCACCACGGTGCTCATCGTGCGGTTGACCCCATTGATGACGCCGATGCCGACGGCGAGGATGACGAGAAGCAGGAGAAAGGTGACAGCGAAGGCGACAGCCAGTCGCGAACCGATGCGGAAATCGGCCAGTTTCATGAGAACGGCTCCCAGGCGATAGTGTTATTGAAATGTCTGACTATCTAACCATTGCTTACATTTCAGGTCTAGCGCCCAAAGTCGCATTTGCGTCAATCCCCCAATCAAAGTGGTGGGAGGAGGTATTAATTCACGGCCCGTGTGGCGAGCGGGCCCGTCGTTCACCAATAAAAAATGGCTCCCCGCGGGGAGCCATTCAATGGCGGGAGGTCGCCAGGCGGATCAGGCCGCTGCCAACCCCAGGCGCTTGCGCGCCGCCTCGTATTCGCTCTGGAAGCGCGCCACCAATTCGCCCGCCGGCAGCACTTCGCGGATGGCACCAATGCCTTGCCCGCTGCCCCAGATGTCCTTCCAGGCCTTGGCCGCCGCGCCGCCGCCGAAGTTCATCTTGGTGGGGTCGCTCTCCGGCAGATGCTCCGGATCCAGGCCCGCCTTGACGATGGAGCCGCGCAGGTAGTTGCCATGCACGCCGGTGAACAGGTTGCTGTAGACGATGTCGTCGCTGTTGCTGTCCACGATCATCTGCTTGTACTCGTCCGTGGCACGCGCTTCCTGCGTGGCGATGAATGCAGAGCCGATGTAGGCCAGATCCGCCCCGGCGGCCTGGGCCGCCAGGATGGCATCGCCGCTGGCGATGGAGCCGGACAGCGCCAGCGGGCCGTCGAACCACTCGCGGATCTCCTGGATGAGGGCGAACGGGCTCTTGACGCCGGCGTGACCGCCCGCGCCGGCCGCCACGGCGATCAGGCCATCCGCGCCCTTCTCCACCGCCTTGTGCGCGAACTTGTTGTTGATGATGTCGTGCAGGACGATGCCGCCCCAGCCATGCACCGCCGCATTGACATCCTCGCGAGCGCCCAGCGAGGTGATGATGATGGGCACCTTGAACTTGGCGCACATCTGCATGTCGTGTTCGAGCCGGTCATTGCTCTTGTGCACGATCTGGTTGATGGCAAAGGGCGCGGCCGGCGACTCCGGGTGGGCACGGTCATGTGCTGCCAGGGTCTCGGTGATTTCGGCCAGCCAGTCTTCCAGTTGCTCGGCCGGCCGGGCATTGAGCGCCGGCATGGAGCCCACGATGCCGGCCTTGCACTGGGCAATGACCAGCTTGGGGTTGCTGATGATGAACAGCGGCGAGCCGATGACCGGCAAGCGCAGCTTGTTGAACAGCGGGGGAAGTGCCACCTCGTGTCTCCTCGTTCTGAAAACGGATGAATCGTTGAAGCTGGATCGGAACCGGTGCAGGGGAATCAGAAAGCTTCGATGGGCAGCGCCATCACGCTATCCGCGCCCTGCACGACCGCATCACGCAGCGCCTGGCAACGCGGCAGGATGTGCTCGGCATAGAAGCGGGCCGTGGTGATCTTGGCCTGCATGAACTCCACGTCCTGGCCCGCCGCCAGCAGCTCCTGCGCCGCCAGCAGGGAACGCGCCAGTTGCCAGCCCGCCATCAGGTTGCCCGCCAGCATCAGGTAGGGCACCGACCCGGCGAAGGCGCCGTTGGGCGCGGCCTTGCCGTTGGCGGCGATGTAGTCCACCACCTGCACGAAGGACGCCCGCGCCAGGGCCAGCTGCTGGCGCACCGACTGCGCCGCCGGGCTGCCATCGGCGGCCAGCGCCCCTTCGGTTTCCTCGATCTGCGCTGCAATGCCGCGCGCAAAGGCGCCGCCATCCCTCAGGGTCTTGCGGCCCACCAGGTCATTGGCCTGGATGGCGGTCGTGCCTTCGTAGATGGGCAGGATGCGCGCGTCGCGGTAGTACTGCGCCGCGCCGGTTTCCTCGATGAAGCCCATGCCACCATGCACCTGCACGCCCAGGGAGGTGACCTCCAGGCTCATCTCGGTGCTGTAGCCCTTGACCAGCGGCACCATGAATTCGTAGAAGGCCTGGGCCTGCTTGCGGGCGTCGGCGTCGCCGTGGTGGTGGGCGATGTCATACGCGGCGGCCGCATCGATGGCCATGGCCCGGCAGCCCTCCACCAGGGCGCGCTGGGTCATGAGCATGCGGCGCACGTCCGGGTGATGAATGATGGCTGCGGGGCCCGCCTGCGAGCCGTCCACCGGGCGCGATTGCACGCGGTCCTTCGCATAGGCCACCGCCTTCTGGTAGGCGCGGTCTGCCACGGCCAGGCCCTGGACGCCGACGCCGAAGCGCGCGGCATTCATCATGATGAACATGTATTCCAGGCCGCGGTTTTCCTCGCCGATCAGGGTGCCGATGGCGCCACCGTTGTCGCCGAACTGCAGCACCGCCGTCGGGCTGGCCTTGATGCCCAGCTTGTGTTCGATGGACACGCAGTGCGCGTCATTGCGCGCGCCCAGCGAGCCGTCCGGGTTGACGAGGAACTTGGGCACCAGGAACAGGCTGATGCCCTTGACGCCCTCCGGCGCCCCGGGCACGCGGGCCAGCACCAGATGGACGATGTTGTCCGTCATGTCGTGCTCGCCCCAGGTGATGAAGATCTTGGTGCCGAAGATCTTGTAGGTGCCATCGCCCTGCGGCTCGGCGCGGCTGCGCACCAGGGCCAGGTCGGAGCCGGCCTGCGGCTCCGTGAGGTTCATGGTGCCGGTCCAGTCACCGGAGAGCAGGCGGGGAATGTAGAGCTGCTTCTGCTCTTCGCTGCCGGCCACCAGCAGGGCTTCCACCGCGCCGTCGGTCAGCAGCGGGCACAGCGCGAAGCTCACGTTGGCCGCCTGCACCATTTCCGCGCAGCCGCAACCGATCGTCTTGGGCAGGCCCTGGCCGCCATAGGCCTGCGGATGCTGCAGGCCCTGCCAGCCGCCTTCGGCGTACTGGCGGAAGGCGTCCTTGAAGCCGGGCGTGGCGAACACCTGCCCGTCCTTCCAGTACGACGGATTGCGGTCGCCCTCGACGTTCAGCGGTGCAATGACATCCTCGTTGAGCTTGGCCGCTTCTTCCAGCACGGCCTGCGCGGTATCCAGGCCGTGGTCGGCAAAGGCGGGGATCTGCTCGGCGAGCGTCTGCAGGCCGGCCAGCGCCTGCATGTCAAACAGCATGTCCTTGATCGGGGCGCGGTAAGTCATGGTTGTCTCCGGATAAAAAAAGAGCGCCGCGCATCGCTGGCGGGGCGCCCTTGGTCGGTCGGCAGGCCCGGGAAGTCCAGCTTCCCCACCCTGCCCTGGCCGTGTGCCGCATCGCCCACAGGGGTGGCGCGGCAGGCGCGCTTACAGCGCCTTGACCAGCTCGGGAACGGCGGTGAAGAGGTCGGCTTCCAGGCCGTAGTCGGCCACCGAGAAGATCGGCGCCTCCGGGTCCTTGTTGATCGCAACGATCACCTTGGAGTCCTTCATGCCGGCCAGATGCTGGATGGCGCCGGAGATGCCGGCTGCGATGTAGAGCTGCGGCGCAACGATCTTGCCGGTCTGGCCGACCTGCCAGTCATTGGGCGCATAGCCGGCGTCCACCGCGGCGCGGGAGGCACCGAGGGCGGCATTGAGCTTGTCGGCCAGCGGCGTCAGCACTTCATTGAACTTGTCGCTGCTGCCCAGGGCGCGGCCGCCCGAGACGATGATCTTGGCGGCCGTCAGTTCGGGGCGGTCGCTCTTGGTGACCTCGCGACCCACGAAGCTGCTCTTGCCGCTGTCAGCCACGGCGCTGAGCGTTTCCACGGCGGCACTGCCCCCTTCGGCCGCCGAGTCGAAACCGGTCGTGCGGATGGTGATGACCTTGATGGCGTCGGTCGACTGCACGGTGGCAATGGCGTTGCCAGCGTAGATCGGGCGCTCGAAGGTGTCGGCGCTGATGACCTTGGTGACGTCGCTCAGCTGGCCCACGTCCAGCAGGGCCGCCACACGAGGCGCCACGTTCTTGCCGGCCGCGGTGGCCGGGAACAGGATGTGGCTGTAGTCCTTGGCAATGGCCAGCACCTGGGCGGCCACGTTTTCGGCCAGGCCGTCGGCGAACGGTGCGCCGTCGGCATGCAGCACCTTGGCTACGCCGGAAATCTTGGCGGCCGCCTGTGCTGCGGCGCCGGCATTGGCACCAGCCACCAGCACATGCACATCGCCGCCGATGGCGGTGGCTGCCGTCACGGTGTGGTGTGTGGCACCCTTGAGCGATGCATTGTCGTGTTCAGCAATGACGAGGATGGTCATTCGAATCTCCAGTCAGATCGACCCGGTCGATCAAGTCATGTCTTGTCCAGGCGGGGCCCGAGGTCATCGGCGCCAAAGGCCGTCGGGCTCCGCAGCGGGTGAGAAGCGCGTGGTCTGCAGCCTCAGATCACCTTGGCTTCGGTCTTGAGCTTGCTCACCAGCGTGGCGACGTCCGGCACCTTCACGCCGGCACCGCGCTTGGCCGGCTCGGCGACCGACAGCGTCTTGATGCGGGGGGTGACGTCCACGCCGAGGTCGGCCGGCTTGACCGTCTCCAGAGGCTTCTTCTTCGCCTTCATGATGTTGGGCAGCGTCACATAGCGCGGCTCATTCAGGCGCAGGTCGGTGGTGACCACGGCGGGCAGGGTCAGGCTCACGGTTTCCAGGCCGCCGTCCACTTCACGCGTGACAGCCACCTTGCCATCGGTCACTTCGACCTTGGAGGCGAACGTGCCTTGGGGCAGGCCGGTCAGCGCGGCCAGCATCTGGCCGGTCTGGTTGCAATCGTCGTCGATGGCCTGCTTGCCGAGGATGACCAGCTGCGGCTGCTCCTTGTCCACCAGCGCCTTGAGCAGCTTGGCCACGGCCAGGGGCTGCAGTTCGGCGTCGGTCTCGACCAGGATGGCGCGGTCAGCACCGATGGCCATGGCGGTGCGCAGGGTCTCCTGGCACTGGGTCACGCCGCAGGACACGGCGATCACCTCGGTGACCACGCCCTTTTCCTTCAGGCGCACAGCTTCCTCGACGGCGATTTCGTCAAACGGGTTCATCGACATCTTCACGTTGGCGATGTCGACCCCGGTACCGTCACTCTTGACGCGCACCTTGACGTTGTAATCGACGACTCGTTTGACGGGGACCAATACCTTCATCGAAGCACTCCAGGCGTATTGACGTTTACGTTAATTCGATTCTATGGGAGGCCTGTGCCGCCCCCGTGTCACCGATCCATCAGGGCCATCTGGGCGAACGCACCAGGCCGGCGTTTGGAGCGGGAAATAAAACGAACGGTCGTTCTATTCTAGCCATGAGATCTCAGCTGCCAAGTGAAAGTCCCGGAATCTTCTAGACTGCCCACCCTGATGACGACGCCAGCTTCTTCCTCTCACCCGGCACCAACGGTCGATCCGTTGGCGCCGCAGCCCGCGGCCCTGGTGGAAACCCCCACCGCCGCCTCGCCTGCCCTCGCGTCGCCGGCCATCGGCGTCTTCGATTCAGGCGTCGGCGGCCTGACGGTGCTGCAAGCCCTGCGCGCGCGCCTGCCCGGCGTACCGCTGCACTATGTGGCCGACGCAGGGCACGCCCCTTATGGGGACCGGAGCAGCGAGTACATCCGCGAGCGCACCCTTCGGGTGGCCGAGCATCTGCGGCAGTCCGGCACCCGGCTGGTGGTGGTGGCTTGCAACACGGCCACGGCCCATGCGGTCAATGCCATGCGCGAGCGGTGGCCGGATTGGCCGGTGGTGGGTATCGAACCCGGCGTGAAGCCAGCGGTGGCCGCCACCCGCAACGGACGCATCGGCGTCATGGCCACCACGGCCACCATTGCCAGCCGCCGCTATGAGGCGCTGGTGGCCGCCCATGCCGCCAACGTCTCGCTGGTGAGCCAGCCCTGCCCCGGGCTGGTCTCGCTCATCGAGCAGGGCGACCTGGGCAGCCCCGAACTGGAGGCCCTGGTGCAGACCTATTGCGCGCCGCTCAAGGCAGCCGGCGTCGACACCGTGCTGCTGGGATGCACCCACTACCCGCTCATCCAGGACCGCATCCAGCAGGCGCTGGGCAGCGACGTCCGTCTGCTCAACATCGAGGATGCGGTGGCGCGTCAGGCGCAGCGTCTGTGGGAATCCCTGCATCTGGCCAGCCAGGCCGACGCTCCGGTAGTGCTGGAAACCACGGGCGATGCCGCCCCCTTGCAGCGCCTGGCGCAGCTCGCCCTGGGATGGCAGGGCGCGAAGGCCTCGACGATCAGTCTCTGAGCCAGCGGGCTTGCGCTGCTGAAGGCCCGTCTCGCTGACACGCCCGCGCGCGGTTGCCCTCCCACGCAGCGGGACACTTCAGACGAGCGCGCGTGCCATGCCACGCGTCATGTCGACCCGTTTGAGCAAGACATAGCCCAGGACGAAGAACACGCCCGTGGAGAGAATCGCCAGGCGATGGTTGCCGGCGGTGATCACGGTGACGGCGCCGTAGGTCAGCGGGCCGATGATGGCGGCCAGCCGGGTGGCGAAGGTCCACAAGCCAAAGAACTCGGCCAGGCGGTCATGCGGCGCCAGGGCGCCCGCGAGCGCGCGGCCGCAGGACTGGCTTGAGCCCATGCACAAGCCCGCAATCAGGGCCGCGATCCAGAACAGCCAGGCGCTGGTGGCCACGAAGGCCAGCACGGTCATGATCATCCATCCCACCAGCGTGACGGCTAGCGCCGGTTGATGGCCGATGCGGTCCTCGTAATAGCCGAAGGCGAATGCGCCCACGGCCGACGCAATGTTGACCAGGAACACCAGGGCCATGGTCTGGGCCTGCGTGAACCCCAGCGCCTGGTCCGCATAAACCGCAGCCAGTGCGATGACCACCGCGATGCCGGCCTGGTAGCAGGTGCCGCAGGCCAGGAGCCGCAGGAAGTCGGGATAGGCCCGCGCGCGCTGCCACGAGGCGACCAGCTCCGCGAGCCCCGAGCCCATGCGGGACGCCCGCCGCGTGGCACAGGGGTCGGCGCGTTCGTGCAGCAGCACGAAGGTGGGAATGGCGGCCAGCAGGTACAGGCCGGCGGTGATCACCATGGTGACCGGCACAAACGCGCTGGCGGCTTGCCCCTGCGCCTGCGCCTGCAGCACATAGGCCAGGCAGATACCGAGTGACAGCATGCCGCCCAGATAGCCGAAGGCCCAGCCCCATCCGGACACCCGCCCGAGCGCATCGCGCCGCGCCAGTTCCGGCAGGAAGGCCGCGATCAGCGATTCGCCGTACGAGAAAAACACATTGGAGAGCACCACGGCGGCCGAGGCCCACCACAGCGCATGCTGGCCAAAGAGCCCGAGGGCAGCGGTGGTGAGCACGCAGCCGGCGGTGCAGATGGCCAGCAATCGCTTCTTGGCGCCATGCGCATCGGCCCAGGCGCCCAGGCCCGGCATGGTGATCATCACGATCAGGCTGGACACGGCAATCAAGACCGTCCAGAGCAAGGTGGCGGACGGATGGCCTTTGGCGACTTCCGCAACGAAGTAGGCGTTGTAGACGGCGGTCAGTACCACCGTGGTGTAGCCGGAGTTGGCGAAGTCGTACATCGACCAGCCGAGCACTTCACGGCGGCGAACGCCTGGATTCAACAGGTCCTGACCGAACATGCCCCTGAGTGTACGGGCACGGGCAGCGCTGCCATGCAAGCTGGTGCCTGGGACGGGACTCGAACCCGTACGCCTGTGACAGCGGCAGATTTTAAGTCTGCTGTGGCTACCGATTTCACCACCCAGGCCAGGTGCGCAAGGCCGTCATTATCGAGCGAGCGGCCATGAAAAAAGGGAAGTCACGAGGACTTCCCTTTTGAGATTTGGAGCGGGAAACGAGGCTCGAACTCGCGACCTCAACCTTGGCAAGGTTGCGCTCTACCAACTGAGCTATTCCCGCATCGCAGGAGGAACCGGCGCCACACCGCAGTGCTTGACCAAACCCCACCTTCAACAACAGTGGAGCGGGAAACGAGGCTCGAACTCGCGACCTCAACCTTGGCAAGGTTGCGCTCTACCAACTGAGCTATTCCCGCAAACATACAAAAAACCTGGAGGCGCGATCCGGAGTCGAACCGGACTAACCGGATTTGCAATCCGGGGCATAACCGCTTTGCTATCGCGCCCCTGATCGAAACTGAAGCTTGGTGTCTTCGGCTTCGATAAAAAATGGAAGCCAAGGCTTCCATCCTTTTCAGAACCTGGAGCGGGAAACGAGGCTCGAACTCGCGACCTCAACCTTGGCAAGGTTGCGCTCTACCAACTGAGCTATTCCCGCATAACTTCAGTGCACTGCCTGCCTGACAAGCTGCCTGGCTCATTCATTGCATGAAATGCAAAAAATCAGTCATCCATTTGTCGCAGCACCGTTTGCGCTGAAGCCGAGAGTATAGACCGAATTTTTAGAGCCGCGCAAGAGTTGCGGCATTGCGGTTTATCTTCGTGCACCAATCGCACGCACCCTTGCGCCGCGCCTGCACCAAGAAAAATGCCCACGGCGGTAGCCGTGGGCATTGATGCCAGCGCCAAGCAGTCTGGCTTAGTGCTTCAGCGAGTCGCCGCCGGCTTCGGGCTTGGCCTCGCTCACCTTTTCGGCGGGCGGGGCGGCTGCCACTTCCTCTTCAGGCAGCGGCTGCGGCAAGGTCTCAAGGGCCACTTCCAGCACACGGTCGATCCAGCGCACCGGAACGATCTCCAGCTGGTTCTTCACGTTCTCAGGAATGTCCTGCAGGTCCTTGACGTTCTCCTCGGGGATCATCACGGTCTTGATGCCGCCGCGGTGAGCCGCCAGCAGCTTTTCCTTCAAGCCGCCGATCGCCGTCACCTCGCCGCGCAGGGTGATCTCACCCGTCATGGCCACATCAGCACGCACCGGAATGCCGGTCAGTGCCGACACGAAGGCCGTGGTCATCGCAATACCGGCACTCGGACCATCCTTGGGCGTGGCGCCATCGGGCACGTGGATGTGCACATCCCGCTTCTCGAAAGCCTCGTCCTTGATGCCCAGACGCCGCGAGCGCGACCGCACCACGGTGCGAGCCGCTTCCACCGATTCCTTCATCACGTCGCCCAGCGAGCCGGTGCGGATGATGTTGCCCTTGCCGGGCATGGACGTGGCTTCGATGGTCAGCAGATCGCCGCCCACTTCGGTCCAGGCCAGACCGACCACCTGGCCGACCTGGTTCTTCTTCTCGGCACGACCGAAGTCGTACTTGCGAACGCCCAGGAATTCGTTGAGGTTGTCCTCATCGACCACCACGCGGCCTTCATAGGTCTTGAGCTGCAGGCCCTTGACCACCTTGCGGCAGATCTTGGAGACCTCGCGCTCAAGCGAACGCACACCGGCTTCCCGCGTGTAGTAGCGGATCACGCCGCGGATGGCCGCTTCGGTGACTTCGAGCTCGTCTTCCTTCACGCCGTTGTTGCCCCGCTGCTTGGGCAGCAGGTAACGCTGGGCGATGTTGACCTTCTCGTCTTCCGTGTAGCCGGACAGCCGGATCACTTCCATCCGGTCCAGCAGGGCCGGCGGAATGTTCAGCGAATTGGACGTGGCCACGAACATCACATCGGAGAGGTCGTAATCGACTTCGATGTAATGGTCCGCGAACGTGTGGTTCTGCTCGGGGTCCAGCACCTCCAGCAGGGCCGACGACGGGTCGCCACGGAAATCCATGCCCAGCTTGTCGATCTCGTCCAGCAGGAACAGCGGATTGCGCGTGCCTACCTTCGACAGGCTCTGCAACACCTTGCCCGGCATGGAGCCGATGTAGGTGCGGCGGTGACCACGGATCTCGGCCTCGTCACGCACGCCACCCAGGGCCATGCGGACGAACTTGCGGCCAGTGGCACGGGCCACCGACTGCCCCAGCGAGGTCTTGCCCACGCCCGGAGGGCCCACCAGGCACAGGATGGGCGCCTTGACCTTGTCCACGCGCTGTTGCACCGCGAGGTACTCAAGGATGCGTTCCTTGACCTTGTCCAGACCGTAATGGTCTTCGTTGAGCACAGCCTCGGCATTGGCCAGGTCATGCTTGATCTTGGTCTTCTTGCTCCAGGGCAGGTTGACCAGCGTGTCGATGTAATTGCGCACCACGGTCGCTTCCGCGGACATGGGCGACATCAGCTTGAGCTTCTTGAGCTCGGCCTCGGCCTTCTTGCGCGCCTCCTTGGGCATGCGGGCGGCCTGGATCTTCTTTTCCAGCTCTTCCAGGTCGGCACCTTCTTCGCCGTCGCCCAGTTCCTTCTGGATGGCCTTGACCTGCTCGTTCAGGTAGTACTCGCGCTGGCTCTTCTCCATCTGGCGCTTGACGCGGCCACGGATGCGCTTTTCCACCTGGAGGATGTCGACTTCATGCTCCAGCAGATCGAGCAGCTTCTCCAGACGCTTGCCCACTTCGGACAAGTCCAGCACCGACTGCTTGGCGTCGAGCTTGAGCGGCAGATGCGCGGCGATGGTGTCAGCCAGGCGGCCAGCATCGTCGATCCCGGCGATGGACGTCAGGATCTCGGGCGGGATCTTCTTGTTGAGCTTGACGTACTGGTCAAACTGCTGCGTCACGGCGCGGCGCAAGGCCTCCACCTCGGGCTGCTCGTCAGCCTCGGGCGGGATGGGCATCACATCGGCGGTGAAGTGTTCGTCGCCGTCATGGATGGCCTGGGTGGTGGCACGTTGCAGGCCTTCCACCAGCACCTTCACGGTGCCATCGGGCAGCTTCAGCATCTGCAGGATGCTGGAGACGCAGCCCATGTCGAACATGTCGTCGGGCTTGGGTTCGTCCTTGCCGGCAGCCTTCTGCGCCACCAGCATGATCTGGCGCCCGGCTTCCATGGCGGCTTCCAGGGCCTTGATGGATTTGGGACGTCCAACGAACAGCGGGATCACCATGTGCGGGAACACCACCACATCCCGCAGCGGCAGCAGCGGGAGGGTAATGGGTTCCGCGGGGAGGATCGGATGACCGGACATGAAAACCTCTCTTTCTCAAGCCCATCTTGGGCTCGAGGGGCCTATTACAAGGTGCACCGGATGCAACTCATGCACAAGGTGTGATTGACAGCCAGGGGCGCCAGCCATGGATCCCTGGTGGTCACCGCGTCAGGCGCTCGCCTTGGCCTCGCGGTAGACCAGCAGGGGCTTGGAGTCTTCCTCGATGTTGTGCTCATCCAGCACCACCTTCGCCACGCCGTCCAGCGACGGCAGCTCGAACATGGTGTCGATCAGGGCATGTTCCACGATGGAGCGCAGGCCGCGGGCCCCGGTCTTGCGAGCCAGGGCCTTGCGCGCCACCGCGCCCAGCGCCGAGGGACGCACTTCCAGTTCCACGCCGTCCATCGAGAACAGCTGCTGGTACTGCTTGACCAGTGCATTGCGCGGTTCGGTCAGGATCTGCACCAGGGCGTCTTCGGTGAGTTCGCCCAGCGTGGCGATCACCGGCAGACGGCCCACCAGTTCGGGGATGAGGCCGAACTTGATGAGGTCGCCCGGCTCCACTTCGCGGAACAGTTCGCCGACCTTCTTCTCGCTCTTGCTCTTCACCGCTGCGCCGAAGCCGATGCCCGACTTCTCGGACCGGTTCTGGATGACCTTTTCCAGGCCGTCAAAGGCGCCGCCGCAAATGAACAGGATGTTGGTGGTGTCGATCTGCAGAAAATCCTGGTTGGGATGCTTGCGGCCGCCCTGCGGGGGCACGGACGCCATGGTGCCTTCCACCAGCTTGAGCAGGGCCTGCTGCACGCCTTCGCCGGACACGTCACGGGTGATGGACGGGTTGTCCGCCTTGCGGCTGATCTTGTCGATTTCGTCGATGTAGACGATGCCGCGCTGGGCGCGCTCGACGTCGTAATTGCAGTTCTGCAGCAGCTTCTGGATGATGTTCTCGACGTCCTCGCCCACATACCCCGCCTCGGTCAGCGTGGTGGCGTCGGCGATGACGAACGGCACATTCAGCACGCGGGCCAGCGTCTGGGCCAGCAGCGTCTTGCCGGAGCCGGTGGGGCCGATCAGCAAGATATTGCTCTTGGACAGCTCGACGCCGTCCTTCGTGTCCGCCGCGTGGCGCAACCGCTTGTAGTGGTTGTACACCGCAACGGACAAGGTGCGCTTGGCGACATCCTGGCCGATCACATACTGGTCCAGCGTGGTCTTGATCTCGCTGGGCACCGGCAGGTCGGACTTGCTGGCGCGGCCAGGTGCAGCCTCGGCCGGCACCTCGTCACGGATGATGTCGTTGCACAGCTCGATACATTCATCGCAGATGAACACCGACGGACCCGCGATCAGCTTCTTGACCTCATGCTGGCTTTTGCCGCAGAAGGAGCAATACAAGACTTTTTCGCTGGAGTTGCCTTTTTTCTCGGCCATGGGAGTGCTGCTAGATACAGGCGTTGTGCCTGCATTGATGATAGTTCAATTGCCGGGACCGCCCTCGCGGGGATAAAAGCCCCTAAGGTGGCTTAGTTACGGTCCTGGCGAATCAGTGGTGCCGAGAGGCCGAGCCGTCCGAAAATCGTACGCGTCCGGCTTGTCGCCTATGCCGCGAAGGAGCAAAGCCAGGGCCCGACGCTGTACGACGCAACGCCAACGAAGGCCGCCAGGCGACGGCGTTCGTCATGCGTTCTCAGCTCGAGCCCTGGCCCTGCGCCGGCCAGGCGGTGGCGGATCAGCCGCGCTTTTCGATGACCTGGTCCACCAGGCCGTAGTTCTGCGCTTCGGCGGCCGACATGAAGTAGTCGCGCTCGGTATCGGCCTGGATCTTCTCCAGCGATTGGCCGGTGCGCTCAGCCAGGATGCGGTTGAGCTGCTCGCGCGTCTTGAGGATTTCGCGGGCGTGGATCTCGATGTCCGTGGCCTGGCCCTGGGCGCCGCCCAGCGGCTGGTGGATCATGATCTTGGCGTTGGGCAGCGAGAAGCGCTTGCCCTTGGCGCCGGCCGCGAGCAGGAAGGCGCCCATGCTGGCCGCCATGCCCATGCACAGCGTGGACACCTGCGGCTTGATGAACTGCATGGTGTCGTAGATGGACATGCCGGCGGAGACGCTGCCGCCCGGGGAGTTGATATAGAGCGAGATCTCCTTGTCGGGGTTCTCGCTCTCCAGGAAGAGCAGCTGCGCCACGACGAGGTTGGCCACCGCGTCGTTGACCGGGCCGACCAGGAACACGATGCGCTCGCGCAGCAGGCGGCTGTAGATGTCATAGGCGCGCTCGCCGCGGCCCGACTGTTCGATGACGATGGGCACCATGCCCAGGTTGCTAGTTTCCAGAGCGCTCATGAATTCCTCTGTTGTGGTTCGCCTCACGCGCTTGATTATGTCCCGCGATGCAAGTCCCTGCCGGGCACGTCCCGGCAGCGGTGACCGCAGACTGGCGTGGTCCAGATCTACATGGGGGCAGTGGGCGAAAAACAAAGGCGCCGGCCTCGCGGCGCGGCGCCTTCAGGCGGACGGCTTGATCAGGTGATCAGGCGCCGGCCATCAGTTCGTCGAACGGCACTTGCTTGTCCTCGACCTTGGCCTTAGCCAGGACGAAGTCGGTGACATTGTTCTCGATGACCACGGCTTCGACTTCGGCCATGCGCTCGCGGTCCGACAGGTACCAACGCACCACTTCGGCCGGCTTCTCGTAGCTTTGCGAGATGTCTTCGATGTGCGCTTGCAGCTGCTCCGGCTTGGCCTGCAGGTTGTTGGCGCGCACCAGCTCGGCCACGACCAGACCCAGGCGAACGCGCTTCTCAGCCTGTTCCTTGAACAGTTCGGCCGGGATCGGGGCCTTGTCGGCGTCCTTCACGCCACGCTTTTTCAGGTCTTCGCGGGCATTGCCGACCATGCGCTCGGCCTCGCCGTCGATCAGCGCCTTGGGCACGTCCAGTTCAGCCTTGGAGACCAGGGCGTCCATGGCGGCGGCCTTGTTGCGGGCCAGCACGCGGAACTTCACTTCGCGCTCAAGGTTCTTCTTGATGTCCGCGCGCAGCGCTTCGACCGTGCCGTCCTTGATGCCCAGGGCCTTGGCGAACGCTTCGTTCACTTCGGGCAGGTGCTGCGCTTCGATCTTCTTGACCGTCACCAGGAAGTCGGCTTCCTTGCCGGCCACTTCCTTGCCGTGGTAGTCCTCCGGGAAGGCCAGCGGGAAGGTCTTGGACTCGCCGGACTTCATGCCGCGCACGGCCTTTTCGAAGGCTTCGAGCATCTGGCCTTCGCCCAGCAGGAACTGGAAGCCGTCGGCCTTGCCACCGGCAAAGGGCTCGCCGTCGATCTTGCCTTCGAAGTCGATGGTCACGCGGTCGCCATCGGCGGCCACGTCGGCAGCGCCGCGCTGGGCGAAGCTGCGACGCTGCTTGCGCAGGATCTCGACGGTCTTGTCGATGGCCTCTTCGGTCACTTCGGCGGCCACGCGCTCGACCGACGCTTCGGCCAGGTCGCCCAGCTTGACTTCCGGATAGATCTCGAAAGTGGCGTCGAAGGCCAGGTCGCCTTCGGCGGCGCCGTCCTTCTGCTCGATGCGGGGCATGCCGGCAACGCGCAGCTTGGCCTCGTTGGCGGCCTGGCTGAAGGCTTGACCCAGCTTGTCGTTGACCACTTCGTATTGCACGGAAGCGCCATAACGCTGGGCCACGAAGGACATCGGCACCTTGCCGGGACGGAAACCGTCAGCCTTGACGGTGCGGGCCAGCTTCTTCAGGCGGGTCTCGACCTCGCTGTTGATGTCAGCGGCCGCCAGCGTGAGCGTAATGCGGCGTTCGAGCTTTTCGAGAGTTTCGACGGTGACAGCCATAGTGGACTCGGAAACAGTTGGAGTGTGGTGCGCGGGGCCGGACTCGAACCGGCACGCCCGTGAAGGCGTCAGGACCTAAACCTGGTGCGTCTACCAATTTCGCCACCCGCGCTGGGTAACAAGGAACCCCTGCAATGCCCTGCAGGACCCCGTAATGGCCCGGGCCCGCCGCAAGGCGGACCCGGTGGTGAACTGGGAAACCGGCAATTGTAGCCGTTTGATGGGCCGTTTCGGCGCCCCCGGGCACGGGTTAGCCCGGGGGTGGGGTCAGGCGCGGCCGACGGACGCGTCCCGCTCGATGCGGAACCAGGCGGCATACATGGCCGGCAAAGCCAGCAGCGTCAGCACGGTGGCCACGATCAGGCCGCCCATGATGGCCACCGCCATCGGCCCCCAGAAGACGCTGCGCGAAAGGGGCACCATCGCCAGCACGGCCGCCGCCGCGGTCAGGGCGATGGGACGCAGGCGCCGCACCGCCGATTCGACGATGGCCTGCGCGGGCGGCACGCCCCGTCCGCGGTCCTGCTCGATCTGGTCGATCAGGATCACCGAGTTGCGCTGGATCATGCCCATCAGGGCAATCACACCCAGCAAAGCGACGAAGCCAAAGGGACGGTTCAGCAGCAGCAGTGCGGCCGAGACCCCCGCAATGCCCAGGAAGCCGGTCAGGAAGGCCAGCATGGCGCGCGAGAAGCTGTGCAGCTGCAGCATCAGCAGCGTGAAGGTGATGAACAGCATGATGGGCACGCCGGCGGCAATCGAGCCGGTGCCCTTGCTGCTTTCCTCCACCGCGCCGGCGATGGTGATGCCATAGCCGGGCGGCAGGTCCTTCTGGATGTCGCGGATCTTCGGCCAGACCTGGTCGGTCACGGTCGCGCCCTGCAGGCCCTCGATCACGTCGCCTTGCACGGTGATGGCGTACTGGCGCCCTTCGCGGTGCATGACGCCCGGCTCCCAGCTCAGCCGCGGCTTGGCCACCTGGGTCAGCGGCACGGCGCGGCCAGAGCCGGTCGTGACATAGGCATTCGCGAGCTTCGTCAGCGTGTCACGTTCGGCGACCGGTTGGCGCAGCACGATGTCGATCAGCCGGTCCGCCTCGCGGTACTGCCCCACCGTGTTGCCGGTGAGCAGCAGGCGCACCGCCTGGGAAATCCCCTGGCTGGTGACGCCCAGCGCCCGCGCCTTGTCCTGGTCCACGTCCAGGTGCAGCACCTTGATCGCTTCGTTCCAGTCGTCGTTCACCCCCAGCATGTTGGGGTTGGCGCGCATGACTTCCTTGGCACGGTTGGCCGCCTGGCGCAGCAGGGCCGGGTCATCGCCGGCGATGCGGAACTGCACCGGATAAGGCACGGGCGGCCCGTTGGGCAGCAGCTTCACGCGGCCGCGCACTTCGGAAAACTCCTGCGCCAGCAGCTGCGGCAGGCGCTTGCGCAGCACCTCCCGGTCGGCCAGCGACTTGGGCAGGATGATGGCCTGGCTGACGTTGGAATTGGGCAGGATCTGATCCAGCGGCAGATAAAAGCGCGGCACGCCCGAGCCGACCCAGGTGGTGATGCTGCCCACCAGCGGGTCCTTGATCATCCGCGCCTCGAAGCGCTTGGCCACGGCGTTGCTTTCCTCGATGGTGGCGCCTTCGGGCAGCCACAGGTCCACCAGGACCTCCGGGCGGCTGGAATCAGGGAAGAACTGCTGCTGCACCTTGCCCATGCCCATCAGGCCCAGCACGAACACCAGCACCGTCAGGCCGATCGTCTTCCAGCGGTGGAACACGCACCAGGCCACCACGCGGCGAAAGCGCGTGTAGAACGGCGTGTCGAAGACCTCGTGCGCCTCGCCCTCATGACCGGCGCGGGTCTTGAGCAGCAGCGCACCCAGGTAGGGCACGAAGTACACCGAGACGAACCAGGAAATGACCAGGGCGGCGGCCGTGACCGCGAAGATGGCGAAGGTGTATTCGCCCACCGTCGACTTGGCAAGGCCAATGGGCAGGAAGCCCACCGCCGTGATGAGCGTGCCGGTGAGCATCGGCTTGGCGGTCACGTCATAGGCGTACGTGGCCGCATGCATCTTGTCGTAGCCCTCTTCCAGCTTGCGCACCATCATCTCGACGGCAATGATGGCGTCATCCACCAGCAGGCCCAGCGCGATGATCAGCGACCCCAGCGAGATCTTGTGCAGGCCCACGCCGGCATACAGCATCACCACGAAGGTGATGGCCAGCACCAGGGGAATCGTGATGCCCACCACCAGGCCGGGCCACACGTCAATGCGCAGCGGCTTGGTGTGCAGGCCCAGGCTGATGAAGCTCACGCCCAGCACCACCACCACGGCCTCGATGAGCACGTGCACGAACTCGCCCACCGAGGTCTTCACCGCCTGCGGCTGGTCCTGCACCTGCGCCAGCGACATGCCGGCCGGCAGCGTCTGCTGGATGCGCTGCGTCGCCGTCTTGAGCGCCTTGCCCAGGGCGATGATGTCGCCGCCCTTGCCCATCGACACGCCCAGCGCCACCACCTGGTGGCCCTGATAGCGCACCATGGTGGACGCCGGGTCGACGAAGCCGCGCCGGACGGTGGCGATGTCGCCCAGGCGCAGGCTGCTGGCCGCGCCGGTCGTCGTATTGACACCGCGGATCGGGAATTCATTGAGGGCCTGGACCGAATTGAGCTGGCCCTCCACGCGGATCTCGACCTTGCTCGTCCCTGCGTCCATCACGCCGGCGCTTTCAACCGCGTTCTGGGCATTGAGCTGCGACACGACCTGGTTGAAGTCCAGGCCCAGCTCGGCCAGGCGCTTTTGCGAAATCTCGACAAAGAGCTTCTCGGCCTGCACGCCGAACAGGTCGACCTTGGCCACGTCCGGCAGGCGCAGCAGTTCCGAACGCACGGCCTCGGCCTGCTGGCGCAGCTCCTCCATGTTGAACCCGCCATCGGAGTTCAGCGCAAAGATCGAGCCGTAGACGTCGCCGAATTCGTCGTTGAAGAATGGCCCCAGCACGCCTTGCGGCAGCGTGGCCTTCATGTCGCCGATCTTCTTGCGAACGGTGTACCAGAGGTTGGGCACCTCGCCTGGCGCGGTGCTGTCCTTGACCTGGAAGATCGTCAGCGATTCGCCGGGCTTGGTGTAGCTGCGGATCTTGTCCGCATGCGGCACTTCCTGCAGCGTGCGCTCGATCTTGTCGGTCACCTGCTCGGCCATCTGCTGCGGGGTGGCCCCAGGCCAGTAGGCCTGCACCACCATGGCGCGGAAGGTGAAGGGCGGATCTTCGTCCTGCCCCAGCTGGAAGTAGGCAGCAAAGCCCAGGATCATCAGCACCACCATCAGGTAGCGCGTCAGTGGGGCATGCTCCAGCGCCCAGCGCGAGAGGTTGAATCCGGCGCGGCTCGGGTTGCTCATGGGACCGCTCCGCTCAGGGCCGCGCAGAGGCGCCGGTGACGGGCGCCACCGGGGCGGCGGCGGTCGGCGACGTGCCCTCGGCCGGCGGACCCGGCGGACGGAAGCGCTTGACCTTCTGGCCGGGCGTCAGCACATGGGCCCCCGCGGTCACCACTTCCATGCCGGGTGACAGCCCTTGCACGATGAGGTCGTTGCCTTCGGCGCCCACCACCTGCACGGGTTTGGGCTGCACCGTCATGGTCTTGCCGTCCAGCAGCAGCACGGCGCTACGGCCCTGAATTTCCGCTACGGCGGTCAGCGGCAGCTTGATGGCCTGGTCCGACTGCGTGCCCGTCAGCACCACGGTGGCGGTCTGGCCCAGGCGCACGTCGGTGCCCTTGAGCTCTGCCTTGGCCAGGAAGGTCCGGGTCACCGGGTCGGCCGAAGCGGCCAGCTCGCGCAGCACGATGGGCTGCGGCGTGGCCTTGGCATCGGTCCACAGCCGCACGCTCAGGCCATCCGGACGCGCCGCGGCGGCGCGCACCAGCGGCACCTGATCCTCGGGGACCGAAAACACCACGTCTCGCGGGCCATCGGCGGCCACGCGCACGATGGAAGTGCCCGCGGCGACCACCATGCCAGGCTCGGCATCCACACTGGTCACCACGCCGGCGACGTCCGCCACCAGCGTCGCATATTGCGATTGGTTGCGCTGCACGTCGGATTCGGCCTTGGCCTGCTCATACTGAGCCTGTGCGGCCTTGAACGCGGCGTCGCGCCGGTCCAGTTCGGCCGCGCTGATGAAACCTTGCTTGTGCAGGTCGATATAGCGCTTGTAATCAGCACCGAGCTGGTCCCGGTTGACCCGCGCGGCCAGCACGGCGGCCTTGGAGGCCTCCTGCGCCAGCACCAGGTCCTGGCTGTCCAGGCGGGCCAGCACCTGGCCGGGCTTGACGACCGAGCCCAGGTCCACGCGGCGCTCCAGCAGCTTGCCGCCCACCCGGAACGACAGCCGCGACTCCACCCGGGCGCGCACCTCGGCCGCGTATTCCCGCTGCATGCCCACGGACTGGGCGCTCAGCACCTGGGTACGGACATAGCGCTCCGGTTCCGGCGGCGTTTCCTGCTTGCCACAGGCCATCAGGGCCAGCACCGGCAAACACACCAACACCCGGCGCACGCGCCGCGATACCGAAGACACAAGAAACTGATGGGGCATGAAGCACCTCGACATGAACGCGGCATCAGAAGCGCCGCAGCAGTAACTGACTGACCGGTCAGTAATGTATTCAGAGGGTATCCAAGTGTCAAACGCCGGCCGGCCGCACGAGCCAGGCGCGGGCGCCGCTGACGCATCTTCTTCGGCAAGCCCGCACGGAGCGCGGACAATGCCGGCCGTGAGCATAGAGCACTACGAAAACTTTCCTGTCGCCTCCTGGCTGTGTCCGCCGGCGCTGCGGCCCCCCGTCACCGCCCTGTACCACTACGCCCGTACGGCGGATGACTTGGCGGATGAGGGCGACGCCAGTCCGGACGAGCGCCTGGCGGACCTGGCCGCGTACCGGGCCGACCTCAGGGCCGTCGTGGCCGGCACCACACCGTCGCCCCGCTGGGCCCGCCAGGTGTTCCAGCCTCTGGCGGTTGCGCTGAACGAACATCATCTCCCACCGCAGCTGCTGGAGGACCTGCTCGACGCCTTTGTGCAGGACACCGTCAAGCAGCGATACGCCGACCGCGCCGAGTTGTTGGACTACTGCCGCCGCTCGGCCAATCCGGTCGGACGCCTGCTGCTGCACCTGTACCGCGTCGAGGATCCGCTCGCGCTGGCGCGCTCGGACGCCATCTGCACCGCCCTGCAACTGATCAATTTCTGGCAGGACTTCACCATCGACGGTCCGCGCGGCCGCGTGTATGCCCCCGAGACCGACCTGCAGCGTCATGGGCTGCAGGGACAGCAGCTGTTGGATCTGCAAGACAGCCCTGCGGCGCGCGCACTGATCGCCGACCTGTGCGCCTGGGCCCGTGCCCTGATGATGGAGGGCGCGCCGCTCGTGCATCAGTTGCCCGGCCGAGCCGGCTGGGAGCTGCGCTTGGTGGTACAAGGCGGCCTGCGAATTCTTCACAAACTCGAAGCGATGCACTTCGCTGCCCTTCTTCAGCGCCCTCGCCTGCGCGCGCTTGATGCGCCCGTGCTGCTGTGGCGTGCCCTGAGCATGCGGCCCCGTCAGCCGCGCGCGGGGCGCGGGCATCCGGAGACGACCCCATGACCGCGCCCACCGCCCCGTCCACGCCAGAACAATACGTCCAGCAGAAGGCTGCCCAGAGCGGTTCCAGCTTCTATTACGCCTTCCTGTTCCTGCCGCCGCCCAGGCGAGCCGCCATCACGGCCTTCTACGCCTTCTGCCGCGAGGTGGATGACGTGGTGGACGAGGTGTCGGACCCGGGCGTGGCGGCCACCAAGCTGGCCTGGTGGCGCAAGGAAGTGATGAGCGCCTTCGCCGGCCAGCCGCAGCATCCGGCCATGCGGGCGCTGATGCCGCACTGCGCGGCCTATGACATCCGCGCCGACCATTGCCTGGCCGTGATCGACGGCTGCCAGATGGACCTGGACCAGACCCGCTACCTGGATTTCGCCGGGCTGCAGCGCTATTGCCACCTGGTGGCCGGCGTGGTGGGCGAAGTGGCCTCGGGCATCTTCGGCCGCCAGGCCGCCAGCACGGTGGACTACGCGCACAAGCTGGGCCTGGCCATGCAGCTGACCAACATCATCCGGGACGTGGGGGACGATGCCCGCCGCGGCCGCATCTACCTGCCGGTCTCGGAGCTGCAGCAGTTCGACGTCAAGGCGCATGAGATCCTCAAGCGCGAGGCACCCTGGGGCTACAGCGACCGCTTCACCGCGCTCATGCGCTTCCAGGCCGAGCGTGCCCATGCGCTGTATGACGAAGCCTTCAGCCTGCTGGCCGAAGAAGACCGCAAGACCCAGAAGCCCGGCCTCATGATGGCCAACATCTACCGCACGCTGCTGCGTGAGATCGAGGCTGAGCAATTCCAGGTGCTGCACCAGCGGATCGCGCTCACGCCGGTGCGCAAGCTCTGGATAGCGATGCGGACCAACTGGCGCGGACGATGACCCCGGCGCAGGACGGCCGGCGTCGCGTCGCGGTCGTTGGCGGAGGCTGGTCCGGGCTGGCAGCCGCCCTGGAGGCAGCCGACCTCGGGGCCCAGGTGACCTTGCTGGACATGGCGCCTCGCCTCGGGGGCCGTGCGCGGAGCCTGGACGATGGGCCGCAGGCGCTGGACAACGGCCAGCACATCCTCATTGGCGCCTACACCAGCACGCTGGCGCTCATGCGGCGAGTCGGCGTGGACCCCGCGCAGGCCCTGCTGCGCACCCGGCTGCGGCTGCGTTATCCCGAACGGGAAACGCTCACCTTGCCCGGGGGGCCGGCCTGGCTCGCCTTCACCCGTGGCGTGCTCGCCTGCGGCGCCTGGTCCTGGGCGGACCGGCTGCGCTTCCTGCTGCACAGCAGCCGCTGGATGGCCTCGGGATTCCGCTGCGACCCCAGCCTCAGCGTCGCCGCCCTGTGCGCGGGGCTGCCCGAGGCGGTGCGGCTGGACCTGATCGATCCGCTGTGCGTGGCCGCACTCAATACACCGGCGCCGCAAGCCAGCGCGGCGGTGTTCCTGCGTGTGCTCAAGGATGCCCTGTTCAGCGGCCCGGGCAGTGCCGACCTGTTGCTGCCCCGGGCGGGCCTCAGTGCACTGCTGCCGGAACCCGCCCGCCAGGTCTTGCTGCGCCAGGGCGCGGAAGTCCGGACCGCGCGTGTGCAAGCCATCGTTGCAAATGAGGCAAGCGGCACCGTGCTGCCCGGGCCCGGCCCTTCGCAGACCTTGGCGCCGCAGGCTCAGCGCCCGGGCCGGTGGCTCGTGCAGACCGGCGACGACACCGTGCACGCCGATGCTGTTGTACTGGCCACGACGTCCATGGAAGCCGCGCGCCTGACGCGGCCGCTCGTGCCTGACTGGAGCGCGCTGACCGGCGCATTTGAGTTCCAGCCCATCATCACCGTGTACCTGGAAAGCCCGGGCTCCCGCTTGCCTGCGCCGATGGTCGCGCTGCGCGACAACGCCGACGAGCCGGCCCAGTTCGCCTTCGACCTGGGCCAGCTGGCCGACCGTCCCGGGCTGTTCAGCCTCGTCATCAGTGGCGCGGCGGCCTGGGTCGAGCGCGGACTCGACGCCACCGCGCAGGCGACCCTGGCCCAAGCCTGCCGCACGCTGCACTGGCAGACAGCGCCGCGCATTCACCGCGTGCTGAGCGAGAAGCGGGCCACCTTCGCCTGCACGCCGGGGCTGCAGCGGCCCTGCGCGGCCTTGCTGCCCGGTCTGGTGGCGGCCGGTGACTACCTGGACGGCCCCTATCCCGCCACGCTGGAAGGCGCGGTCATGAGCGGCCTGAGCGCCGCGCGTTCCGTCATGCGGGACGAAAGGCCATCCGCAACCGGTTGATGGGTGGAAACGACGCTGGGGAACCTGGACTAGGTTTCGCCATGCGCAACCGGGAGGAAATCCTTCACAATGGCTCCCATGAAATCCAAGGAGCTGCAGTCCCCCGCCATCCAGGTGCTGGAGCGGATGTTCTCCCTGCTGGACGTACTGGCCCAGCATCAGGATCCCGTCTCGCTGAAAGTCATCAGCGAGACCACCGGCTTGCATCCTTCCACGGCGCACCGCATCCTCAACGATCTGGCCCTGGGCCGCTTCGTGGACCGTCCGGAAGCTGGCAGCTACCGGCTGGGCATGCGCCTGCTGGAGCTGGGCAATCTGGTGAAGGCGCGGCTTGATGTACGCGAGGCCGCCATCGGCCCCATGCGCGAGCTGCACAAGCTGACCCACCAGCCGGTCAATCTGTCGGTGCGGCAGGGCGATGAGATCGTCTATATCGAGCGCACCTACAGCGAACGCTCCGGCATGCAGGTCGTGCGCGCCGTGGGCGGTCGCGCACCCCTGCACCTGACATCGGTGGGCAAACTGTTCCTGGCCAGCGACGACCCTCAGCGAGTACGCGCCTATGCCACCCGCACCGGGCTGTCCGGCCACACCCGCAACAGCCTGACCGATGTAGCCCTGCTGGAGCGCGAAATGGCCCTGGTCCGCCAGCGCGGCGTCGCGCGGGATGACGAGGAACTGGAACTGGGCGTGCGCTGCATGGCCGCGGGCATCTATGACGACCAGGGCAAGCTTGTGGCCGGGCTCTCCATCTCCGCGCCGGCGGATCGCCTGGAAGAAAGCTGGTTGCCGCGCCTGAAGGAAACCGCCACGCGGATTTCGGCGGCGCTGGGCTTTCGCGGCTGAGAGCGCCGAGCCAAGCTCATGGCCACCCGCCCTGCCCGGCCCGCCCGGCTGCTGATCAGCTGACGATCACGCCCCCGGCGTCCAGCGCCGGCGGCCGGGTGAGGTCCGCGTCCACGCCCATGATCTCGCTGGCACGCTCCACGGCCTGCCACAGCTCCGCCGGCATTTGCAGGATGGCGTCTGGCGACTCTGCATCGGCGATCCAGGCCCCGATCTGTTGGTGCTGTTCGGCGGTCAGCAGGTCCAGGCTCAGCATTTCGTCGATGGTTTTCATAGAAGCTCCTGTTGGCGCCGGGTACGGCGCCGGTTCAATGCGCTGACATGCAATCTGGGTGCCAGGCTGCCGCAGAAGCACCAACGACAAAGCGGGCCGGAGCCCGCTTTGCTGCTGGTTGCTGGCACGAGGGGCCCGCTGAGCCGGCCCTCACTTGACCGTGGGCGTGACCGACACCGTGGTGGCAGTGGCCGTGGCCGTGGCGGCCGTGGCCGTCGCGGCGGTAACGGCCGTGGCAGGGCCGGTGATGGGCGAACTGGCGCCCAGCAGCCACTTACGTACGCGCTCGGCATCGCCAATACGCGAGTATTTACCGGCGGAGTCCAGGAACACCATGATCAGCTTGCGGCCGGCCATCTGTGCCTGCATGACCAGGCACTGCCCGGCCTCGTTGATGAAGCCAGTCTTTTGCAGCCCGATGTCCCAATCCGCCTTGCGCACCAGACCGTTGGTGGTGCCAAAGCGCACCTGACGGCGCCCCAGGGCGACTGTGTACTCCGGCGAGGTCGAGAGTTCGCGGATGAGCGGGAACTGATGCGCCGTCTTGACCAGCACCGCCAGATCGCGGGCGCTGGACTGGTTGCGGCTGGAGAGCCCGGTGGGCTCGACATAGTGGGTGTCCGCCATGCCCAGCAACTGGGCCTTGGTGTTCATCGCCGCGACGAAGGTTTCCAGGCCACCGGGGTAGTTCCGGCCGAGGGCATGGGCCGCACGGTTTTCGGAGGACATCAGCGCCAGATGCAGCAGCTCGCCGCGCGTCAGCGTCGTGCCAACGGCCAGGCGGGACCCGGTGAACTTCTCGGTGTCCTTGTCTTCATCGGTGATGGTGATCTTTTCTTCCAGATCCTGCCGGGCTTCAACCACCAGCAGCGCCGTCATCAGCTTGGTGATGGAGGCGATGGGCAGCACGGCCTGGGGGTTCTTGGAGAACAGCACCTCGTTGGTGTCCTGGTCCAGCACCAGCGCCACGCTGGACTTCAGGTCCAGCGGGTCTTCGGTGTCGTGCAGGCCGTACATCTGGCCAAACGACGGCTTGGCCGGAATCACCGCCACCTCGCGCGCGGCGGCGCGCGCCGCCACCTTGCGGGGCGAACGCGGCGCAGGCTTGGCCTTGCGCACGCTCGTGGCTTTTGATTTGGAAGTGGCTGCCTGTGCCGATTCGACCGGCAGCAAGCTCGCGCAGGTTCCCGCCAGCAGCAATACACCGCTCAGCGCGGCACCAGACAGCAATGTCGCTATGGTCTTCAATCCGGTCCCCAGTCAGTCGGGCTGAGTTTAGAGGATCGCAGAAAGACCGGCAAGATCAAGGACTTACTTCACGCTTTTAAAGTGAAAATTCCTTGATGTGTGTTCGTCCGTGAACATACACACCCTTCAGCCCTGGGCCGCGACCCGTTCCGTCCTGCTTTGCAGCTTGTTCAACGCGCTCAAATATGCTTTGGCGGAGGCGACGACGATATCAGGGTCTGCCCCGACCCCGTTCACCACTCGCCCGGCGTGCTGCAAACGCACCGTGACTTCACCCTGTGATTCTGTACTGCCGCTGGTGATGGCGTTCACCGAATAGAGCAGCAATTCGGCACCACTTTGCACATTGCTCTCGATCGCCCTGAGCACCGCATCGACCGGGCCGTTGCCCTCTCCTTCGGTGCGCACTTCGGCATCGCCCGCCGAGAACACCACCTGGGCGCGGGGGCGCTCCCCGGTTTCGGAGCGCTGCGCCAGGGCCACCAGGCGGTAGTGCTCCTGCTCATGGGCGGCCGACTCGTCCATCACAAGGGCGATGATGTCTTCGTCGAAGATCTCGGACTTGCGGTCCGCCAGGTCCTTGAAGCGCTGGAAGGCCGCATTGATCTCGGCTTCCGAGGCCAGCTGCACGCCCAGTTCCTGCAAGCGCTGCTTGAACGCATTGCGGCCGGAGAGCTTGCCCAGCACGATCTTGTTGGCGGCCCAGCCCACGTCCTCGGCCCGCATGATTTCGTAGGTGTCGCGCGCCTTGAGCACGCCGTCCTGGTGGATGCCGGACGCATGGGCGAAGGCATTGGCCCCCACCACGGCCTTGTTGGGCTGCACCACGAAGCCGGTGGTCTGCGAGACCATGCGGGAGGCCGGCACGATCTGGGAGGGGTCCACCCGCACGTCCAGGCCAAAGTAATCCCGGCGGGTCTTGACCGCCATCACCACCTCTTCCAGCGAGCAGTTGCCGGCCCGCTCGCCCAGGCCGTTGATCGTGCATTCGACCTGCCGCGCGCCACCGATCTTCACGCCGGCCAGCGAGTTGGCCACCGCCATGCCCAGGTCGTTGTGGCAGTGCACGCTCCAGATCGCCTGGTCGGCATTGGGCACCCGCTCGCGCAGCGCCTTGATGAAGCTGCCGTACAGCTCCGGAATGGCATACCCGACCGTATCCGGAATGTTGATGGTGCGGGCCCCTTCGCGGATGACGGCCTCCACGACCCGGGCCAGGAATTCGGGGTCGGAGCGGTAGCCGTCCTCCGGGGAGAACTCGATGTCGTCGGTCAGGTTGCGGGCGAAGCGCACGGCCTGGATGGCCTGTTCCAGCACCTGCTCGCGCGTCATGCGCAGCTTCTTCTCCATGTGGAGCTCGCTGGTGGCGATGAAGGTGTGGATGCGGGAGCGCTGCGCGCCCTTGAGGGCTTCGGCGGCCCTGGCAATGTCGCGGTCGTTGGCGCGGGCCAGCGAGCACACCGTGCTCTCGCGGATGGTCTCGGCAATCGCCTTGACCGCGTCGAAGTCGCCCTGGCTGGCCGCCGCGAAGCCGGCCTCAATCACGTCCACCTTCAATCGCTCCAGTTGCCGCGCGATACGCAGCTTTTCGTCCTTGGTCATGGACGCTCCGGGCGATTGTTCACCGTCGCGCAGGGTGGTGTCGAAGATGATCAATTGCGATGTGGACATGGTCGGGCTTCCTTCAAGCGGTGGCGGGCCAGCGCCCGCGGCGGCACGGGCGGTGGAGACCTCAGGCGGCCTGCAGGCGGACCAGCTTCAGCACGCCGCGCTGCGCCGCCCGGCGCAGGCCCGAGACGATGGCCTTGAGCGACGCCGAGGCGATGTTGCTGTCCATGCCCACGCCGAACAGGGTGGCTTCCCCGACGCGCAGTTCCAGGTAGGCCACGGCCTGTGCATCGGCACCGCTGCCCAAGGCATGCTCATGGTAGTCCAGCACCCGCACTTTCGTCTGCAGCACCTCGTTCAGGCCCTCGACAAACGCGTCGATCGGCCCCTTGCCCTGGCCCTGCACCTTGACCATGCGCACGCACAGGTCGGCTTGCGCGGACACGGTGGTCTGCCCGTCCTCGGCGGTGCCGATCTGCGGCTGCAGCGCGGGCGCCTGCTTCACGCCATATTCGCGATCGAACAGCTGCCAGATGTCGGCGGCGCCGAGTTCCTTGCCGTGCGTGTCCATCACCTGCTGCACGAGCTGGCTGAACTCGATCTGCAGGCGCCGCGGCAGCTCGATGCCGTATTCGGCCTCCAGCAGATAGGCGATGCCGCCCTTGCCGGACTGGCTGTTCACCCGGATCACGGCCTCGTAGCTGCGGCCCAGGTCCTTGGGGTCCACCGGCAGGTAGGGGATCTCCCACACGTCACCCTCCTTGCGGACCGAGAAGGCCTTCTTGATGGCGTCCTGGTGGGAGCCGGAGAACGAGGTGTAGACCAGCTCGCCGACATAAGGGTGGCGCGGGTGCACGGGCAACTGGTTGCAGTGCTCCACGCAGCGGCGCACCTCGTCGATGTCGGAAAAGTCGAGGTTGGGATGCACGCCCTGGGTATACAGGTTGAGCGCCACATTGACGAGGTCCAGGTTGCCGGTGCGCTCGCCGTTGCCGAACAGGCAGCCCTCGACCCGGTCCGCGCCGGCCATCAGCGCCAGTTCCGCGGCGGCCGTGCCGGTGCCGCGGTCATTGTGCGGATGCACCGACAGGATCACGCTGTCGCGCCGCTCGATGTTGCGGACCATCCACTCGATCATGTCGGCGAAGCAATTGGGCGTCGCGTTCTCGACCGTGGTGGGCAGGTTGATGATGATCTTGCGGTCCGGCGTCGCCCCCCAGGCCTCGGTGACGGCATCGACCACCCGCTTGGAGAAAGCCAGTTCCGTGTTCGAGAACATCTCCGGCGAATATTCATAGCCGAAGACGGTCTCGGGCTGGGCCTCGATCAGCTCGCGGATCATGCGGGTGTGCGTGACGGCCAGCTCGACGATCTGGTCTTCGTCCATGCCCAGCACCACGCGCCGCATCACCGGCGCCACGGCGTTGTACAGGTGCACCACGGCGCGCTTGGCGCCCTTGAGCGATTCAAAGGTGCGCTCGATCAGCGGTTGGCGCGCCTGGGTCAGGACCTGGATGGTGACGTCCTCGGGGATGTGCCCGCCTTCGATGAGCAGGCGCACGAAGTCGAAGTCCGTCTGGGAGGCCGACGGGAAGCCGACCTCGATCTCCTTGAAACCGATGCGCACGAGCATCTGGAACATGCGCAGCTTGCGCTCCGGATCCATGGGCTCGATGAGGGCCTGGTTGCCGTCCCGCAGGTCGGTACTGAGCCATAGCGGCGCCCGGGTGATCTGCGCGGAGGGCCAGCGGCGATCCGGGAGATTGATGGGAGCGAAGGCTCGGTACTTGAGGTGCGGTTGCTTCAGCATGGGCGTTCCTGGTGGTTCAGGGTCGCAACTCGCAGCCTTGGAAATTAAAACGGCCCGCTGCGGTTGCATTCGGGCCGTTGGATCTGGGAGGACGTCAGGTGGAGGGACGTGCGCGATCTAGCGAACCCGGGGGTCGCCTAGTAGTAGCAGCGCAATGTGTGCACGGAACGTCATGGGGCTGAATATAGAGGGGCAGGCGTCGCAGCGTCAACGGGCGAGCGGGCGGTTTGGGCGCAATTGCGCCCATGACCGCCCTGAAAGCCTTCGTCAGCGATGAAGCCCGGCTTCATCGGGCTCATCGGTCGAGGTCGCGATCACGCTGACCGGTTTGCCCTTGGCCCGCTTGATGGCGTAGACCACGTAGCCGGAGACGCCGTAGAGGCAGAACACGGCGAACAGCACCGAGGGCGGATGGATGTTGATCACTGCGATGGCCAGGGCGATGGCCACGATCACGATGAACGGCACCGACCGCTTGAAGCTGATGTCCTTGAAGCTGTAGAAGGGCGCGTTGGTGACCATGGTCAGGCCCGCATAGACGGTGAACCCGAAGGCAACCCAGGCCAGCACCGGGTCCTGGTGGACCAGCTTGTAGCCTGCGTCGTCCATCACCCAGATGAAGCCGACGACCAGGGCGGCGGCGGCCGGGCTGGGCACGCCCTGGAAGAAGCGCCGGTCGACCACGGCCAGGTTGGTGTTAAAGCGTGCCAGGCGCAGGGCGGCGCCGGCGATGTAGACGAAGGAGGCGAACCAGCCCCATTTGCCCAGGCCCTGCAGGGCCCAGGAATACATGATGAGGGCGGGTGCGGCGCCGAAGGACACCATATCGGAGAGGCTGTCCATCTGCTCGCCGAAGGTACTTTGGGTATTGGTCATGCGGGCGACGCGCCCGTCCAGGCTATCGAGCACCATGGCGGCGAAGATGCCGTAGGCCGACTGTTCGAAGCGGCCGCTGATGGCCATCACGATGGCGTAGAAGCCGCTGAACAGGGCGGCCAGCGTGAACAGATTGGGCAGGATGTAGATGCCTTTGCGGCGTCGGCGCGGCAACTCCAGGACTTCCGCGTCGAGGTCCTCATCCTCGTCCAACAGATCCAGATTCTTGTTCTGCGATGCATTCATGGTTTGAAGGATATCAGGCGCACCCCTTGCCTCTGCCGCCGCCCTGCCCTGCCTGTGGCCCATCTCCCCTCCAAATCGTGCATTCCCCGCCACCCCCGAAACGCCGCGTTACCCCCCCGTGGCCCCAAAACGACAAAAGGACCCTCCCGGGTCCTTTGATCACGTGAGCCCAGCGGCACAGCCGATAGAAAGAATTTCATCACCCCGAAGGTGGTGAAACTCCAGCGGAGCCCGTGGATCTGGCTCCGCCAGGCCACCGGGCTCGCCCCCTGGGGGGCGCGCGCAGCGCGTAGGGGGGGGCTTAGTTCTTTGATTTGTCGACGAGCTTGTTCGCCTTGATCCAAGGCATCATGCCCCGCAGCTTTTCGCCCACCTGCTCGATCGGATGTTCCGCGGTCAGGCGGCGGCGGCTGATGAGGGTCGGTGCGCCCGCCTTGTTCTCCAGGATGAAGCTCTTGGCATATTCGCCGGTCTGGATGTCCTTGAGGCACTGGCGCATCGCGTCCTTGGTGGCCGAGGTCACCACGCGCGGGCCGGTCACATACTCGCCGTACTCCGCGTTGTTGGAGATCGAGTAGTTCATGTTGCCGATGCCGCCTTCATAGATCAGGTCAACGATCAGCTTGAGCTCATGCAGGCACTCGAAGTAGGCCATCTCGGGCGCATAGCCGGCTTCCACCAGCGTCTCGAAGCCAGCCTTGATCAGTTCCACCGTACCGCCGCACAGCACGGCCTGTTCGCCGAACAGGTCGGTTTCGGTTTCTTCGCGGAAGCTGGTCTGGATGATGCCGGCCTTGCCCCCGCCGTTGGCGGCGGCATAGCTCAGGGCCAGGTCACGGGCCTTGCCGGTCTTGTCGGCGTAGACGGCGATCAGGTGGGGCACGCCGCCGCCCTGCTTGTAGGTATTGCGCACCGTATGGCCCGGGGCCTTGGGAGCCACCATCCACACATCCAGGTCTTCGCGCGGCTGCACCTGCCCGTAATGCACGTTGAACCCGTGGGCGAAAGCCAGCGAGGCGCCCGCCTTGATATTGGGTTCGATGTCCTTCTTGTAGACGTCGGCGATCTGCTCGTCCGGCAGCAGCACCATCACCACGTCGGCGGCCTTCACCGCGTCGGCGATCTCGGCCACTTTCAGGCCAGCGCCTTCGGCCTTGGACCACGAAGCGCCGCCGCGGCGCAGGCCCACGGTGACCTTCACGCCGCTCTCGTTCAGGTTCTGGGCGTGGGCGTGGCCTTGTGAGCCATAACCAATGATGGTGACGTTCTTGCCCTTGATCAGGCTCAGGTCAGCGTCCTTGTCGTAGTAGACGTTCATGATGGTTCTCCAGATAACGGCCTCAGCCGTGGGCAAAAAAATAAAAGGGGGGTGCGCGCAGCGCGTTGGGAGAGAAATTTAGATCCTCAGGATCCGCTCCCCCCGGCCGATACCGCTGGCGCCGGTGCGTACTGTCTCCAGGATGCTCGCGCGGTCAATGGCATCGATGAAGGCATCCAGCTTGGAGGTGTCGCCCGTGAGTTCGATGGTGTAGGTCTTCTCGGTCACATCGATGATGTGCCCGCGGAAGATGTCGGCGGTGCGCTTCATTTCCTCGCGCTCCTTGCCGACAGCCCTGACCTTGATCAGCATCAGTTCACGTTCGATGTAGCGGCCTTCCGTGAGGTCCACCACCTTGACCACCTCGATCAGCCGGTTCAGGTGCTTGGTGATCTGCTCGATCACGTCGTCGCTGCCGCTGGTCACGATGGTCATGCGGGACAGCGAGGCATCCTCCGTGGCTGCCACGGTCAGGCTCTCGATGTTGTAGCCCCGGGCGGAGAACAGGGCCACGACGCGCGACAGCGCCCCCGGCTCGTTCTCGATGAGCAAAGCAATGATGTGTTTCAAGTTTCTCGTCCTTCGCGCTCTTCAGACCGGCGGCGGTAACCGACGGCCCTTGGCCACGTTGTCGAAGACAGGTGAATCCGGTGCGGAACCCGTGGGCGTCGCCAGCCTTTCGCCGCCAGCCGCCGGTCACGCGGTAACGTGTCCGGCGCGGGAAGCTTCCAGCCGCGGCCGCGTCAGAGGTCTTCCGAACCGAGCAGCATTTCCGACAGGCCCTTGCCCGCCTGGACCATGGGCCAGACGTTCTCGGTCGGGTCGGTCCGCACGTCCAGGAACACCGTGCGGTCCTTCAGGCGGATGGCCTCACGCAGGGCGCCCTCCACGTCCGAAGGTTTCTCCACCAGCAGGCCCACATGGCCATAGGCCTCGGCCAGCTTGACGAAGTCGGGCAGTGCATCCATGTAGCTGTGCGAGTAGCGCTTGCCGTAGTCCAGCTCCTGCCACTGGCGCACCATGCCCAGGTAGCGGTTGTTCAGCGAGACGACCTTCACAGGCGTCTTGTACTGCTGGCAGGTGGACAGCTCCTGGATGCACATCTGGATGGAGCCCTCGCCGGTGACGCAAAACACGTCGGACTCGGGCTTGGCCAGCTTGATGCCCATTGCATAGGGGAGCCCCACGCCCATGGTGCCCAGGCCGCCGGAGTTGATCCAGCGGCGCGGCTCTTCGAAGCGGTAGAACTGGGCGGCCCACATCTGGTGCTGGCCCACATCGGAGGTGATGTAGGTATCGCGCCCGCGGGTCAGGTTCCAGAGCGTTTCCAGCACGAATTGCGGCTTGATGACCTCGCTGGATTGCTTGTAGGCCAGGCAGTCGCGCTTGCGCCAGTCGTTGATCTGGCTCCACCACGCGTTCAAGGCCTCGGCATCGGGACGTGCCTGCGCGTCGCGGATCTGTGCGATCAGCTCCTGCAGCACATCCTTCACGTCGCCCACGATGGGGATGTCCACCCGCACGCGCTTGGAGATCGACGAAGGGTCGATGTCGATGTGGATGATCTTGCGATCCACCGACGCGAAATGCTTGGGGTTGCCGATGACACGGTCGTCAAAACGGGCGCCCACGGCCAGCAGCACATCGCAGTGCTGCATGGTCATGTTGGCCTCGTAGGTGCCGTGCATCCCGGGCATGCCCAGGAAGCGCGGGTCGGTGCCAGGCATGGCGCCCAGGCCCATCAGCGTGTTGGTGCAGGGATAGCCCACCAGGTCCACGAGCTGGCGCAGCTCCGCGGTGGCCTCGCCAAGGATGACGCCGCCGCCCGTATAGATATAGGGGCGCTTGGCTGTCATCAGGAGCTGCACGGCCTTGCGGATCTGTCCGCTGTGCCCCTTCTTGACCGGGTTGTAGGAGCGCATCTCCACGCGGTCGGGGTAGCTGAAGCTGGCGCGGGCCACGGAGACATCCTTGGGGATGTCCACCACCACCGGGCCGGGGCGGCCGGTGCGGGCGATATGAAAGGCCTTCTTGAGCGTCGAGGCCAGGTCTCGCACGTCCTTCACCAGGAAGTTGTGCTTGACGATGGGCCGCGTGATGCCGACGGTGTCACATTCCTGGAAGGCGTCCAGGCCGATGGCCGGCGTGGGCACCTGTCCGGTGATGATCACCATCGGGATGGAATCCATGTAGGCGGTCGCGATGCCGGTGATCGCGTTGGTCACGCCCGGGCCGGAGGTGACCAGGGCCACACCCACTTCGCCAGTGGCGCGCGCATAGCCGTCGGCGGCATGCACGGCAGCCTGCTCATGACGGACCAGCACATGCTGGATGGCGTCCTGCTTGTAGAGCGCGTCGTAGATGTAGAGGACGGCGCCGCCTGGATAGCCCCACAGGAACTTCACGCCTTCGGCCTGAAGGCTATGGACCAGGATTTCGGAGCCATTCAGCTCCTGGGAACCAGGGGCGGAAGAGGGGCCGGAAGAAGAATGCGGGTGTGCGCGACCGTCCGGTGTCGCTGCACGTTTGATGTCCGCGGTAGACATTTCCATATGTCGAACCTCTGAGATTTTCTCTGACGAAAAACCATCGGTGCCCCTCCTCTCACTCTTGTGAAGCGGATTCGGAACTGCGCGGTCTGAAAACCAGGGGGCCCGGGTCGGGCAACCAGCTTGAGACCATACTGCGTTGTGCGAGCAAAGATTATGCATGCAAAGCCCCGGGAGAGGCTGCCCAAAGGCCCCAGCCCTGCCTTCGCGGTAGCCGAAGGCTCGGGCTTGTTTGTCGAATGCCATAATCTGCGCCGATTTGCCAGCAGACCGCCACTTGCCGTGGCGCCAGCCCTTGGCCACAGATAAAGAACTCAACGACTTTCTGAAGACGGTGGACAAACGTGCGTTCAAGCGCACGGTCTACCTCGTGCGGGATGAGGACGCGGCGCTGGACATCGTCCAGGACGCCATGATCAGGCTGGCCGAGAAGTATTTCGACCGGCCGGCCGAGGAACTGCCGATGCTGTTCCAGCGGATCCTCTCCAATGCGACGATGGACTGGTTCCGCCGCCAGAAGACCCGCAATGCGGTGTTCAGCAACCTGTCGGATTTCGAGGGGGCCGACCCGTCGGATGATTTCGACCTGCTGGAAACCCTGGAAACACAGGATGGTGCGATGGGCGCGCTGTCGGCCGCGGACGAAGTCTCGCGTGGCCAGATGCTTGCCCTGATCGACGAAGAAGTATCAGCGTTGCCTGCGCGTCAACGAGAAGCCTTTTTGCTGCGTTACTGGGAAGAACTCGACGTTGCGGAAACCGCTGCCGTCATGGGCTGCTCGGAGGGCAGTGTGAAAACACACTGCTCTCGTGCCGTGCATGCGCTGGCCAAAACGCTCAAAGCCAAGGGAATTACGCTATGAACAAGACCTCGCCTACGACGCCGCTCCCTCAGGAGCTGGACGCTCGCATGGCCCGTTTTGGCCTGCGGGTAGCCGCCGGCCTGACTGAACATAGCGGCTCTTTGTCCGGCGACATCCAGGAACGCCTTCGCTTTGCACGTGAGCAAGCACTTGCCAAGGCCGTGGCCGCCCGTGCCGCCCAGCCTGCTGCAGCGGCAGCGGTGCAGGCCACTGGCGGTGGCACCTTGGCGCTGGGCGGGGGTGAGCGCACGCCGCGCTGGCTCAAGGCAGCGGCGCTGTTGCCCATTGCCTTGCTGGTGGGCGGCCTGCTGCTGATCCAGCACAGCCAGTGGTA
>Ga0065165_1000800_pt1 | contig 42024 bp, 43 predicted proteins | sample AraplaMF_Cvi_mMF_FD_63813 | JGI IMG/M metagenome (GOLD analysis project Ga0065165, IMG submission 63813) | Arabidopsis root microbial communities from the University of North Carolina, USA - plate scrape MF_Cvi_mMF (version 2) (version 3) | ecosystem: Host-associated > Plants > Roots >... | reverse complement strand
GAGGAACCGCTCATGCCGGACGAGCTGGTGCCGGTGCCGCTCGAACCGGTGCTGCCGCTCATGCCGCTGGTGCCGGTCGAGCCGGAACCCGTGGTGCCGGTGGCGCCGCTGGTGCCGGAAGTGCCGGTGCCGGAGCTGCCGGTGCCCATGCTGCCGCTGCTACCCGAGGTGCCGGTGCCCATCGAACCGCTGCTGCCCGAAGTACCGCTCGAGCCGGAAGTGCCGCCCGAACCCGACGAGCCGCTGGTGCCCATGCTGCCGCTGCCCGAAGTGCCGCTCGAGCCGGAAGTGCCGGTGCCGCTGCCGCTGGTGGACGAGCCGCTGGTGCCGTCCATGCTGCCGCTGCTCGAGCTGGAGCTGCCAGAGCCGGTCGTCCCGCTGCTGCTCGAACCCGAGCTGCCGTTATGTTTCTTCGACGATTTTTTCTTGCTCGATTTGTGGGTTTGCGATTTGCTGGTCGACTGGTCTGCCTGGGTGCTGGCATTCTGGTCGCCGGTGGCCGAAGCGTTGCTGCTTTGCGCCTGCGCGCTGCCAGCACCGAACATCGCCAATGCAACGGACGCACCCAGCAGGCCTTTCAGTAACTTATTCATTTTCATGTCGCTCTCCTAATGGATTTGGGGCAAAAAGCTCAACAATATCAACAAGATAAATTGAGGGTTCGAAGTGTAGAACGGTCGCGGCAAAGCGTGCGCGCGTTAGCCGTGTGGAAACTCGAACCGGCCCCGCCATCGGCGAGTCAAGGCCTTGCCGCGACCGCCGCCGGCATCACCCCGGCGGCTTCGGCGGCAAGCGTGCCAAGCCGGGTGTACAGCTCGAGCACATTGCTCTTGTCGTCGGGATAGACCCGGTTCGACAGCAGCACATAGAACGCCTGTGAATGCGGATCGATCCACAGCACGCAGCCGGTAAAGCCCGTGTGGCCGTAGCTGCCGACCGGGAACACGGTGCCGCGCGGTCGCACCGCATACGGCGAATTGATGTCCATGCCGAGGCCGCGCAGCGCTTCGATGCCGGCGGGTGATTGCGCGGTCGTCATCAGGCGCACGCTCTCCGGGCTGAGCACGCGTACGCCGTCCAGCTCGCCGCCCTGCAGCAGCATACGGGCATAGCGCGCGACGTCGTGGGCGGTGGTGAACACGCCGGCCGAGCCCGCCACACCATCCATGCGGCGCGCGGTCGGATCGTGCACCACGCCCTGCAGCAGCTGGCCGGGCGCCAGGTCGCCATGCGCCGTCTCGACACCTTCCTTGCCCTTCTGGGTCGGGGCGATCAGCGCGGCGGCATCCTTGCCCAGGCGATTGAGCGGCAGGTAACCGGTGTCGCGCATCTTCAGCGGCTCATAGATACGGGTGCGGGCAAAGTCGTTCAGCGGCATGCCGGACAGCTTCTGCACCAGCTGGCCCAGCAGGACGTAATTGATGTCCGAATAGCGGAAGAAGGTGCCGGGCGCATGCGTCACCACCTGTTTGCAGGCCAGTTCGTGGGCAGCGGCATCGCCATGCCAGGCCGGCTTCGGCGGCAGGCCGGAGGGCAGGCCCGAGCTGTGGGTCAGCAGGTGGCGGATCGTGATGGCCTCCTTGCCGCCGCTGGCGCATTCCGGAAAATACGTGATCAGTTTGGCATCGAGGTCGATGCGGCCCTCTTCCGCCAGCTTCAGCACCGAGGGTGCGGTGGACAGCACCTTGCTCAGCGAAGCGGCGTCGAACAAGGTATTCGCATTCACGGCGCGCGCATCCGGCTCGTAGCTCAGGCGTCCATACGCCTGCTCGTAGACGGCGCCATCGTGCTCGATGTGCAGCACCGCACCCGGCAGCTTGTGCGCGGCGATGGCCTCGTTCAAAGCGGCATCGATTTGCGGGAAGCGCGCGGCATCGAGCCGTCCCTGAGGGAGGTGTGCGCAGCCGGTGAACAGAACGGCAATACAGATGGCGGAGACAGGCGAGCGGAGTGCGGATCGGATCATGGAGGCTGTCGCTGAGGGAATTGAATCAATGCATCATAGGCAGGGGTCTAGGCAGGGTCAAGCGAGGCGGGTCAGCGGGCGCCTCGGCAAGAAAAAAACGATCGGCGTATGATGGATGCATGATTCCTCTCTCGATACTCGACCTCGCCCCCATCGTTGAGGGCGGCACCGCTTCCGATTCCTTCCGCAACTCGCTCGACCTTGCCCAGCATGGCGAGCGCTGGGGCTACCACCGCTTCTGGCTGGCCGAACACCACGGCATGCCGGGCATCGCCAGTGCGGCGACTTCCGTCCTGATGTGCCATGTTGCCAACGGCACCTCGACGATCCGCATCGGCGCCGGCGGCATCATGCTGCCGAACCATTCTCCGCTCGTGATCGCCGAACAGTTCGGCACGCTGGCTTCGCTTTTCCCCGGCCGCATCGACCTCGGCCTGGGCCGCGCGCCGGGCTCGGACCACACCACGGCACGCGCGCTGCGGCGCAACCTGGCCTCCGACGCCGACGAGTTCCCGCAGGACGTGGTGGAACTGATGGATTACTTTGCCGACTCGCCGCGCCGCCAGGTCCGCGCGGTGCCCGGCGCCGGCCTCGACGTGCCGATTTGGATCCTCGGCTCCAGCCTGTTCGGCGCCCAGCTGGCCGCGGCCCTCGGCCTGCCCTACGCGTTTGCGTCGCACTTCGCGCCGCAGATGATGATGCAGGCGATCGAGCTCTACCGCGCCACCTTCCGCCCTTCGGCCCAGCTGGACAAGCCTTACGTGATGCTCGGCTTTAATGTCTTCGCGGCCGACACCGATACCGAAGCGCATTTCCGCGCGACCTCGATGCAGCAAGCCTTCATCAACCTGCGCAGCGGCCGCCCGACCAAGCTGAAGCCGCCGGTCGAGGGCTATCTCGATCTGCTGAGTCCGCCGGAACGGTCGATGCTGGATTCCGTGCTGTCCTGCTCGGCCATCGGCTCGCCCGCCACCGTCGCGCACCAGCTGAAAGCCTTCATCGACCGCACCGGCGCCGACGAGCTGATGGTGACCTCGCAGATCTTCGACCACGCGGCGCGCCTGCGCTCCTACGAGATCACCGCCGACATCGCCCGCGGTTCATAAAAGTTCCCAAACCCGGGGTCAGACTCCGGATTTTGGAAACTGCCCGTGGTCAACGCCGGGGCTAGCAGGATCCTTGTTTCCGTTGGTTGGCGAACAGTCGGCCGGGCCCGCCAGGCCTAGTCTGGCTGCATCGACTTTTAATCGGAGCCATGTCATGAAAGCCACACTGATCGCAGTTTCCCTCGCCATGTCGCTGGCCTCGGCCGGCGCTTACGCCAAGCCCAGCTGTCTGAAAGGCGCCGCGGCGGGCGCCGTCGGCGGCCATTTCCTCGGCAAGCACCACGTGCTGGGCGCGGCCGTCGGCTGCGCCGTCGGCCACCACATGTCCAAGAAACAGGAACGCGAACAGGCCGAGGCGCAAGCCCGGGCAAACGCCCAGGCGCAAGCAAACGCCCAGGCCCGCAACAACCAGGCGCCGGCTCAGCGCAGATAAGCTGCGCGAGGTTTACGCGTCGCCGGTGCCCGCCTGGAAGGCATCGATGAGCTCGCGGGTCGAACGCACCCGGCCCATGTTGCGGAACACGTTCTCGCAGCAGTTCTTGTGCGCGTCCGCATTGCCGCTGCTCATCGCATCTTCCGCAAAGATCAGCTCGTAGCCGCGGTCGAAGGCCGCGCGCGCGGTCGACTCGACGCCGTAGTTGGTGGCGATGCCCGCCATGATGAGGGTCTTGATGCCGCGCCGGCGTAGCAGCTGGTCGAGCTCGGTCGCGTAGAAGGCGCCCCACTGGCGCTTGGTCACCACGTGGTCCTGCGCCTGCACCTGGGCCGACTCGGCCATGTGCGAGGCTTCCGGCGGCGGGGTCGGCGTGCCGGGCTTGACCATGGGATTGTCGGCGACCGGCATCATCAGCTCATCCAGCTGCACGCGCACGAAGATCACCATGCCGCCGCGGTCGCGCATTTCGCTCGCCAGCAGCACGCAATTGCCCACCACGCGCTCGGCCGGGTGCGGCGCAAGTTCCCGGGACACATTAAAGTTCTGCAAGTCAATCTGCACGAGGGCGGTGCGGCCGATGTCGATATTCAGTTGTTTGTCCATGTAATCCTCCTTGACCGAAGTATTCACCAGACGCGGTTTGCGCGGCGCGCAGTGGGCCCACGACCGCTTGTTAATACATACCCGGCATGGTCTGTGTGATAAATTGCCCGGCATAATGCATAGAGACGGCAAACGCCGCAGACCATGAAGAAAATCGCCATCGCCGGCATGAGCAGCTTGCTGGCAGCCTGTGCCACTACCCAGCCTCCCCTCACCGATTACAGCCTGGGTTCAGGCGCCCCGCGCAGCGAAGCCCAGCAGGCCCTCGACTTCGACAAGGCCGACCTCAAGCTGCGCATCGAACCCGCCACCCAAAGCATCACCGGCGACGTCACGCTCAGCTTCGGCACCCGCGCGCCCGTGTCCAGCATCGAACTCGACCTGGACCGCAACCTGCCGATCGACGCCATCGCGGTCGACGGCCAGCCCTTGCCGGCCAGCAGCTGGCGCAATCCGGAAGGCAAGCTCACCATCGATCTGCCGCAGCCGCTCCAGCCCGGCAAACAGGTGGCGGTACGGGTGCAATACCACGGCCGGCCGCACGTGGCCAAGAAGGCGCCATGGGATGGCGGCTTCGTGTGGTCGACAACGCCCGACGGCCAGCCCTGGGTGGCCAGCGCCGTGCAGGGCGAAGGCTGCGACCTGTTCTGGCCTTGCATCGACCATCCGACCGGCAAGGCGAAGCTGGTCGACGAGCACATCACGGTGCCGGCTCCGCTGGTCGCGGCCGGCAATGGCATCGCCATGGGCATGGACGAGAAGGATGGCTGGCGCACCTATCACTGGCGCACCAAGAACCCGAGCACCTACGGGATCTCGATCAACGTCGCGCCTTATCAACTGCTGTCGGGCGAATACCGCAGCCGCTATGGCAATGTGATTCCGCTGCGTATGTGGTATCTGCCGCAAAACGAAAAAGGCGCGAAGGAACTGTTTGCCGAGTTCGCACCGATGCTGGACTTCTTCGAAAGCACCATCGGCCCCTACCCCTTCGGCGACGAAAAGATGGGCGTGGTCGAGACCCCGCACAAGGGCATGGAGCACCAGACCATCAATGCCTACGGCAACAAGTACGCGAAAACGGCCTACGGCTACGACGAGCTGCTGCAGCACGAATTCGCCCACGAATGGTTCGGCAACCAGCTGACCAATGCCAACTGGGACGACATGTGGCTGCACGAAGGCCTGGGCAGCTATATGCAGCCGCTATACATGCAGCACCTGCGCGGGGACCTCGAATATTTCGCTTCGCTGATGCATCAGCGCGCGCTGATCGAGAACAAGGCGGCGATCGTGTCCGGCAAGCCGCGGCTGGAAGAAGACGTCTACGCTACCTCCCGCGGCGGCCCCGGCCAGGACATCTACAACAAGGGCTCGCTGGTCATGCACACCCTGCGCGGCCTGATCGGCGACGAGGCCTTCTTCCGTGCCGTGCGCGAAGAAGTCTACGGCACCCCCGACCCGCGCCCGGGCAACTTCACGCCGCGCTACGGTACGACGCCGGAATTCATGGCCATCGTCAAGCGCGCGAGCGGCCGCGATCTGGACTGGTTCTTCCAGGTGTATCTGTATCAGAAGGAACTGCCGGAGCTGCAGGCCACGCGCAATGGCAATGCATTGCAGCTGGCGTGGAAGACGGAGAAAAATACGCCCTTCCCGATGCCGGTCGAGGTGAGGGTCGGCGAGCGCGTGCTCAGCGTGCCGATGACGGATGGGCGCGGCAGTGTCGAACTGCCCGCGGGAGCGAGCTATACGCTGGATCCGCATTCGAAGGTGCTGCGCAGGGAGCAGCATATCGAGCGGTATCACCAGTGGCAGGAAGAGCAGAAGAAGAAGCGGGAGAAGGCTTCTTAAAACCTGCGGCTGGTAAACGTCGTCCCCACGGAGGCGGGAACGACGTTTGAGGCTAACGAATTACTTGCCAGCGTTCTGCTGCATCTTCTCGCCAGTACGCTCCAGCGCGCGGCCGGTGGCGGCGGTCGCATCCTTCGCGCCTTCCTTCACGTTGGCGGCAGCTTCCTTCGATTCCTGGCGCACTTCGGCGCCGGCTTCTTTCATGTTGGCGGCGGTGCGGTCCGCAGCGGCGTCCACCTTCGCGGCAGCGCGGTCGGTGGCGGCGTCGATTTTCTCGCCGGCGCGGTTAGCAGCGGCGTTGGCATCGGCGGCGGCTTCGCGGGTTTCGGCAGCGGCTTTCGCGCCGGCATCGTCGACGGCTTTACCTGCGCTCTGGGCCGGGCCCATGGTCGCGGTGTCGGTGGTGGCCGGGGTGGTGTTCTCGGCCTTGTGGCAACCGGTGGCCAGCACGGCGACAGCAAACAGGATGCTCGACAGGGAGAGAGTTTTAGCGGTGGTGGTCTTCATGATGGGCTCCTTTTATTATCAAAACATAAAGTGTATGGACGTATCCTACACCTGCTCCGGAGCGCGCACGATTGCCATTTGTGCCAAACCGTAACAAAAAATCATCGCCCGTACGGTAGATCACATAGTCGGGGCCTTACATTTTTTTGCAAACGGCTCAAGGTACGGGATTCCCGTCTGCATCAATCTTGCGCACCTCGCCCAGCCCCAGTGCGCGCACGTCGGCCTCGACCTTGCTCATGTCGCCGACCACGATCCACAGCTGCTGCTTCGGCAGGATGATCCGGGCCGCCAGCGCGTTCAGCTCTGCCGGGCTGAATGCGAGCACCTTGTCCGTGTACGTGTTGTAGTAATCCTCGGGCAGGCGGTACTGCAGGATGGTGGCGTAGCCGTTGCTGAGCTGGGACACGGTCTCGAAGGCGCCCGGCAGACCCAGGGTCTCGTTGTCCTGCGCCGCCTTCAGTTCCGGCCCGGCGATCGGGCGCGCGCCGGCGATGTCGGCGTACTCCCGCATCAGCTCGCGCAGGGCCGGCGCGGTCTGGTCGGTCTGCACCGGCGAGCCGCTGAACAGGATGCGCTGGCCCCTCGCCGCCACCAGCGAGGAACCGACGCCATAGGACCAGTGTTTATCCTCGCGCAGGTTCATGTTCAGGCGCGAGCTGAAGGTGCCGCCGAAGACGTCGTTCAGCAGGTTCAGCGCCACCGCATCCGGCGAATTACGCGGCGGCGCCAGCTGGGCCCCGACGATGTCGCTCTGCAGCGCGCCCGGACGGTCGATCAGGTAGATCACGCTGCGCTCGGGCTGCGCCACCTGCGCCACCGCCTTCTGCGGCACCTCGCCCGCCTGCCAGCCGCCGAAGGCTTTTTCCAGCAGCGGCTTCAGGGCCGCCATGGTGGTATCGCCCACCACCAGCAGGGTCGCATTGTTGGGCTTGAACCAGGCCTGGTGGTAGCGCACCAGGTCGGCCCGCCGCATGCGCGCCACCGCCGCCTCGGTGCCGGTGCCGGTCAAGGGCAAGCCATAGGCGTGCTCCTTGCCGTAGATGAGGCCCGGCAGCACGCGCAGCGCCATCGCCCGCGGCACCGTCTTCTCGCGCCCGATGGCGGCGATGCGGTCGCGCTGCAGGCGCTCGAAATCTGCCTGCGGGAAGGATGGGTGCAGCACCAGGTCCGCATACAGGCCGAGCGCACGCGGCAAGGTCGGCGCCAGCACGTTCATGTTCACAAAAGCGCCGTCGAGGTTGGTGGTGGCGCCGAAGGACGCACCCAGCGCTTCCAGCTCGGCGCTGACCTGCTGCGAGGTCCTGCTCCGGGTGCCCTCTTCCAGCATGCGCAGGCTCAGGCTGGCCAGGCCGGGCAGCTCGTGGGAATCGGAGGCGAAGCCGGCGTCGATCATCATCGACAGGTTCACCACCGGTGCGCCGTGGCGCTCGGCCAGCACGATCTTGAGGCCGTTCGACAGCGTCGCGGCCTGCATCGGGGGCAGATGCAGCTTTTCCGGCTGGCCCGGCGGCGGACCCTTGCTGCGGTCCAGCGTCGTCACCGATGGCGCCAGCCCGCTTGGGAAGGGATCGACCTGCAGGATGTAGTCGCCGTCGCTCAGCCAGTCGCGCATGGCCTGGGCTACCCGCCCCGGGGTCGCGGCCTGGATGCGCTTCAGGTAGGTCTTGTAGCAATCCGGGTTGCCGGTGAAGCTCATGCAGCGCGCCAGCATGTCGCTCTTGCCGCCGAAGCCGCCTACCCGCTCGACGGTGCGCGCATACTGCGCCAGGATGGAGGTCTTCGCCAGGCGCAGCTCGTCCTCGCGCGGCCCCGTCTTCAGCAGCGCGCGCAGCTCCTCGTCGGCGGCGTTCTCCATGCGCGTCACGTCCGCACCTGGCCGCGCCGTCAGGTTGATGCCGAACTGGCCGGCGATCTCGTTCGAATCGTCGCCGGCGAAAGCGGACGTGGCCAGCTGCTCCCTGACCACCAGGCGCTGGTAGAGACGCGAATTCTTGCTGCCGCCCAGTACATGGGCCGCCAGGTCGAGCAGCGCCTCCTCCGGCGTGTCCGCGCCCGGCACGTTCCACAGGCGGTAGATGCGGGCCTGCGGCACGCGGTCCTGCACGCTGCTGCGGTGGCTGCCGCTGCGTTTGGCAACCCAGGCGCGCTGCGTGGCCACCGGCGGGCCGGGCGGGATGTCGCCGTAGTACTTCTCGACCTTCTCGCGCGCCTGCGTGGGCGTGATGTCGCCGGCCAGCACCAGCACCACATTGTTCGGGCCGTAGTTGGCCTTGAACCAGCTGGTGACGTCGCTCATCGATGCCGCGTCGAGGTCATCCATCGAACCGATCGTGGTCCAGGAGTACGGGTGGTTTGCCGGCCAGGTGTTTTCGGTGACGATCTGCTCGACCACGCCATAGGGCTGGTTCTCGCGCTGGCGCTTTTCGTTCTGCACCACGCCGCGCTGCAGGTCCAGCTTCTTCTGGTCGAGCACGCCCAGCAGATGGCCCATGCGGTCGCTCTCGGCAAACAATGCGTAGTCCAGCATCGAGGTCGGCACGGTCTCGAAGTAATTGGTGCGATCTTTATTGGTGGTGCCATTCAGGTCGCTCGCGCCGATGCCTTCCAGGGCGGACAAGAAGGTCTTGTTGAAGTTGGCGCTGCCCGAAAACATCAGGTGCTCGAACAGGTGGGCAAAGCCGGTCTTGCCGGGCTTTTCGTTCTTGGAGCCGACGTGGTACCAGGTGTTCACCGCCACCACCGGCGATTTGTGATCCTCATGCACAAGTACGGTCAAACCGTTCTTCAGCACGAACTTCGTGTAAGGGATGTCGGGGATGGGGATGTCGACGGCGGCTGCAGCTGCGGCAGCTGCGGCGGCGGACGAGACGGACATCAGTGCGGCCAGAAGCAGGCTCAGAACCATTGACGGGAAACGCATGCAGCACCTCCTGAGATCGGGCCACCCATTCTAAGCCGGGGCCGAGGTCGCACAAATCATGCGCAGTGGATGCGCATTCGAAATTTTCGATGAAACAAGTGCAAATTATCCGTTTTTCATGGCAGATCCGGCATCGCATAATGACTTCATCGCAGCGAACACATAGCAGACTGAAGCTTCGAAGCGATCGACGAACTTGAACATGGAGGCAAGCATGTACCTGATTTCCCTCGGCGCCGGCCTGCTGGTTGGCGCGATCTACGGCCTGATGGGCGTGCGTTCGCCGGCGCCGCCGGCCATTGCCCTGATCGGCCTGCTGGGCATGCTGATCGGCGAACAAGCGGTACCGGCGGCAAAACACCTGATCCACCAATTCATCCACTGAGCAAACCCTGAAGGAGAACATCATGAGCAACCCGAAACTGGAAGTCCTGACCCCGCAAAACTCGCAGCTGATCATCATCGACCACCAGCCGCAGATGGCCTTCGGCGTGCAATCGATCGACCGCCAGACCCTGAAGAACAATGTGGTCGGCCTGGCCAAGGCAGCGAAGGCCTTCGGCATCCCGACCACGATCACCACCGTTGAATCAGACTCCTTCTCCGGCAAGACCTACCCGGAAATCCTGGACGTGTTCCCGGACCACGTCATCCTCGAACGCAGCTCGATGAACTCCTGGGACGACCAGAAAGTGCGCGACGCCCTGAAAGCGAATGGCCGCAAGAAGATCATCGTGGCCGGCCTGTGGACCGAAGTCTGCAACACCACCTTCGCCCTCTCCGCCATGCTGGAAGGCGACTACGAGATCTACATGGTGGCCGACGCCTCGGGCGGTACCTCGAAAGACGCCCACGACTTCGCCATGCAGCGCATGGTGCAGGCCGGCGTGGTGCCGATGACCTGGCAGCAGGTGCTGCTGGAATGGCAGCGCGACTGGGCCCACCGCGACACCTACGATGCCGTGATCAAGATCGTCACCGAGCACTCGGGCGCCTACGGCATGGGCGTCGACTATGCCTACACCATGGTCCACAAGGCGCCGGCGCGCAACCAGGGGCATAACGAGGTGCTGGCGCCCGTGCCCGCTCCCGCTTCTGCCCCGATTCGCTGATACCATCGCCTCAATCTAAAAGGGAGTCCGACATGCAGGCACAAACCACCGCGGCCAAGGCGCCAAGCCTCATCCTCATCAACGGCAAGTTCGCCACCCTCGACCGCGAGCGGCCGCAAGCCAGCGCGGTGGCGATCCGCGACGGCCGCTTCCTGGCCGTCGGCAGCATCGATGAGGTGATGCGCCACCGCGACGCCGGCAGCCAGGTCATCGACCTGAACGGCCGCACCGCCGTGCCGGGCCTGAACGACTCCCACATGCATTTGATTCGCGGGGGCCTGAACTACAACCTCGAGCTGCGCTGGGAAGGCGTGCCGTCCCTGGCCGACGCCCTGCGCATGCTGAAGGAACAGGCTGACCGCACGCCGAACCCGCAGTGGGTGCGCGTGGTGGGCGGCTGGAGCGAGTTCCAGTTTGCCGAGCGCCGCATGCCGACGCTGGACGAGATCAACGCTTGCGCCCCGGACACCCCGGTGTTCATCCTGCACCTGTACGACCGCGCCCTGCTGAACCGCGCCGCCCTGCGCGCCGTCGGCTACACCAGGGACACGCCGAATCCGCCGGGCGGCGAAATCCAGCGCGACGCCGCCGGCAACCCGACCGGCATGCTGATCGCCCGCCCGAACGCGATGATCCTGTATGCGACCCTGGCCAAGGGTCCGAAGCTGCCCATTGACCTGCAGGTGAATTCGACGCGCCAGTTCATGCGCGAACTGAACCGCCTCGGCATCACCAGCGCGATCGACGCCGGTGGCGGCTTCCAGAACTACCCCGAGGATTATTCCGTCATCGAGGAACTCGACCGCAACAAGCAGCTGACCATCCGCATCGCCTACAACCTGTTCACCCAGAACAAGGGCAAGGAGCTGGAAGACTTCCAGCGCTGGACCGACATGGTGACGCCAGGCCAGGGCAGCGACTACTACCGCCACAACGGCGCCGGCGAAATGCTGGTGTTCTCGGCGGCCGACTTCGAGGACTTCCTGGAGCCGCGTCCCGAGCTGGCGGCCGGCATGGAGATTGAACTGGAAAAAGTGGTGCGCCATCTGGTCACCAAGCGCTGGCCCTTCCGCCTGCACGCCACTTACGACGAATCGATCACGCGCATGCTCGACGTGTTCGAGAAGATCAACCGCGAAATCCCCTTCGACGGCCTGCACTGGATGTTCGACCACTGCGAAACCATCAGCCAGAAGAACATCGAGCGTGTGAAAGCGCTCGGCGGCGGCATCGCCATCCAGCACCGCATGGCCTTCCAGGGCGAATACTTTGTCGACCGCTATGGCAAGGACGCCGCGAAGGCCACGCCGCCCATCAAGCACATGCTGGAAACGGGCGTGCCGGTGGGCGCCGGCACCGACGCCACCCGCGTCGCCAGCTACAACCCGTGGACCGCGCTGTACTGGCTGGTGACCGGGCGCACCGTCGGCGGCCTGCCGCTGTACGGCGACAATGGCCTGCTCGAGCGCAGCACCGCGTTGGAATTGTGGACCGCGGGCAGCGCCTGGTTCTCGAACGAGCAGGGCCGCAAGGGCCGGATCCAGGCCGGCATGCTGGCCGACCTGGCGGTGCTGTCCGATGATTTCTTCAGCGTGCCTGAGGAGGACATCAAGGCGATCGAATCGGTACTGACCGTGGTCGGCGGCGACATCGTCTACGGCGCCGCCGAGTTCACCAGCCTGGGGCCGCCGCCGATTCCGGTGCTGCCCGAGTGGTCGCCTGCTCGATCCGTACCGGGACACTGGCGCAAGGCCGCGCCGCAGCCGCAGCAGTCGCACATGGCCATGCCGCACCAGTGCTCCGGCCCCTGCGGCGTGCACGCCCACGCCCACGACAAGGCGCGCAAATCGAACGTGCCAGTGTCGGATTTCGGCGGCTTCTGGGGCGCATTCGGCTGCAGCTGCTTCGCCTTCTGACAGGGAGCACGGCATGGACGCGCAACGCCACCAGCGGCTGCAAGGCATCGGCATGGGCTTTTTGGCCGGCTATGTCGACACCCTCGGCTTCAGTGCCCTGTTCGGCCTGTTCACGGCCCACGTCACCGGCAACTTCGTGCTGATCGCGGTGGCGCTGGCCGATCCGGGCCAGACGCCGACACTATTGAAACTGCTGGCCTTCCCGGCCTTCATCCTGGGCGTCGCCGCGGCCAGGCTGCTGGTGGCCGGCTGCGAACGGCGCGGCAAGCCGGCCGTCAAGCCGTCCTATGTGCTGCAGCTGGTGCTGCTGGTCGGCTTCATGGTCTGCGGCATGCTGGCCGAGCCGGTCGGCCGCAATGCCGGCGCGCTGGCGATGGCGGCCGGCCTGTTCGGCGCCGCGGCGATGGGTGCGCACAGCGCCGCCAGCAAGCTGCTGCTGTCGCACCTGGCGCCGACCTCGATGATGACCGGGAACGTCACCCAGCTCGTCATCGACACCGTCGACCGCCTGCGCGGCGTGGCCGATGCGGCGACGAAGGCGCGCTGTGCGAAGTTCTTCTTCCCGGTGCTGGCGTTCGCGCTGGGCTGTGGGGCCGCCGCCTTTGCCTATATCGCAGTGGGCTTCGTGGCGCTGGCGGTGCCGGTGGCGATCCTGGGCGTGCATTTGTGGCTGCCGGAGCCGGCGGCGGCATAAGAGAATGCGGCTCGACACGCCGCGACGCTTTGCGCCATGTTGCCGATGTGCTTGCCCCAAGCTAGCATTTGCTCTTCTCGCTAAACTCAGGCCGCCAGCGCAAAGCCATAGACCGCATCGTTGGCGCATGCGCGCATCGCCGGCACTGAAACATCGCACACCGACACCGGCTGTTCCGCCGCCAGCAGCGTCACCATCGCCGGCACGTCCAGGCCATTGATCGCCGCCTGGAAGCGCCGCACCAGTTCCCGGCACAGTTTCTCGTCCGCCGGCACCTCCGCCCCACGCTCGCGCAGACGCCGGCGCGCACGCGCCAGGTGCTGCCGCGCATTTACCGTCTTCGTTCCCAGCACCGCCGCGATGTCGGCATGCCCGCATTCGAAGACTTCATGCAGCACCAGCGTCAAACGTTCGGCAGGCGACAGACACGCCAGCAGGCGGCCCAGCGCCTCGCCCAGTTCCGCACGCCGCAGCAGGCCGTCTTCTGGCAGCACAGGCGGCGCATCGGGGAAGAGCTCGTCCGCGCCAAGCTCGGCCACCGCATCCCGCGCGCGCTTGCGCAGGCGGTCGATCGACTGGTGCTGCACGACCGTGGTCAGCCAGGCCGCCGGCGTGTCCAGCGCCGCCTGCTCGGCGCGATGCCATTTCAGGTAGCAGTCCTGCACGACGTCCTCGGCTTCCGCCTCGCTGCCGACGATGCGGCGGCTGATCGCGGTCAGGCGCGGGCGCAGCTGCTCGAACAGGGCGCCATCGGGGTCGGGGGTGCGGGGCATCGTGATCTCCTTTGCGGTGCTGGTGCCACTTGACGTCCGCCGAAGCCTGATCGTGACACGCCGGCGAAATATTTTTCATGGCGTCACACAGCACCAGGGCGCATGCGTCAAGCGGAAAGACAGCCCACTCTACCGCGAAAGGACGATCATGATCACGAATGTTCCGCAGGCGCTCGGCCTGGTCCCCACCGTCGTCGAACAGACAGGCCGCGGCGAACGCGCCTTTGACATCTATTCCTGCCTGCTGAAGGAGCGCGTGGTGTTCCTGGTCGGCGAAGTGACGGAACAGTCAGCCAACCTGATCGTCGCCCAGCTGCTGTTCCTGGAATCGGACAATCCGGACAAGGACATTGCGCTGTACATCAATTCGCCGGGCGGCTCGGTGTACGCCGGGATGGCGGTCTACGACACGATGCAGTTCATCAAACCCGACGTGTCGACCCTGTGCACGGGCTTTGCCGCCAGCATGGGTTCCTTCCTGCTGGCGGCGGGCGCCATCGGCAAGCGCTTCGCCCTGCCGAATGCCCGCATCATGATCCACCAGCCGCACGGCGGTTCGCAGGGGGTGGCATCCGACATCGAGATCCAGGCGCGCGAGGTGCTGTACCAGCGCCACCGCCTCAACAGCATCCTGGCCGAGCGCACCGGGCAGACGCTGGCAAGGATCGAAAAGGATTCGGACCGCGACAATTACATGTCGGCCCAGCAGGGCGTGGAGTACGGGCTGATCGACCGTGTGCTGACGGCGCGCGAGACGAGCTTGTAAACCGCGGCCCGTCATCCGAGGCTTGCTTTCGGGCCAATCGGCTGCGTACACTGCGCCTTTTGACGGGGGTCACGTGTCCACCATTCTTTCTCGCATCTTGTGCACCTGCCTGCTGGCCTGCGCCGCTGCCGCTACCGCTACCGCACAATCCCAGGACCTCAAGGAATACAACCTGGGCGTCGATGCCTTCCGCGCGAAGAATTACGAGTCGGCACGCCAGCATTGGACGCTGGCGCTGGCATCGGACAATTCGAATGCCTACAACAACCTTGGCTTCCTTCTCTTCAATGGCATGGGCGGCAACGCCGATCCCGTACGCGCCGCCGCGCTGTGGCACGATGCAGCCATGATGGGCAATGCGGAATCCCAGTGGCACCTGGGCTACGCCTATGAAGCGGGAAAGGGAACCCTGCGCAATGCCGTCGAGTCCTATGCCTGGTACCGCTGCGCAGAGAATACCTATCGCCTGACGGCGGCCTCCGACAAGGAGGCTTCGGAAGCGGCGCAGGATGCGAGCGAGTCGGTCACGCGGGTTCGCGCCGGGCTTTCTGATGATCAACGCAAGCTGGCCGAGGAACTGGCGAAGATCTACATTGCCTTGTATTCCAGGGCGGAAAGCGATAATTGACATATTGCAAGCGCTTGTAGTTCTGCACTGACAGCTCGTTAGGAAGTTCTCCGCCAGCACGCATTGCGCATGAGGCGTATCATGTCCTCTTGACGAACAGCAGAAAGGAAAGCTCATGAATCAACGACGCTCCTTCCTCAAAAGCTCCGCCATGCTGGCCTCCGTGATCGGCGCGCCGGCAGTCATCAAATCGGCCAAGGCCGCCACGGTTCCGGGCACGGCGCCCCCGAACGAGCGCATCTTGCGCCTCTACAACACCCACACCGGCGAGAGCCTGCGCAGTATTTTCTGGGCGGAAGGCCAGTTCATTCCGGAAGCGCTGCAGGACATCAACAAGTTGCTGCGCGACCACCGCAATAACAAGATCTCAACCATCGATCCGCAGCTGCTGGTGCTGCTCGACCGTATCAGCGCGCAATATGGCAGCCATCCGACCTTGCACGTGATTTCGGGCTACCGTTCGCCGGAAACGAATGCGAAGTTGCACGAAAACACGACCGGGGTGGCGAAACACAGCCTGCACATGGAAGGCAAGGCCATCGACGTGCGCGTGCCCGGCCAGGACCTGGCCAAGCTGCACAAGATCGCCATGTCGCAGAAGGCGGGCGGGGTCGGCTATTACCCGGACTCGGAATTCGTCCACATGGACGTCGGCCGCGTTCGCTACTGGTAAGCCGGGCTGCAATGCGGCGGCTGGGCGGTTTCCTGCTTGCATTCATTTGCGCCGCCGTGCCGGCGATCTCGTCGGCACAGCAGGCGGGGCCTTCGGCTGAGCCGAAGCCACAAACCGTCACCGTCACCTCGACCCGCGATCCGGTCGACAAGTCCTACCGCAAGATGATCCGCGGCATGGAACGCTTCGAGCGCGAGCATGCGCTGGCGCCGCAGGCCCAGCTGCGCTTCCACCTGCTGCCGCGCACGCCCGGCGTGAACATGCGCGGCATCACCCTGCGCGTGCTCGGCGACCATATCGCCGTGCCGGTGCAGGTGGCGGACGACAATACCTTCGTGCTCCCGCGCAACGAGCAGGCCCTGCGCGAGGACGCCGCCGTGGTCGCCAACCGCAAGACCACCAGCATGACCTGGCGCGCCCAGGTGATCACGCCCGGCCTGCCGCCAGGCACGCGGCGCCTGGGCGACTTGCGGCTGGAATGCCTGGTCGGCATGGAAGCGGGGCTGGTCTCGAACAGTTCGCCGCTGTTCGGCTGGATTTCGGACGCGCTCACTACCCCGGAACAGGTCTGCAACAGCCCGAAAGGCAATTTCCTCTTCTTTAATGAGCGCCCCATCTTCTCCGTGATCCTGCAGGCCGGCCAGCGCAGCGAGATCCTGCCTTTCAAGATGCTCTACGCCGGCGGCGAACAGAGCCGCGACATGCTCCCCTTCTGCGATTGCCAGGTGCTGCTCGACCGCACCTATTACGCGCCGATCTGGGACCGCAGCTGGCCGGACGATACTCTGGTTAGCTTCGAGTATATGGACGATCCCCCTGCATCTGCGGAGCTGCGGCCATGAAGCGTCCCATCCTCATTCTGGGCGCAGCCCTCGCATTCAGCGGCTGCGCCACCACGCCAGACGAGCCCGGCAAAGTCGTCGCCGAGGACCGTTTTACGCAGCTCGTCGTGCCGGGCCGCACCACGCGTGCCGAGCTGCTGGCTGCCTTCGGCCCAACCAAAGCCATCGTGTTCGACAGCGGTTATGAAACCTGGCTGTACGAGGCGAATGCCGGCGGCGGCCGCCATACCGAGCTGGTCCTGCTGCTCGACCGCGCCGGCATCGTGCAGAAAATGCGCCGCCGTCCGCCCTATCCCACCGATCCCGAACGCTGAAGCAAGCCGTCCAACCAGCCCAGCCGGCACCGAATCGGTGTACAGTTGAGCATCCTTATTTTTGGAAAGACGCGATGCGCAGGACGGTAAAGGCAATGCTCGGCCTGGCGGCAGCCACGGCGGTAAAGCTGGCTGCGGCCCAGCAAGTTCAGCAACTGAGCCCGGTGGAACAGCAGATCGTGGCCGAGATCCACGCCCACGCCCCGCAAGCCCTGGAACTGCTGCGTCAAAGCGTCCTCATCAACAGCGGCACGATGAACCACGCGGGCGTGCGCGCCGTCGGCAAACTGTTCCGCGACCAGTTCGACGCGCTCGGCTTCCAGACCAGCTGGATCGAGCTGCCGCCCGAGATGCAGCGCGCCGGCCACCTGCTGGCCGAGCTGCCCAACAAACCGGCCAGCCAAGGCAAGCGTTTGATGCTGCTCGGCCACCTCGATACCGTCTTCGAGCCGGGCAACACGACGCCGGCATGGGAACCGCAGGCGGGCCCGGACGGCACGGTCACCCACATCAAGGGCCAGGGCGTGTCCGACATGAAGGGCGGCGACGTGATCATCGTCGAAGCCCTGCGCGCGCTGAAGCAGGTAGGCGCGCTCGACGGCACCCGCATCGCCGTCATGCTCACCGGCGACGAGGAAGAAGCGGGCAACCCCAAAACCATCTCGCGTGGCGACATGCTCAACCTGGCCAAGCGCAGCGACGTCGCCCTCAGCTTCGAAGGCAGCATCACCAACAAGGACGGCATGGCCGCGGCCACCGTCGGCCGCCGTTCGACCGCCTTCTTCGAACTGGAAGTCAAGGCGCGCCAGGCCCACTCCATGGGCGTGTTCGGGCCGGGCGGCTACGGCGCCGTGTACGAAGCGGCGCGCATCCTCGACGCCTTCCGCCAGCAGGTCGTGGAACCCGGACTGACCTTCAATCCGGGCGTGATCCTGGGCGGCACCGAAGTCAGCTACGACGAGGCCAACTCGCGCGGCAGCGCCTTCGGCAAGACCAATGTCATCGCCAACACCGTCACCGTGAAGGGCGACCTGCGCTACCTGGATTACCCCCAGCGCGACCGCGCCCAGGCGCGCATGCGCGAGATCGTCGCCCAGAGCCTGCCCGGCGCCAGCGCCAGCATCAACTTCCGCGATTCCTACCCGCCGATGGCGGTCACGCCCGGCAACCTGAAGGTGCTGGAACAGTATTCGCGCGCCAGCCAGGATGCCGGCCTGGGGCCGATCGGCACGGTGCCGCCGGAATCGCGCGGCGCCGGCGACATCCAGTTCGTCGCGCCCTTCATCGACAGCCTCGACGGCCTGGGCGCCAGCGGCGGCGGCGCGCATTCGCCCAACGAAAGCCTGGAAGTCGCCTCGATCGAGCGCAGCGCGATCCGTGCCGCACTTTTGATCTACCGCCTGACCCGCCAGGATTGAGCGCCTAATCCTGAGGCTTCTGTTAGACGCTCTCATTTGATTTGATTACCATGGCACGCCTACACCTCGACTTCCCCGAAGACCAGTACTACTACACGAGCTTGCTGACGGTGCGCGTCACCGACATCAATGCCGCCAACCACCTCGGCAACGACTCGATGATCTCGATGATCTCCGAGGCGCGCGCCCGCTTCCTGTTCGAATTCGGCGTTCCCGAAACCGAGCGCGACGGTACCGGCATCATCGTCACCGACCTGGCCACCACCTACCGCGCCGAAGCCCATGCGCGCGACCAGCTGCTGTTCGAAGTCGGCGTCATGGACTTCAACAAGTACGGCGGCGACATCATCTTCCGCATCACCCGGCCGAAGGACAAGAAGCTGGTAGCAATGGCCAAGCAGGGCTTCGTCTTCTTCAATTACAAGACCAGCCAGGTGGTGGCCATGTCTGAGGATTTCCGCAACAAGTTCGAGCGGGTGAACTGGATCGACTGAGTGGGCCTGATAGACATGGCAACACCTTGTATGTACACTGATGCATGGTCATGCATGCAAGGGCCGGGCAAGCGGCCAGGTTTGCTAGCCGGGTTTCCGTGGGCGTGACCAGCCGCGACGTCTTTCCCGCTCCTGCACCGCCGCCATATTGAACCAAACCGATGATTAAGCCTTCCGACCAGCCTCACTTGCGCGGCGGCGGCGCCATGGGCGCACTGATCCGTTGCCACGACTGGTCGACGACGGCGCTTGGCACGCCGGCATCATGGCCCCTGTCCTTGAAGACGGCCGTGAGCCTGGTCCTGCGCGCGCAGCAGCCGATGTTCATCGGCTGGGGGCCACGCCACATCTCGCTCTACAACGACGGCTACATCCCGATTCTTGGTGACAAACATCCCGATACGCTCGGCCGTTCGATGGCCGAGGTCTGGAGCGAGATCTGGGACGAACTCAGGCCCTTGAACGAGGCCGTCATGCGCGGCGAGTCGCTGTCGTTCGAGAACAGGCCGTTCCAGCTGGCCGGCCGCGAGACGCCCGGACCGCACTATTTCACCTTCACCTACACCCCCTTGCTGGATGACGACGGCCAGGTCGCGGGCATCTTCTGCGTGGCGATCGAAACCACCTCGACGGTGAAGATGGTGGACAACGCACGCGCCGCGAGCGCGGCGCAGCAGGCCCTGGCCGAGAGCGAAGAACGCCTGCGCCTGGCCACGGACGCTTCCGAGATCGCGTTCTGGGACGTGAAGCTGCCCGAGGGCAGCCTGATCTGGCAACCGCGGCTGCGAACCATGTTCGGCATCACGACCGATGAGGCGCTTTCGCTCGACGACTTCTTCGCGGGCCTGCATCCGGACGACCGGACGGCGGTTGCCCGCGCATTCGCGGCGGCCTGCGATCCGCAGCGGCGCGCGCTGTACAACATCGAGTACCGCACGGTGGGACGCGACGACGGCCAGGTCCGCTGGATTGCGGCCAAGGGCCGCGGGCTGTTCGATGCCGCCGGCCGCTGCGTGCGCGCGAACGGCACGGCCATGGACATCACCAGCCGCAAGACCACCGAACTGGCGATGGAGATGGCGCTGGAAGCCAGCCACACCGGCACCTTCCACTGGAACATCCAGGACAACCGGCTCACCTGGGATGACGCGCTCGACCGCCTGTTCGGCCTGCGCCCCGGGGACACGGTGCGCAGCCTCGACCAATTCATCGCGCTGGTGCATCCCGACGACCGCGCCGAGGTGATCCGCCGCTGCGAGCGCTGCCGCGATGACGGCGACGATTTCGAGATGGAGTTCCGCGTGGTGTACCCGGACGGTTCGGTGCACTGGCTGTACGATCGTGGCCGGACCTTCCTCGATCCGGCGGGCCGCGCGAAGACAATGACCGGCGCTTGTGTCGACATTACCAACTACGTGCACACGCGCGAGGCGCTGAAGCTTGCCGACCGCCAGAAGGACGACTTCCTGGCCACGCTCGCGCACGAGCTGCGCAACCCGCTCGCACCTTTGCGCACCGGGCTGCACCTGCTGCAGAACGTCAAAGGCGGCCTGCCGAGCCCGGCGGACAAGGTGCTGGGCATCATGCAGCGCCAGCTCGATCACATGGTGCGCCTGGTCGACGACCTGCTCGACATCGCCCGCATCCGGCAGGGCAAGATCCTGCTGCGGCAGGATCCGCTTTCGCTGCAATCCGTGCTCGAACAGGCCTTGGAGGGCGTCCAGGCCCTGCTCGATGCGCAAGGCCATCAGCTCATTCTGGAAGAGGTGGATCCGGCGCTACGGGTCACGGGTGACCCGACACGGCTGGTGCAGGCGGTGGGCAACCTGCTGAACAACGCGGCGAAGTACACGCCACGCGGCGGCCGCGTGTCGCTGCGCGGTGGCGTGGCCACCCAGCCGGGCATGCTGCTCATCGAGGTGGCCGACACCGGCATCGGCATTCCGGCGGACATGCTTGAGCAGGTGTTCGACCGGTTCGTGCAGGTGCAGCAGCACCTGGGCCATGCGCAGGGCGGACTGGGCATCGGCCTGAGTGTCGTCAAGAGCCTGGTCGAGATGCATGGTGGCCGTGTCGCCGCCGAAAGCGCCGGCCCGGGAACCGGCAGCCTGTTCCGCATCTGGCTGCCGCGTGCGGACACGCCCGAGCCGGTCGAAGCCGCGCCGCCCCGGAGTCCGGGCGCCGTCGAGCGGCACAGGGTGCTGGTCGTCGACGATAACCGCGACGCGGCCGAGACCATGGCCATGGTGCTGGACATGAGCGGCCACGAGGTACTCGTCGCGCACGACGGACAGACAGCGGTAGAGATGGTGAAGCGGCATGACCCTGCGCTGGTGTTCCTCGACATCGGCATGCCGGGCATGAATGGCTACGAGACTGCCTCACTCTTGCGGGCCTTGCCGGGCGCGCAATCCCGCGTGCTGGTGGCGCTCACCGGCTGGGGCAGCGAGGCCGACCAGGCGCGCAGCCTCGAAGCGGGTTTCGATTTCCACCTGACCAAACCAGTCGACATCGACAAAGTCCAGCGCATGCTGTCGGCGAGCTTCAGCCAAGAGGCGCGCGCCCTGGCGCTATGACGGTGGCGGACTGCATCGCCAGCACCACCGCCGCCATATCCGCCCCGCCATGCCCAAGCGCGTCGGCGCTGGCAAACAAGTCCAGACTGCGATCGAGCAGCGGCGAAGCAATCCCCGCCGCCCGCGCCGCATCGTGGATCAGCCGGGCATTCATCAGGACGTCGGCCACCGCCGCCTGCACCGCGTAATCCCCCGCGACCATCTTGGCCAGCTTGAGCGTCGACACCTTGCTGGCCATCGGCCCCGCGTCGACGATGGCGCGGAAGACGTCCAGGTCGATGCCGTTCCGCCCGGCGAAGTGGGTGGCCTCGGCCAGCCCCGTCACCATCGTGATGAGGAACAGGTTGACCGCGAGCTTCATGCGCAGCGCCTGCGGAACGGCGCCGCAGACGAAGGTCCGCTCGCACATCGGCCGCAGCAGCGGTTCGACGGCGGCCACCGCCGCCGGATCGCCGGCCAGCATGCCGACCAGCGCGCCCTGCTCGGCCGGCACCCGCGAGCCGGACACCGGCGCTTCGACGTAGCGCCCGCCCGCGGCCACGATGTCGGCTTCCAGCCGGCGCGAGTAATCCGGCGCGGTCGTGCCCATGTGGACGATGGTGCGCCCACGGACAAGGGCCGCGAATCCGGGCCCGTCCCGCGCCAGCACCTCGTCGATGGCGCCGCCGTTGGCCAGCATCAGGATGACGACGGGCGCCTGCGCGAAGACGTCGAAGGCCGAGGCGGCGGCGTGGACCTTGAAACCCACACGGGCCAGTGCCGCCACCTTGTCCGGCGTGCGGTTCCAGACCACCAGTTCGGCGCCGGATTGCGCCAGCCTGGCGGCCATGGCGGAACCCATGTGGCCCAATCCAATGAAGCCGAGTTTCATGATTTCACACGGTGCATCGCGATTTGAAGCCGATGGTGCCGCCGTTCGCGCAGGTCGCCGCGGCGCCGTCGATCGGTTCGCTCACGCAGAAGGTGTTGCCCTCGTGCCGGTAGAACAGCCGCGTGTGGCCCGAGGGCGCCTGGTTGCGGAAGGGTTCTCCCACGCCCAGCGTGCCCAGCACGGCGTCGTAGAAGCGTTTGGACCTGTCGATGTCGTTCGAACCGATCATGACGTGACTGAACATGGTGTTCCTCCTAGTGCATCCTCAAGACGGTCATTCCCCCAGAACATCTCGTCGCCCACGAAGAACATGGGCGCGCCGAAGATGCCGCGGGCCTCGGCTTCGGCGGTACGTGCGCGCAGCGCGGCCTTGCAGGCATCGGTCCTGGCTGCCGCGATGATGCGCGCAGCGTCGGTGCCGAGTCCGGCGAGGATATCGTGGATGACCGCTTCGTCGCCGATCTCGCGGTCGTCCGCGAAGTTGGCCAGCATGACCTGTTCGCAGAATGCGTCCAGCCAGGGCTCCCCTTCCCCCTGCAATGCAACGCGGGCGGCCAGCAGCGCGTTGCGCGGGAATACCGAGGGGCGCTGCCAGCGCAGGCCGTATTTGGCGCACTGGCGCTGCATGTCGCGCCACACGTAGTTGCCCTTCATGGTCTGCAGCACGAAGGGCGAGGTCTCCCATCCCAGTGTCTTGAAGATCGGGCCGAGCATGAAGGGCTTCAGCACGATCCGCATGCCGGCGCCGGCGGCCAGGCGCCGGATCCGCATCATGCTCAGGTAGCTGTAGTTGCTGCCGAAGTCGAACCAGAATTCGATGGTATGCATGCGCTGTTCTCCCGGTCAGTCGAAGATGAGGAGGCAGCGGATCTCGATGCTCTCGCGCGGCGGCGTGCCCGGCGGGGTGGCCGGATGCGCGAACGCGGCGTGCGGCGTATGGCATGGCATGCCCGGAGCCGAGTCGTACTGCTTGAAGGCCAGCACCTCGTCGAACTGCATGCCGTGGAAATAGGTCCAGGCATGGGCGGGGTTGTACAGCACTTCGAAGATTTCGCCGGTGCGGGTCGGATAGACGATGTCGGCGGCGACCAGGTCGGCCGGGTTCACGGTGCGCGTATCGCAGACGGCGAGCGGCGCATCCAGCACCGGCAGGCGCGTCGTGCGCCACAGGTTGAGGATGGCGAAACGGGAGACCCGGTCGATGCCCTGCGCTTCCATTTCGAGCGCCAGCCTGCGCTGCGCGGATGCCGGCGTGAAGTCGCAATGCACGCGCGTGGCGGCGCTCGGACGCTGGCCGTCGCGCGCACCGAAGGGCGACAAGCTGCCCGGCGCGCGCCGCCGCACCAGATGATCGAACACGATGGCCCGGCTGGCGCCGCTCACGGCGCGCGCCAGTTCTTCCATCTCGGGGTAGTAACGGCGCTGGATGTCTTCGCGCTCGCCGAAGGCCGTCATCGCGCTCGGCGCGCTGCAAAGCTGGAAGCCCTCGCGCTCGAGCGCGGGTGCGTCGACCCTGCCGCGCCCGTCGCGGATCGTCACCGGCATTGCGGCATAGCTGCCGGTTTCCCAGGCATGGCCGCCCGGTGGCGCCAGCATGTAGGTCACAGGCTTGTGGGATGCGCTGTGCAGGTACTCGAGCGTCGCGCTGACGGGCTCGATGTTGACGGGAGTCGTATGCATGCCGGTTCCTCGAAGGTCGAATGGATGGTCTTGAGCCCTTATTACAATCCACCGCCGGGCGCCGCTCAAACGTTTAAAATGACCCGGTCGCATGTCGTGTGGGCATGCGAAATCGATGATGCCGCCTGACTGGGAGCGCTGCCGAATGCCGAACCGCTTGATCGACCTGCCGCCGCTCGACCTGCTGCGCACCTTCGTCGCGGTTGGCCGCCGCATGAGCATCACGCTCGCCGCGCAGGACTTGTGCATCGTCCAGTCCGCGGTCAGCCGCCAGATCCAGGCGCTGGAGACGGCGCTGGCCTGCCGCCTGTTCGTCCGCGCCTACCGCAGCATCGAGTTCACGCCGGAAGGCCGGCACCTGTTCCGCTCGGCCGACCCGATGCTGGAGCAGCTCGGTGCCGCGATCGGCGCCTTGCGCCCGCCCGCCGAGCGGCCATGCATCACAATCACGGCCACCATCGGCGTGACGGCCTTGTGGCTGCTGCCCCGGCTGGGCGCCTTCCAGCGCAGCGCGCCGGACATCGACGTGCGCGTGGCCGCCACCAACCGCGTGATGGACCTGGAACGCGACGGCATGGACCTGGCCTTGCGCTTCTGCCCGGACGCCCTGGCGCCCGAAGGGGCAATCCGCATGTTCGGCGAAGTGCTGGTCCCGGTGGCGCATCCATCGCTGGGCGTGACGGCCATCGAGGATCCGGCGCAGCTGTGCCGGCAGGTGCTGATCGATTACGACGACAGTTCGCGGCCCTGGATGCAGTGGAAGAACTGGCTGCGCGACGCCGGCCACAAGACCGGGACCGCCGGGAATGGCCGGCTGCTGTTCAACCAGTACGACCAGGTGGCGCAGGCGGCGCTGGCGGGACAAGGCGTGGCGCTTGGCCGCCTGGCCCTCGTCGGCAATCTGCTGGCCGAGGGCCAGCTGGCAGTCGCCACCCGCCGGCCGCCGGTGACGACCGATCACGGCTACTGGCTGCTGGAGCGGCGCGGCGCCGGCAGCCGCGCGCTGTCGGCGGTGCGGGACTGGATCCTGGCCGAGGCGGCCGCCAGCTCGTCCAAGTTTTTTTAAAAAACCTGGAACTTTTCAGCTTGCTGGGCGGAATATGGGTAAATAGACGCTACCCATGAATACCACTTCCGCCACCACGCCAGATGCCGACCTGCTGCGCGCCATGCGCAATGGCGCCGCAGACGCCTTCTCGGCCCTCTACCGGCGCCACCAGGGTCCGCTGTACCGCTTCGCCCTGCTGCGCTGCGGTTCGGAGGCCACCGCCGCCGACGTGGTGCAGGAAGCTTTCATGGGCCTGCTGACCGAACGCTTCCGCTTCGATCCGCTGCGCGGGGAGCTGGCGGCCTTCCTGTTCGGCGTGGCGCGCAATTTGATCCTGAAACTGGAAGAAGGCCGCCAGCGCCACGTCGCCCTGCCCGTGCTGGGTGTGGCGCAGGAGGACGACGACGATGCCGAGCTGGACCTGCCGCTGGACGAAGGCGGTCCGCTGGCGCGCCTGCTGGACAACGAGGCCGCCGAGCAGGTGCGGCGCGCCCTGGCCCACCTGGCGCCGCACTACCGCGATGTCGTCATCCTGTACGAAATGCACGAGCTTTCCTATGCCGAGATCGCCGACATCTGCCAGGTCGACATCGGCACCGTGCGCTCGCGCCTGTCGCGCGGGCGCGCCGCCCTGGCAAAGCGCCTGGCCGGCTGGCGCACCGCGCCCCACCTGGCGCAAGCATGAGAAGGACAACAAGCATGGATAAGCAAGAACCCCCGGATCCGCTGTTCGACGCCCTGCGCGGCGAGATGGCGAAGCTGAACGCCCCGCGCGGCGTCGAGAAAGAACTGATGCAGGCCTTTGCGCGCCAGCTCCCGCCCAGGCGCTGGTACCAGAAGCTGGCGCCAGGGTGGGCACTTCAGCGCTGGGCCCTGGCCGGCGGGCTGTCGACGGCGGTCACGGCCCTCACCGTGTTCAGCCTGATGCTGCACAACCCGCGCCTGGCAGTGGACCCGGATGCCCGCAGCCGCGCGCTGGTGACGCGTGACGGCGGCGGCCTGTTCATCGCCCTCGAATCGCCCGAGCGCATCGAACAGGAACCGGCCCCGCGCGTGGTCGAAACCGAAGTATCCCGCAGCAGCCTGGCGCCGCTGGGGGTCCCGCTTACCCCGGAAAACGCCGGCGACACCGTCAAGGCCGAGATGCTGCTCGGCGCCGACGGCCAGCCGCTGGCGGTCCGCCTGACTTCCATCGATTGATCAACAGAGGTGACCATGAAGACCAACAAACTCCTTCTTGCAGCACTGCTGGCCAGCCTGGCCTTGCCCGTCTTAGCGGAGGAAGGGCCTGAAGACAGGGTAGAGACCACGCGTATCATTACGCGCGGTGCGACAGTCCAGCAAGGCCAGGACGGCGCCGTCCGCATTTTGGCGGACAGTTTTACCGTGCTTTCCCCTCGTAACAATGCAGGGCCGGTCAAGAACGCCCCCTACAGCGCCCAGATGGTTACCGAGCGCCAGCAGAACCTCGCGGACGGCAACCAGATCGCCGACCGCCACACCACCATGGCCTACCGCGACAGCGCCGGCCGCACGCGCCAGGAAGTCGTCGACGCCAAAGGCGAGCTCAAAGTCGTCACCATCCAGGACCCCGTGGCAGGTGCCACCTGGATCCTGAAGCCTCAAGACCGTACAGCGACGAAGATCGCGCGTCTTGGCGAGGCGGAGCGCCAGGCGGCGCGCCAGGCCGCCCGCCAGGCGGCTGAAGCGGGCCGCAAGGCGGGAGAGGAAGCCCGTGCCCGCGTCGAACAAATGCGCAAGGACGGCACCCTGCCGACGGTCGAGCGCCACAAACTTGCGGACGGCAAGGAAGAAATCATCGTGAAGCGCGTCGTCCGCGCCGACGGCGCCGCCGCGCCGCGTCCGACGGAAGACGTGCGGATCGCGCTGGAAACCGGCCTGAATGCCCAGCGCGACCTGCAAACCCGCCTGGCGCCGCTCACCGCCGGCGTCTTCGGCGACATGAAATGGGCCTCGAAAGCCACCACCAAGGATCTTGGAACGCGCGACGTCAACGGCATCAAGGCCGAGGGCAAGCTGCGCAGCTACGAGATCCCGGCCGGCGAGATCGGCAACCGCAACCCGATCGTGGTGTCGGACGAGAGCTGGTATGCGCCGGACCTGCAGGTGACCGTGTACACCAAGCACAGCGACCCGCGCAGCGGCGATACCGTGTTCCGCCTGGATAACCTCAAGCGCGAGGAACCGGCCGCCAGCCTGTTCGCGGTGCCGTCGGATTACACCGTCAAGGATCCGCTGGCGAAACTGGCCGAAAAGGGCAAGGCGCAGTAAGCATGAAAAACGCCGGCGGCGCCGGCGTTCGAAGTCTGTCCTTGTTCAGCGGCCGGCGGTGCGCGGCGGCACGTCGAAGGTCTGGCCGAACCACTGGTCGATCATGGCCTTTTCATGGCGCAAGGCTTCGTTGTCCGAGTAGCGGGCGCGATGCCTGAGGTAGTTGACGTCCGACAGCCGCACCTCGCCGCTCTTGATCACCTGGCCATTCTGCTCCATCGAATAACGCAGGCTGATTCGCGGTGCGTCAGCGCCGAGGTCGCCCAGCACGCGCAGATCGCCACCCTGGCTCGCACTCGGCACCAGATGACCGGCCAGGTCGACGTCCAGCACCTCGATGCGCAGGTCTTGTCCCGGTGCCAGGGTATTGCCCAGCTTGTTGAAGTGCTGGTTCAGGACGCGCAGCGTGTCCTCGCGCTCCGCCGCCGCGTACGGCACGTCGGCAAACTTGTCCGGGGCGACGTAACTCACCGTGACGGCGGCGCCGGCGCTGCCCGCCACCAATCCAAACACACTCGCCAGGGCCATTTTATGCAGCATGGATTTCATGTTGTTATCCTCTCTCGAAGTTGTTCCTGCCCTGTTCAATATACGCCCGATAACATCGCACGTATGTATCGAAATGTTGGCACTCAAACAAAAACGCCGGCAAAAGCCGGCGCGGATCGATGCGGTGCTGCCGAGTCCTCAGCGACTGTGTCCCGGCAAGGGCGCGATGTTCTTCTCGAACCAGCGGTCGATCATCTGCTTCTCGTAACGCTGCGGCTCCTCCTCGCCATAGCGGTTCACCTTGGCCATGTAATCCATGTCCGAAAGCTGGGCTTCGCCGCTCTTGAGCACCTGGCCGTTCTGCTCCACCGAGAAGCGCAGGCGCATGCGCGGCCAGTCGGCGCCGCCGCGCATCACGCGCACGTCGCGGACCACGCGGGCGCTCGGCTCCTCGCGGCCGGCGAGGTCGATGTCCAGCACGTCGATGCGCAGGTCCTGGCCCGGCGGCAGGGCCGTGCCAAGCCAGGTGAAGTGGTCGGTCAGGTCGTTCATCATGCTGTCGCGCGCGGTGCTGTCGCGCGGCACGTCGGCATACTTTTCCGGTGCCACATAGCTGACGGTGACGGCGGCGCCGGCGCTGCCGGCCGCCAGTGCAAACACGCCCGCCAGCGCCAGCCGGTGCAGGATCGCTCTCATCGCTTGTCCTCTCAACGGCGGCCGCGCTGCGGCAGCGGACCGATGGTCTTCTCGAACCACTCGTCGATCATCGACTTTTCATAGCGCAGCGGTTCGCCGTCGAAGTAGCGATTGGTGTGGTTGAGGTAATTCATGTCCGTGATGCGCGCCTCCCCGCTTTTCAGCACCTGGCCGTTCTGCTCCACCGCATAGCGCAGTTCGATGCGCGGCCAGTCGGCCTGTCCGCGCAGCACGCGCAGGTCGCGGCCGGAACGCGCATTCGGGACCGCGCGGCCGGCCAGGTCGACGTCCGTGACCTCGATGCGCAAGTCCTGGCCCGGCGGCAGGGCCGTGCCCAGCCAGGTGAAGTGCTCGGTCAGGGTTTTCAGCGTGTCCTCGCGCTCCCAGGTCACGAAAGGCAGGTCGCTGAATCTGTCCGGCTGCACATAGGTCACTGATACGGCTGCGCCGGCACTGCCGGCCGCCAGCGCAAACAGGCCCGCCAGGCCCGTTTTCTGCATGAGCGATTTCATTTTTTGTCCTCTCGTGGGGATTTTGTCTTCCGACTATGAATATACGCTCCATTTGATGGCTGTGTCCGTCTGCTTCCATTCTCAGTTTGTAATGAAATGTTAGACCCCGCACAGCGCTTGCAGACTCTTCCGCCGCAGAATGGCGGCGAAGGGAGAATGCCGTGCCGGAAGGACCATCGCTCTATATTCTGAAGGAACAGACCGCCCGTTTCGTCGGCCAGACCATCGTGCGTGCCGAGGGCAATACCTGGGCCATCGATACCTCCCGCCTGCTGAACCAGCCGGTGGTGGCGCTGCGCACCTGGGGCAAGCAGTTCTTCATCCAGATGCCGACCATGGCCGTGCGCATCCACATGCTGCTGTTCGGCACCTACCGCATCAACGAGGAACGCGAGAAGCCGCCGCGCCTGTCGCTGCATTTCGCGGACGGCAGCTTCCTCAATTTCTACGCCTGCTCGGTCAAGGAAGTCGACTGCGACCTCGATGCGCTGTACGACTGGGAAGCGGACGTCATGTCCGAGGCCTGGAATCCAAAGAAAGCCAGAAAGAAACTGCGCGCCAACCCGGACATGCTGGCCTGCGACGCCCTGCTCGACCAGGAGATCTTTTCCGGGGTCGGCAACATCATCAAGAACGAGGTGCTGTTCCGCATCCGCCTGCATCCGCTGTCCACGATGGGGGCGCTGCCGCCCGCCAAGCTGCGCGCCCTGGTCGAACAGGCGCGCGAGTACAGCTTCGATTTCCTGGCCTGGAAAAAGGAATTCACCCTCAAGAAGCACTGGCTGGCGCACAACCAGAAGACCTGCCCGCGCTGCCACATCCCCTTCCACAAAGCCAACCTGGGCCGCTCGAACCGGCGCAGCTTCTGGTGCGAGCGCTGCCAGAAACTCTACAACTGAGCTTACGGCTGAATTTCTACTCCATAAACACTGTTCGATTGTCACGTTGCAACATTGTGACTTTTCGTCCGCGGATCTAATATTTCCGGTTGTTAATGGCTACTGCTCATACTACAATCGTTTCAAACACAAGCTGATTTTGAGCAAGCCTTCGTTCTTTTCTGACAAACCCCGACTGGATCGTCCTATGTCATTCCTGTCTTCCTCCGCGCCCAAGCTCGCCCCCTGGAAGGTGCTCCTCGTCGACGACGAGCCGGATATCCACGACATCACCAAGCTGACCCTGTCGCGCTTCCGCCTGGATGGCCGCGGCCTCACTTTCGTGCACGCCTACAGCGGCGAAGAAGCCAAGCAGGTGCTGGCGCGCGAGAAGGATATCGCGCTGGTCTTCCTGGACGTGGTGATGGAGCGCGAAGACAGCGGCCTGGAAGTGGCGCGCTGGATGCGCCAGGACCTGGACAACCAGTTCACCCGCATCGTGCTGCGCACCGGCCAGCCGGGCCAGGCGCCGGAAGAGCGCGTGATCGTCGATTACGACATCAACGATTACAAGGAAAAGACCGAGCTCGACCGCACGAAGCTGTTCACCACCACCTTCGCCGCCCTGCGCGCTTACCGCGACATCATGAAGGTCGAGGAAGCGCGCCGCGTCCAGCACACCTACCGCGAAGGCCTGGAGCGCGTGATCGAAGCCTCCGCGCATATTTTCCAGCAGCGAAACCTGAAGGACTTCGCCAGCGGCCTGCTGCAGCAGGTCGTGGCCCTGCTACGCCTCGAGCAGAGCATGCTGCTGCGTGTGGCCGGCGCCAGCGTCATCACCGGCGAAAGCCACTACGAGATCCTGGCCCGCATCGGCGACATGGGCGAAAACGACATCGGTCCGGAACTGGTGGCCCAGCTCGACGAGGCGCGCCACAACCGCATCTCCAAGCTGCACGGCGACACCTATGTCGGCTACTTCCCGAACAACAGCGGCAAGGCGTCGCTGTTAGTGTTGAGAGGCGTCGAGGAGATTTCCGAGATCGACGTCCAGCTGCTCGACGTGTTCTGCTCGGGCGTGGCGATCGCCTTCGACAACATCCTGCTGAACCAGGAAATCACCGACACCCAGGCCGAGCTGATCCTGCGCCTTGGCGACGTGGTCGAGTCGCGCTCGAACGAAGCCGGCAACCACGTGCGCCGCATGGCCCAGGTCTGCCACCTGCTGGCGCTGGAATCCGGCATGTCGGACGACGAGACCGCGGTCCTGATGCACGCCGCGCCGATGCACGACATCGGCAAGATCGCCACCCCGGACGCGGTGCTGCTCAAGCCGGGCCGCCTCACGCCCGAGGAATGGGAAGTCATGAAGCAGCACCCGACCGTGGGCCTGCAGATCCTGGACGGCTCCCAGCGCCCGATCCTGAAGGCGGCCGCGGTGATCGCCCACCAGCACCACGAGAAGTGGGACGGCAGCGGCTACCCGCAAGGCCTGAAGGGCGAGCAGATCCACCCCTACGCACGCATCGTGGCCGTGGCCGACGTGTTCGACGCCCTCACCCACGAACGCTGCTACAAGGAAGCCTGGCCGGTCGAGCAGGTGCGCGATTACCTGCGCGAAGTGGCGGGCCATCACCTCGACCCGCATTACGTCGACCTGCTGATCAAGAACATCGACAAGGCGGCGGAAATCAACCGCCAGTGGCCGGACTGAGCAACCCTCCCGGCCCGGCATTTGGCTGGGCCGCATCTTCTGTCGGTATGACCGACGACAAGTCGAAGATTGTCGGGTAGACTACGCGCGCAGGGCTAAAGTTGCCCTAAATATATCCTTGCGATGCGCATTCGAACCCGACTGCTTGTTCTCATCCTTGCCGTGCTCGTCCCGGCGTTCATCGCGGCGCTGCTGGCGGTCGGCTACGTGTACCTGGAAGAACGGCGCGCCCAGGAAAACAGCGTCAAGGAAGCCGTCCGCGTCTTCGCCCTGTTGGTCGACAACGAGCTGGAGATCAAGGAAGGGGTGCTGCAGACCCTGGCCAGCTCCACAGCCTTGGCGCGCGGCGACCTCAAGGAGTTCTACGCCACCGCGAAGTCGCTGTCGCTGCATCCGGACGCCGTCATCATCCTGCACGACCTGAGCGGCCGCCAGCTGCTGAATACCCGCGTCCCGCTGGGCAGCCAGCTGCCCCTGCGCCGCACCTCCAACATCGAGGCGCTGATGGCGAAGTACGGGCCGGACCAGCCCCTGGTCTCGGACCTGTTCATGGCCCCGCTCGGCCGCCGCCATAACTTCACGATCCAGGTGCCGGTCCGCATCGAAGGGGAAATCCGCTATTACCTGACCATGGGCGTCAATGCCAGCAGCCTGCAGCGCCTGATGGAACAGCAGCGCATGCCGGCCGAATGGCGCGCCTCGATCGTCGACCGCCAGGGACTGGTGGTGGCGCGCTCGCGCGATCCGGACCAGTTCCGCGGCCGTTCGGTCAGCGAGGTGGCGAGGCGCCATTTCGCCGCCGCCAGCGAAGGCGAATTCACGAGCATCAACCTTTCCGGCACCGCGGTGCAGGCCTTCTACAGCACGGTACCGAACGCCGGCTGGAAGGTGATCGTGACGATCCCGAGCGCCGAGCTGCGCCGCGTGCCCCTGCATGCCGCCGCCTTCCTGGCCGGAATCATGCTGCTGTTGCTGGTACTGGCCGCCCTGCTCGCGCACCGCTTCGGACGGCGCGCATTGGCGCCGATCCACTACCTGGGCCGCAACGCCGAAGACCTCGGCCAGGGCCGCGAAATCGTCTACCAGCCGCAGGGCGTGCTGGAAATCGACGCGGTGGCGCGCCGCATGGCCGAGGCCAGCCGCCGGATCCGCGCCTCGCAGGCCGAGCTGGAGCAGCGCGTGCAGGAAGCCGTCGCCGCCAGCGAACGTGCCCAGCAGGCGCTGATGCGCAGCCAGAAAATGGAAGCCCTGGGCCGCCTCACCGGCGGCATCGCCCACGAATTCAACAACCTGCTGCAGACCCTGACCACCGCCCTGCAGCTGGCGGCCCTGACCTCCAACCAGCCCAAGGTGCAGAGCCTGATCGAAACCTGCAAGCGCACCATCGGCCGCGCCACCGCCCTCACCGGCCAGCTGGGCTCCTTCGGCCGCATCCAGGACGCCAAGCTGCTGACGCTGGCGCCCTGCGACCAGCTGCGCAATGCCGTGCAGCTGATCCGCAACGTGCTGCGCCAGGGGATCGCGCTCGACGTGCAGTGCGAGGAAAACCTGTGGCCGGTGACGGTCGACCCGCTGCAGTTCGACCTCGCGCTGCTCAACCTGGCGATCAACGCCCGCGACGCCATGCCGAACGGCGGCAGCCTGGTGCTGGCCGCGCGCAATTGCACGCTCGAGCCGACCCACGAACGCAGCGGCGGCGACTACGTACTGGTAACGGTAACCGACACCGGCATCGGCATGGCGCCCGAGGTGCTGGCACGCGCCCTCGACCCCTTCTTCACCACCAAGGAACCCGGCAAGGGCAGCGGGCTCGGCCTGGCCCAGGCCTATGGCTTCGCCACCCAGTCGCAAGGTTCGCTGGCGCTGTCCAGTACGCCCGGCCAGGGCACCCGCGTGGAACTTTACCTGCCGCGCTCGACCATGCCGCTGTCGCCCCAGCCCGGCCGCGATCCGCAGGCGCACACCCTGCAGGCGAGCGGCCGCATCCTGTTCGTCGAGGACGACGAGCTGGTACGCGAAACCGTGGTGCGCGGACTGGAGGAAGCAGGCTTCGAGGTGCTGGTGGCCGACAACGGCGAGCGCGCGCTGGCGATGATCGAAGCGGGACTGGAAATCGATGTCGCGTTTTCCGACATCGTCATGCCGGGCAAGATCAGCGGCATCGACCTGGCCGGCATCCTGCGCGAACGCCGGCCGGGACTCCCGGTCGTGCTGGCCACCGGCTACACCGACCAGCGCGCCACCGTGCCGGGCGTACAGGTGCTGGCCAAGCCCTACGAGATTGACCAGCTGGTGGAGCTGCTCGCCGGCTTGCGCAAACGGCAGGCCTGATCAGAGCGCCAGGCGCACGCGCTCGTTGCCAACGGCCACCAGGCAGGTGGTCGCATGCAGCTTGCGCCCGCCGGCGGTCGAACAATCCGCGCTGACCCGCTTGCCCTGCCAGCTGCCGGCAAACTCGCCATCGCCACGGACCAGCGACACATGCTCGTCGATCACCTTGCTGTCGTTGACGAAAATCTTGACGCCGGTGCTGTCGACCAGCTCACCGCGGATCTGGAGCTGGCCATCGGCGCTGACATAACGACTTTCGGTAGCTGGCGCGAACATGGCGCAACCGGACAGCAGGATGCCTGCAGAGGCGAGGATTGTAAATTTATATGACATTTTCCGTGGTTTTGGATGTATTTTGTTGGTTTTATGGTCAGACACCAAACACTATACGTAATTGCTTTGCTTAAAACCATCACCATCTAGGGGGTTGTGTTGTTATTTGGGTATTGTTAAAAGCTTGAAGGAAACGCCATTACAATTGCCCAAATGAAACTTTGAGTTACATGCGCGTGAAATGTGACACCATGAACCCGATGACGCCTATTCCCTCGCGCATCCCTGCCGGGGCCGACCTGCGTGAGGTATTGGCCGCCCTGCCCGCGCAGCATGGCGTGGACGCGGCCTTCGTCCTGCAAGGTATCGGCAGCCTGAGCGTGGCGCGCATCCGCTTTGCCGGTGCGCCGGACTGCACGGAATTACATGGCGATCTGGAGATCCTGAGCCTGGGCGGCTCGCTGTCGCCGGATGGACCGCACCTGCACATCGCGGTATCGGATGCGGCGGGACGGGTGACGGGGGGACATATGGGGCCGGGCTGCATCGTGCGCACGACGGCCGAGGTCCTGGTGGCGCTGCTGCCCGGCCATCGCTTCAGCCGGGAGCATGATCCAGCGACGGGCTATCAGGAGCTGTTCGTCGCCGGGAAGAAGTAGTTCAGGCGGCCGCGGGCTCCGGCGCCTTCCTGGTCTTGCGCGGGAAGCGCAGGAAATACTGCAGGCCCTTGCCGGGGCTGCTTTCCACCCGCAGCGAACCGCCCAGCGAACCGGTGACCAGGTTGTAGAGGATGTGCGCGCCCAGGCCGCTGCCGCCGCTGCCGCGCTTGGTCGTGAAGAAGGGATCGAAGAGCTTGGCCAGGGTCTCGGCGTCCATGCCGGCGCCGTCGTCGCCGTACTCGAAGGCGACCATGTCATCGTCCTCGATGCGGGCCCGGATCGTGATGTTGCCGGGCTGGTCGCGCTCGAAGCCGTGCACCAGCGAGTTCACCACCATGTTCGTGACGATCTGCGACACCGCGCCCGGGAAGCTGTCGACTTCCAGGTCGGCCGGGCAGTCCACCGCCACCTTCACGGGCCTGCCCTTCAGCTTGGGCTGCAGCGAGAGCAGGATCTCGCCCACGTACTTGCACAGGTTGAAGTTGCGGATATTGTCCGAGGACTGGTCCACCGCCACCTGCTTGAAGCTGCGCACCAGGGCCGCGGCGCGCTGGGTGTTGGTGGTCATGATGCGCAGCGACTGGTCGACCACGTCGAAGAAGGTGTTCAGGCTGTCTTCGGTCATCTCGCCGGCCGCCAGCTCTTCCTTGGTCAGCTTGAGTTCCTGCACCAGGTGGCTGGTGGCGGTCACGCAGATGCCCAGCGGCGTGTTGATCTCGTGGGCGACGCCGGCCACCATCTGGCCCAGCGACGCGAGCTTCTCCTGGCGCACCAGTTCCGACTGCGCTTCCTGCAGCTGGGTCAGCGCGAGGTTCAGCGCCGCGTTCTGCTTTTCCAGGCTTTCCTTGGTCTTGCGGATCGCGCGGTCGGCCTGCATGCGGGCGATTGCCACGGCCACGTGGCTGGAAATGAAAGCGAGCAGGTCGAGTTCGGTCTTGGTGTAGACGATGGTCGGGTCGTAGCTCTGTACCACCAGTACGCCATAGGCCTTGTCATGCACCAGCATCGGCGCGCCGACCCAGCTGGCGACGTCGATGTTCCCGAGCGGCTCCCTGACCTTGCCGGCGGCGCGCAGGCGCGCGATGCTGCCGGCGTCGTGCAGCTGCGCCTGGCGCGTCTTCAGCACGTAGGACACCATCCCCGCGCCGAGCGGAAAACGCTGGTTCGGCGCGTAGCTGTCCTTTTCATCGGCATAATAGGGAACGCTGAGCTCGCCAGTTTCGGGGTGGGTCAGCGCGATCAGGAAGTTCTTCGCCACCATCAGCTCGCCGATGATCTGGTGCAGGCTGGCGGCCAGCTCCTCGGTGCCCTTCGCCGAGGCCGACAGGTCGGCGATCTGGTACAGCGCATGCTGGACCTGCTCGGCGCGGCGGCGCTCGGCCACCTCGCGCGCCAGTGCCGCGGTGCGCTCCTGTACGGCGCGCTCCAGCCGGTCCATGCTCTGCAGGCCCTGCAGGGCGTTCGAGACGTGGTTGGCGATCAGGGCGAACAGCGCCTGGTCTTCCTCGCTGTACATGTGCTGCGGGAGATAGCTCTGGATGACGATCGCGCCCAGCACTTCGTGTTGCTGGTCGAGCAAGGGAATACCCATCCAATGCTCGGCCATGCTGCCGAAGCCCCAGCTGCTGCCGTTTTCACGTGACATGAACTCGGCCGTGGTCAGTGTCAGCCGCTGCTTGTTGGCCATCACCCAGGCAGTCGGCGACTCTTCGGGCGACGCCAGCGTCATCCACTCGTTCGTCGGCGGGGCTTCATCGACGGTGTCGACGAAGTAGACGAAGCGGACCGTATTGTTCTCGCGCTCGGACAGGGCGACGTAGAAGTTGTCCGCGTACATGATGCGGCCCAGCGCGCGGTGCACGGCGCCGACGAATTCGGTGATGTCGGTACAGCTGGCGGACAAGTGCCCGATTTCGAGCAGCATGGCCTGCACCGCTTCCAGGCGCGCAAGACGGTCTTCCATCGATCCCCCCGTATAGATATTGCTGCGAAATAATGCGTCAGGGAAATATTAGCAGCTCAGGAGCGTGCTGGGACGAAAGACTCGCCGAAAGTGTCGCTAATACGCTTGTTCAGCGGCGCGGCGCCTTGAAATCGCTTTCGACCCAAGCCATTGCGGAAGACGGCGACAGCTTGAAACCGGCATCGACCCGCACCTGCGCCACCTGCTCGCCCATCTCGTCGATGGCGGTCAGCAGCGCGTACGGATGCTCCTCGTCCGGCACGATGTCGAGGGTGACCTTCAGCTCGCCCCCTTCGCTCCACACCACGGTGCTCTTGTGCAGCTGCGCGTGCAGCTGCTGCTCGTGGCGGCGCAGCACTTCGTACGCGGTCTTGACCAGGGTGTTGAAGGCGTTCACGTCGAGCGGCTTCGGGTTCTTCTTGTCGCGGCCCATGGTCCAGGGGCCGACCAGCGCCGGCTCGGACTCGCCGTCCTTGTACATCGCGACTGCCCAGCCGTCGTCATCTTCGTTCTTGATGACGCGTGCGGTCCAGCCATTGTCCTGCCATACACGTGCCTCCTGAACCGGAGCGCCTTCGTCGTGCTGGTCTGGTGTTTCGTCGTTCATGCGATACCAATCTCAAGCGGGGCAGCAAGCCCAAAGGCCAGATCATAGGAAATTCCGGCGCTCTAAACAAGCACCACACGAGGTGTATGTACGAACGAAGCTAAGCAGAAAGGGGCTGCATGCGCAGATCGGGCCTGCGCGGCGGGACGATGGGCGGTCCCGGCGGATTGCTGCGTGGATCGATTGCCGGATTCGGGATCTGCTTGTTGAACGGCGTGATGATAATGGGTGGAATGGCCGGCGGCGCCGACGGTGGATTCTTGTGACCACCCCTGTCTAAACGGGCAGATTGCATAGGGGTCCTCCTACGACAGAGCAGGCTGTCAGTATAGACCTCGTGCCGAGCATTGCAAGGCTTGATTCTCGCCAACCCTGGGCCACCGTTCGTCGCCTGCCGATGCACACTTGGCCCCCAAAAAATGCAGCCTGTCGCAAGCCGATGGAGACCCTCGAACGATACAGATACATTGGAACCATGCCGACAAGGACATCCCTTTAAAAGACCGAATTTAAAACCAGACTGTACGAGGACCATCATGAAAAAGACCGCCTTATTCGTCATCGCAATCCTGTTTGCCCTGCTCCTGTGGAACGTGTTCTTCTTCGGCAGCGGCATGAACGTCAACGTCGACGGCGACGAAGTCGGCGGCCCGCTCGGCGCCCTGCTGGCGATGCTGTTCGCGGGCGGCGGCACCCTGATTGCCGGTCTGGTGATGCTGGTGGTGGGCGCGGTGCTGGCGGTGGTGTTTGCCGGTGTCGGCATCATCCTGATCGGCGGCCTGGGCATCGGCGCCCTGGTGCTGGCCCTGGCGATCTCGCCGCTGCTGCTGCCCCTGCTGCTGCCGCTGGCCCTGATCTGGTACATGGTGAGCCGTTCGCGCAAGAACCGCATGATGCGCGAACAAGCGGTATAAGCGCGGTTTAAATCCCCTCGACAAGCCGCATCGCGAACACGATCGGCAAACCCGCTGCGATCACCTTGCGCGCCGCCGCACCGTGATCGTAGGGCACCCGGAAATAGGTAATATCCCTGGCCTCGTCGTCGAACACCGCATAGCAGGCCGCGTTGTTCTGGTCGCGGGGCTGGCCAACGGCGCCCGGCAGCACGAGGTACTGGTGCTGCGGCTGCAGGACGATGCACTGGCCGGCCTGGGGAACGTGACGGCCCATGCGGCCGTCATCGGCGCGGCGATACAAGGCCGGCGCGTGGACGTGGCCGGAGAAGACGATGCGGCTGCGGCTGGCCTTCAGCGAACGCTCGGCTTCCTCGATGCCGGTGACGTATTCCCAGCGCAGCGGCTCCCAGGCGCTGGCGTGCACGAAGAAGGCGTTGCCGTGCTTTTGCGTCAGCGGCAGATCGGCCAGGAAGGCCAGCTGTTCCGGGCCGAGCTGGCCGCGGGTCCACTCGATCACCTCCCTCGCCTCCGCATGCATCTGCGGGGGGCCGGCCTCCCGGTTTGCAGGACGGACCACCGAATAATCGTGGTTGCCCTGCACCGCCACCGCGCCGCGTCCCACGTAATCCATCACGGTGCGCACGACCCAGGCAGGATCGGCGCCATAGCCGACGAAGTCTCCCGTGAAGGCATACTGGTCGACCTGCTGGCGCTCCGCATGCGCGAGGCAGGCTTCGACGGCCTCGCGGTTCGCGTGCAGGTCGGTCAGCAGCGCGAGACGCATGACACTTGTTCCGGCAGCGCGCCTCAGGCGCCCTTGCGTTCCGCCGCGTACTGCGCATAGCCGCGCGCGCGCAGCGCGCAGGCCGGGCAGGTGCCGCAGCCATGGCCCCAGTCGTGCGCGGCGCCGCGCTCGCCCAGGTAGCAGGTGTGGGTGTCGAAGCGTATCAGGTCGACCAGCGCCTGGCCGCCGCATTGCTCGGCGAGTTCCCAGGTCTGCTTCTTGTCGATCCACATCAGCGGGGTCTCGACCTTGGTGCGCGTGGCCATGCCCAGGTTGAGGGCCACCTGCAGCGCCTTCATGGTGTCGTCGCGGCAGTCCGGGTAGCCGGAGAAATCGGTCTCGCACATGCCGCCCACCAGCACGTTCAGGCCGCGGCGGTAGGCCACCGTCGCCGCCACCGTCATGAACAGCAGGTTGCGGCCGGGGACGAAGGTGTTCGGCAGGCCGTTTTCCTGCATCGCGATCGCGACATTGCTGGTCAGGGCCGTGTCGGAAATCTTCGAGATCAGGCCGAGGTCGATCATGTGGTCCTCGCCCAGGCGGCGGTCCCATTCCGGCGACAGGGCGCGCATCTTGGCCAGCACGGTCGGCCGCACCTCCAGCTCGATCGCATGGCGCTGGCCATAGTCGAAGCCGATGGTTTCGACCCGTTCGTAGCGTTGCAGGGCCCAGGCCAGGCAGGTGGTGGAGTCTTGTCCGCCGCTGAACAGGACGAGCGCGGTGTCAGCTTGATGCATTTTGATATTCCTGAAGTAAAGCGTCCGCCGTCAGTTTTAACAATCCGTTAAGATGAGATTGGCAGATTGAAGAATGGAGAGACATGTTGCCCGCACGACCCGATGAAATGGAGAGCCCAGCGCAGGCGCGATCACGAATTTTGGCACAAATCGTGCTGGCCGTGAACGCGCTGTGCGCCTCCGTGGGTGCGGCGGCGCAGTCTCAAACCCCGGTCCAGGGTCAGGCGCAAGACCCGGTCCCGGCACCGACCACGACCAAGAACCAGACCCAGAAAGAGCTGCAGGAACAGGAGCGCGCGCCGGCCACGCCGCTGCCGTCCGAGGCGGCCGAGCAGCATGCGGTCAAGTATGAGGTCAGGATCGAGGCCCCGCGCGCCCTGCGCGAACTGCTGGAAAACAACCTCGACCTGATGCGCTGGCGCGGCAACCCGCGCGTCGATATCGAACAGCTGCAGCGCCTGGTCCGCACCGCGCCCGAGGAAGCGAAGACCCTGGTTGCCACCGAAGGCTATTACACGCCCAACATCTCGAGCGGGCTGGATACCTCGGGCAGCACGCCGGTCGCGCGCGTGATCGTCGATCCGGGCGAACCGGTGACGGTCGGCGACGTCGACCTCGAACTGCGCGGCTTCGTCCCCTTCGACAAGAACAGTGCCCCCTTCGACGCCGCCGCCCTGCGCCGGCACTGGAGCCTGCCGGTCGGCAGCCGTTTCCGCACCGCCGACTGGGAAGCGGCCAAGCGCGCCATGGTGCGCGAGATCGCGCAGTCGCGCTTCCCGCGCGCCCAGCTGCTCGATTCCAGCGCCACCGTCGACCCGGACAAGCACCGCGCCAACCTGAAGGTCGTGATCGACAGCGGCCCGGACGTGCACTTCGGCGCCCTGAAGATCGAAGGCCTGCAGCGCTATTCGCCCTCGATCATCACCAACCTGAACCAGATCCGCCCTGGCGACCAGTACAGCGAAGCGGCGCTGCAGGGCTTGCAGGGCCGCCTGCAGGACACCGGTTATTTCAGTACCGTGGAAGTCAGCGTCGACATGAGTTCGACCCTGAACGAGCAGGTCAGCGAACTGAATCAGGGACAGGGCGCGCAGCCGGAAGCGGCCACCGGCCCCGTCACCATGCCGGTGCTGGTGCGCGTGACCGAGAACAAGCGCAAGAACCTGTCCGTCGGTGTCGGTTTTTCGACCAATACCGGCGCCCGCGCCCAGGCCAACTACGACAACCTGAACGTGTTCGGCAAGCGCATGAAGTCCAGCATCCTGTACGAACAGCTACGCCAGACGGCGGCGGCCGACTTCTACTGGCCGACCACCTCGAACGGCTATAGCAACAGCGTCGGCGCCAGCTACAGCCGCGAAGACCTGCGCGGCCAGCTCACCCGCACGACCAATATCCACGCCGTCCGCGCCTGGGGCACGCCGCAGCTGGAACGCAGCTGGCGCCTGGAGGCGCTGACCGAGCAAATCACCATCGACGCCCAGCCCACCACGCGCGTCAAGGCCCTGCCGCTGACCTTCTCGATCACCAAGCGCGCCCTCGACAGCCTGGTGCTGCCGAACCGCGGCTACGCCGTCAACCTGCAGCTGGGCGCGGCGCCGGTGCGCCTGCTCACCGACGAACCTTTTGTCCGCGCCTATATCCGCGCGATCGGCTACCGGCCGGTGGGCGAATCCGGCTCCCTGATCGTGCGCGGCGAATTCGGCGCGGTCGGCTCGAAGGACAAGGACAAGGTGCCGTCGACCTTCCTGTTCCGTGCCGGCGGCGACCAGTCGGTGCGCGGCTATGCCTACCAGCAGCTGGGCGTGCCGGTGGCCGGCGCCATCACGGGCGGCCGCTACCTGCTCACCGCCAGCACCGAATACGACTGGTGGTTCAAGCCGCCCTGGGGCGCCGCCGTGTTCGTCGATGCCGGCAATGCCGCCGACAATTTCAAGGACCTGAAGCCGAAGGTCGGCTACGGCGTGGGCGCGCGCTGGCGCAGCCCGGTCGG
>Ga0065165_1000798_pt1 | contig 42059 bp, 33 predicted proteins | sample AraplaMF_Cvi_mMF_FD_63813 | JGI IMG/M metagenome (GOLD analysis project Ga0065165, IMG submission 63813) | Arabidopsis root microbial communities from the University of North Carolina, USA - plate scrape MF_Cvi_mMF (version 2) (version 3) | ecosystem: Host-associated > Plants > Roots >... | reverse complement strand
GATGCTCCCCCTCCGGGGGAGCTGTCGCGGAGCGACTGAGGGGGTCTTCAACTGGCCCCGCACCCGGCCGGCGCCCCCTTGGCACGCGACGCCGCCACCTCGGCCCGCGCCTTCTCCAGGTCCGCCAGGAACGCCGGATCCTGGTGCAGCCGCGAGACCAGGGCCGAGCCCAGATAGCGCCCGGCCTCGATGTCGCTCGGATAGTGCACGCCGCAGACGACGCGGCTGTCGCCGAATTCGCGGCCGCGGGCCAGGACGGCGCTGGCGTGTGCGGGCGCGACCTCGGAAATCACCAGGGCCCAGGACCAGCCGATCAGGCCGTGGCCGGACGGATAGGAGCCGTCGGTCTCGATCCACGGCTCGCGCGGCACGCAGATCGGCCGGGTGTTGCCGACCGGCGGACGGGGGCGCTGGAAGACGGCCTTGGCCGGCTGGTAGAGGGTGGCGGCGTCGTCGGTCATCCGCAGCAGCAGGTTGGCCAGGGTCGGGGTGGCCTCGGGGCCGATTGTCACGCCGGCCGCGCAGGAGAAGCTCTTGAAGCCGTGCGCGCCCGACAGGTCGGCGTCGGCGATGGCGTGGTCCCAGGCCGGCGTCCCCGCCAGCTTGCGCGTCGTCTCGAAGGTCGCCCGGTCGGCCTTGCCGCGGGGTGAGTCCGGGGCCGGCGGCGGGCCGACGATCAGGGCCCCGTCCAGGTTCATGCCGGTCTTCAGATAGCCGGCCGGCGGCTTGGTCCAGCTGGCCGTGCTGGGGCTCGTGGCGTAGGGTGCGGCCTTGGGGGGCGAGAACAGGTCCTGGACCGGCGAGCAGCCCGCCAGCAGAACGCCCGCCAGGGCGGCGGGCAGCAGCGCGTTTCGGGTCATGGGCGGCCTCCGGTCGGTCATCCGCCCACAGACCGGCGGCGAGGGACGGCGTCAAGCATGAAGCCGCTTGACGAGTCGTAATGTTATTTCATAACGCTCGATCCAAGCCGCTGCCCCGGCCAAGGTCCAGGATTTCCCATGCCCCGTCGCGTTCTGCTCTCCGCCGCGAGCCTGCTGGCTTTCGCCCTCGTCGCCCCCCTGGCCCAGGCCGCCGAGACCCCCGCTCCGACCCCCGATGCGGCGGACGCCGCCGCGCCGGACACGCCTAACGCCGTCGACAAGGTGGTGGTCACCGCGGCCCCCTACGCCGTGTCGCTGGACACCGTGACCAGCAGCGTCAACGTCGTGACCCGCGATCAGCTGGACACCGCGCCGGCGGCCGGCATCGGGGACCTGCTGAACGGCCTGCCGGGCCTGAGGTCCACCTTCTACGGCCCCGGCGCCTCGCGTCCGGTGATCCGCGGCCTGTCAGGACCCCGGGTGATGGTGCTGCAGAACGGCGTCGGCCAGGTGGACGCCAGCGCCCTGTCGCCCGACCACGCCGTGGCCAGCGACCCGGGCGAGGCCTCGCGGATCGAGGTGCTGCGCGGCCCCTCCACCCTGGCCTATGGCGGCTCGGGCATCGGCGGAGTGGTCAACATGATCGACGACCGCGTGCCCTCCACCCCCGCCGCCAACGGCCCCGAGGGCCGGCTGTCGGCCTCGGTCTCGTCGGTCGACGACGGCTGGGCCTATAGCGGCGCGGTCAAGGCCGGGAAGGGGCCGATCGTGTTCGCGGCCGACGCCTCCAGCCGCCGCACCGGCGACTATTCGATCCCGACGGCGGCGGTGTCCGACCGCCTGGCGGCCCGCGACGGCCTGACCGTCGATCCCGACCACAGGGTCAAGAACACCGACGTCGAGGTCGACGCCTATGGCGCCGGCGTCTCCTGGGTCCACGACCGCGGGTTCATCGGCGCCTCGGTCAAGAAGACCGACACCACCTACGGCGTGCCCTACGAGCAGATCCTGGCCCCGATCGACCCCAACGCCGAGGGCCCGGTCTCGATCCACCTGCAGCAGACCCGCTACGACCTGCGCGGCGAGCAGGAGCTGGACAGCAAGCTGTTCGAGAAGGTCCGCGTCTCGCTGGGCTACGCCGACTACGAGCACGCCGAGGTCAGCGTCGAGGACGGCGAGGTCGGCACCCGCTTCCTGTCGCACGGGGCCGAGGGCCGCGTGGAGCTGGTGCACCGCGAGCACGACGGCCACCAGGGCGCCATCGGCTTCCAGGCTCTGGACCGCCACTTCGAGGCCATCGGCGACGAGGCCTTCGTGCCCTCGACCGACATCAAGGAGTACGGGATCTTCACCCTGCAGCGCCTGGATCGCGGGACCTGGGGGATAGACGGCGGCCTGCGCTTCGACACCCGGTCCCTGCAGACCCCGACCCAGAAGCGCGACTTCGACAACGTCTCGGCCTCGCTGGGCGTGTTCCTCAAGCCGACCGACAGCCTGTTCTACGCCCTGACCCTGTCGCGCAACGGCCGGGCCCCGACCGAGTTCGAGCTGTTCGCCAACGGCCCGCACCCGGGCACCGGCGGCTTCGAGGTCGGCGACGACAAGCTCGATTCCGAGACCGTCACCTCGCTGGAGGCCACGGTCCGCTGGAAAGGCGACCGGCTGCGCGCCGAGGGCCACCTGTGGGCGGCCAAGTACGACAGTTTCATCGAGGAAGCCCCGACCGGCGCGGTCGAGGACGACCTGCCCGTCTACCAGTACTTCCAGACCAAGGCCGATTTCCACGGCGCCGAGCTGGAAGCCAGCTACGACGCCTGGCGTGGGGCGACCCAGTCGCTGCGCCTGGAGACCACCTTCGACTGGGTGCATGGCGACACCGACGCGGGCGTTCCGGCCCGCATCCCGCCGTGGTCGCTGGGCGGCTCGGTGGTCTGGACCGCGCCGCGTGTCGAGACCACGCTGGAGGTGCGCCGGGTGGCCGAGCAGGACCGCGTGGCGACCTTCGAGCTGCCCACCGACGGCTACACGGTGGTCAATCTGAAGGCCACGTTCAAGCCGATCGCCGACTCGCCGCTGCGGCTGTTCATCGACGGCCGCAACCTGACCAACGCGGAGATCCGCGAGCACGTCTCGTTCCTCAAGGACATCGCCCCGTCGCCGGGCCGCTCGGTGCGGGCGGGCGTGGCCTGGAAGTTCTAGGGGGGATCGGGCTCGTCGTTGGATAAAACAGTTGTCATCCCGGAAGCCCCGCAGGGGCTGTCCGGGATCCAGGGGACTGGGCGAAGGCCTTGCGGCTGCCCTGGATCCCGGACAAGCGCTGCGCGCTTTCCGGGATGACAATCGTGAGGGGGCGAGCGCTCCGAACCTTGAAAGAGGCCGCAAGCGGCGCCGTTTTCCCGCCAGGGACGAAACAAAGCTCGGCTTGACCGCAAGGGGGAGGGGTCGATTGCGAGGCCCCGCCGGATCGGCTAGAAGCGCCAGACCTTTAAAGGCCGCCTGAGCGCAATAGGCGTCCGTTCATTAGCCTTTTGTCGAGCTGTTCATGGAAACGACCCAACCCGCCGGCGGCATCTCCGGCAACGTCCTCTTCTACTCCTCGCCGGAGCCGCTGAACCGCGAGCAGCACGCCAAGCTCGCCCTGGTCCACAAGGACAAGCCCTACGGCTTCGCCCTGAGCGGCACCGCCGTGCCGCTGGCCGTCACCGAATTCGCCCCGGCCGCCCTGAGCTATCCGGTGATCTTCGCCGGCGACGACCGCGTGCCGCTGGCCGTGATGGGCCTGAACACCGGCGAGAACCTGTTCATCCAGGCGGACGGCGCCTTCGAGGCCGGCGCCTACATCCCGGCCTATATCCGCCGCTACCCGTTCGTCCTGGCCAATGACGAAAGCCAGGATCGCCTGATCGTCTGCATCGACCGCGGCTCGGACCTGCTGGCCGAAGGCGGCCAGACCCCGCTGTTCGACGACAAGGGCGAGCCGACCGAATACACCCAGAACTGCATCAAGTTCTGCGACGACTTCGAAGTCGAGCGCCGCCGCACGGACTCGTTCGTGCAACTGCTGAAGGACAACGACCTGTTCGAACTGAAGAAGGCCGTCTTCACCCCGGTCAACCCCGACGGCTCGGCCGGAGAGCCGCAGACCGTGGCCGAGTACTTCGGCGTCTCGGAAGAGAAGCTGAACGCCCTGCCGGCCGAGAAGATCAAGGAGCTGCAGGCCAGCGGCGCCCTGGCCCAGATCTATGCGCACCTGGTGTCGCTGATCGGCTGGGACCGCCTGATCGCCCTGGCCACCATCCGCCAGCAGCAACAGGCCGCCAACGGCGCGCTGAACTAGGCTTCACGTCTTCGGACGCATGAAGAGGCGGCGGGTTCGAAAGAGCCCGCCGCCTTTTTTGTTTCACCTTCTCCCGGAGGGGAGAGGGCGTTATCTGGCGAAGATGCTCCGGGTCAGGCACGAGAAGACCAGCCGGCCCGCCTCGTCCAGCAGGTCGTGCTGGGCGATGACGATGCCCTTGCCGTCACCGACCGGGTCCTTGCCCATCACCGTCATGCGGCCGCGCAGCAGCTCGCCGGCCGGCGGGTTGCGCAGCCAGCGCAGGGCGTCGACGCCCACCCGCTTGGTCTGGGGCCAGGCGGCGCTGGCCTCGGCGTCCAGCTTCGACCAGATGGCGAAGACCATGGTGTCGGGCGCGCCGCTGGCCGCCGGCCAGCCCGGCTGGAACGCCGCGCAGAAGGCGTCCAGCGCCTTGCCGTCGACGACCGTGGTCCCCAGCGTGACCACCTGGCCGATCTCGATGTCGTCGAAGGAAGCGGGCATGGACGGGCGACTCTCTTGCGAACGCGGGTCTTGGACCTGATCACGACGGCTTGGCCATTGTCGAGAGCGCTTGGACAAGCCATGTGTCTTGCCGCGTCCTTGCCTTGGACCGCGCCTGGAACCTGTTCATGCCGCTCCGCAAACTGTTCGCCGTCCTGCCGGCGCTGGTGATCGCCCTGCTGCTGGGCGCGCCCGTCCTGACCGGAACGGCCCGGGCCGCGCCGGTCCAGACCGGGCACATCGAGGTCGAGCTGGTCTCGCAGGAAGCCGGCGCCGCCCCGGGCTCGACGGTCTATGTGGCCCTGCGCCAGAAGATCCAGCCCGGCTGGCACACCTATTGGCGCAATCCAGGCGACGCCGGCGACGCCACCCGCATCGTCTGGACCCTGCCGGCCGGCTGGACCGCCGGCGACATCGTCTGGCCGACCCCGGAGAAGAGCCGCGTCGGGCCGCTGCTGGACTTCGCCTATACCGGCGAGGTGCTGCTGCCCGTGCCGATCAGCGTGCCGGCCGACGCCCGGGTCGGCTCGGTCGTCACCCTGAAGGCCGCCGCCGCCTTCCTGGTCTGCGAGCAGGTCTGCGTGCCCGAGGATGCTGTCGTCACCCTGACCCTGCCGGTCGTGGCCGGCATGCCGGGGACCGATCCCAAGTGGGGCGCCAAGGTCGCCGAGACCCTGGCCAAGGCCCCCAAGCCGGCCGGGCTGAAGGCGGTGTTCGCGCTGCAGGGCGGCGTGCTGAAGCTGGCCGTGACCGGCGCGCCGCTGAAGGGCGCCGACGTGTCGGGCGCGTTCTTCTATCCCTATTCCGGCAAGGTCATCGAGCATCCGCCCGAGCAGGCGATCGAGCGCGGCCCCGAGGGCCTGACCCTGTCTCTGACCCCCGGCTACGATTTCACCCAGGCCGAGGCCAAGCCGACCGAGCTGGCCGGGGTGCTGGCCTTGAACGGCGCGGCCTACGAGGTCACCGCCACGCCGGGCGCGATCCCGGCCCAGGCCGGCGGCCTGGGCGCGCCGCCCGCTGCGCCGGCCAAGGCCCGCGGAGCGGCCGAAGGGGCCGCCCTGGGCCTGCCCCTGGCTCTGGCCTTCGCCTTCATCGGCGGCCTGATCCTCAACCTGATGCCCTGCGTCTTCCCGATCCTGTCGATGAAGGCCGCCAGCCTGACCGCCCACGCTCACCATGCCGGCCGAACCCGTGTCCAGGGCCTGGCCTTCCTGGCCGGGGTGGTCATCACCTTCCTTGTTCTGGCCGGCCTGCTGATCGCCGTGCGGGCCGGCGGCGCGGCCGTGGGCTGGGGCTTCCAGCTGCAGTCGCCGGCGGTGGTCGCGGGGCTGGCCCTGCTGATGCTGCTGGTGGCCTTGAACATGTCCGGCGTGTTCGAGGTCGGCGCTTCGGTGCAGGGCGTGGCTTCGGGCGCATCCGGCAACGGGATCGGCGGGTCGTTCCTGACCGGCGCCCTGGCCGTGCTGGTGGCCGCCCCGTGCACCGCGCCGTTCATGGCCGGGGCCCTGGGCTACGCCCTGACCCAGCCGCCGCTGCTGTCGCTGGCCGTGTTCCTGGGCCTGGCCCTGGGCTTCGCCGCGCCGTTCGTGATCCTGGCCTTCGCCCCCGCCCTGCTGGCTCGCCTGCCACGCCCGGGCCCGTGGATGGACGTGCTGAAGAAGGGCCTGGCCTTCCCGATGTACGCCACCGCCGCCTGGCTGGCCTGGGTCTACAGCCAGCAGACCGGCGGGATCCCCCTGGCCGCGCTGCTGGCGGCCAGCGTGCTGGTCGCCTTCGCCGCCTGGCTCTACGGCCTGGCCCAGGGCCGGCGCATCGAGGGGAAGGGCGCGTTGGTCCCGTTCGGGCTGGCGGCCCTGTCGCTGGTCGCGGCCGTCGCCCTGGTCGCGGTCGGCGTCCGCGCCGCGCCGGCCGTCGCGGCGGCCACGAGCGCCGAGGTCCCGGCCGGTCCCGGCCTGGCGTCCGAGGCCTGGAGTCCGGAAAAGGTCAAGGCGCTGCAAGCGCAGGGCAAGGTGGTGATGGTCGACTTCACCGCCGACTGGTGCGTGACCTGCAAGGTCAACGAGGGAACCGCCCTGAAGGGCCAGCGCGTGGTCGACGCCTTCAGGGCGTCGGACACCGTGCTGCTGCGCGCCGACTGGACCAAGCGCGACGCCACGATCGCCGCAGCCCTGGCCGAGCACGGCCGGGCCGGGGTGCCGCTGTACCTGGTCTATCCCAAGGGAAGCGGCGAGCCGGCGGTCCTGCCCCAGCTGTTGACCGAGGGCCTGGTGATCGAGGCGGTCGAAAAAGCCGCGAAGGGGTAGGAGTCCGCGTCACTTGCCCCCTACGGGTCGCTTCGCGACCGTCTTCCCCCAGAGGGGAAGAGCCTTCGGGATTGAGGCTCCGCCCCCTATGGGGGCGGACAGACCGCGAAGCGGTCAGGTGGGGGCAAGTATCGACCCACCCTCTACTTCTTCTTCTCGCCCTTGCTCCCGAACGGCAGCCGGTCCTTCACCTGGTCCAGCGGCGTCCGCGTCACCACCACCGGCGGCGGGGCGACCACGGTCGGGGCCTTGATCGGATAGGCCCGCCAGCCGCTCTGGATCAGGGCGCCGAAGCCCTGGCAGCGGGGCAGGATCCGCACCGCGCCGGTCCTGGGCTTGGGGAAGGGCGGGGGCTGGAACAGGTCCTGGCGCTTGGGGTCGGTGAACCGCCAGTCGGTGGGCAGGCCGTAGCCCTTGTCGCCGCCGATCCGCACGGCCTGATAGGCGATGTTGGCCTGGAACGGCGGCACGCCGTATTTCAGCATCGCCCGCAGGAAGATGGCGTCGGCCTCCTCGCGCTTGCCCGGCTCGCCGATCGTGTAGAGCCAGTCGTGGACGATGGCGGCCCGGGCCGTCGGGCCCTGCGGGTCGACGAAGCCCTGGCCGTACCAGGGCACGCTGGCGAAGTCGGTGACGTACCAGCGCGGCACCACGATGACCTTGCCGGTCTCGACGTCGCAATAGGGGAATTCGGCGTCCAGGGTGAACAGCTTGCGGCCGTCCTTGGTCTGGTTGAACAGCATCACCGGCTGCGGGGTCAGCGAGCTGGGCGGGGTCGGGGCGACGACCGGCACGAAGACCGTGGTCTTGGTCTCGGTGGCGCAGCCGGCCAGGGCCAGGCCCAGGACGAGGGCGGCGAGCGGTAGGGGACGCTTGAAGGTCAACGGCATGATCGGCGGGGGGGTCTCGGGCGGAGCCGACCTTCTGGACGGCGAGCTGCGCCTTATCAAGCCTCGATGGCGAAGGTGCGGCGACGGCCCTACGGCACGCTGGACCCGCCTAAGCCGCCGGCTGCGGCGGGGCGGTGATCACCTCGACGTTGTCGTTCAGCAGATAGACCATGTCGCGCAGGGCCAGGTCCTGGTCCTTGACGGTCCTGGCTTCGCCCACGGCCTTCAGCTTCTCGGGCAGGTCCTGGCTGATGCCGCGCAGGATGCATTTGAGGTCGTCGACCGCCCCGCGCTCCTTCAGGGTCACGTGGCCCTTCATGTCCAGGGCCGACAGCTCGGCGATCTTGCCCTGGAAGACGTCGAAGCCCTTCAGGGCGGCGGCGACGGCGGCCGGGTCCTTGGGCAGGCCGGCGCGATAGGCCTCGGCCTGGGCCTTCAGACCCTTGGCGCGGCCGACGATGTCGATGAACAGCGGCTCGCCGGCCACCGAGGCCGGGGCCTGGCCGGACTGGACCACGGCGGGGGCGGGGCCCGCCTGGACGTCCGGACTGAACGAAGCGAACCAGAGCATGGCGGAAAAGGCGACGGCGTCACAGGACATGGAGCTCTCCCCGCGAAAAACGTCATTGGTCTTCATGACGCGGCGGCAGGGGTTTGGTAAGCCCGCCCGGGTAAACGCCGATTTACCAGACCCCGTGACCCCTCGCATGAAGGAACGCCGCATGGCCGATCTCGACGCCGCCTGGAACCGCCTGGAAGCCGCCGCCAAGGCCGCCGGCGAAAAGCGCATCGTCGAGATGTTCGACGCCGAGCCCCGGCGGCTGGAGACCCTGACGCTGGACGTCGCCGGCCTGCACGTCGACCTCAGCAAGCAGGCCTGGGACGAGGCCGGCCTCGAGGCGGCGCTGGACCTGGCCCACGCGGCCGACGTCGAAGGCGCCCGGGCGGCGATGTTCGGCGGCGCGGCGATCAACAGCTCCGAGGGCCGCGCCGTCCTGCACACCGCCCTGCGCGCCAAGGCCGACGCCGACGTCAAGGCCGGCGGCGCGCCCGTCATGGCCGAGGTCGAGGCCGTCCGCGCCCGGATGAAGGCCTTCGCCGAGGCCGTCCGCTCCGGCGAGATCAAGGGCGCCACCGGCAAGCCGTTCAAGGCCATCCTGCACATCGGCATCGGCGGCAGCGACCTGGGCCCCCGCCTGCTGTGGGACGCCCTGCGGCCGGTCAAGCCGCAGATCGACCTGCGCTTCGTGGCCAATGTCGACGGCGCCGAGTTCGCCCTGACCACGGCCGACATGGATCCGGAACAGACCCTGGTCATCGTGGTCTCCAAGACCTTCACCACCCAGGAGACCCTGGCCAACGCCGGCGCCGCCCGCGCCTGGCTGGCCGCCGCCCTGGGCGAGACCGGCGCCAACCAGCACCTGGCCGCCATCTCCACCGCCCTGGACAAGACCGCCGCCTTCGGCGTGGCCGACGATCGCGTGTTCGGCTTCTGGGACTGGGTCGGCGGCCGCTATTCGCTGTGGTCGTCGGTCAGCCTGTCGGTGGCCGTGGCCTGTGGCTGGGACGTCTTCCAGGGCTTCCTGGACGGCGCCGCCGAGATGGACGCCCACTTCCGCACCGCCTCGCTGGAGGCCAACGCCCCGGTGCTGATCGCCCTGGCCCAGATCTTCAACCGCAACGGCCTGGACCGCCGCGCCCGCTCGGTCGTGCCCTATTCGCACCGCCTGCGCCGCCTGGCCTCGTTCCTCCAGCAGCTGGAGATGGAGAGCAACGGCAAGTCGGTCGGGCCCGACGGCCGGCCGGTCAAGCGCGGCACCGCCACCGTGGTGTTCGGCGACGAGGGCACCAACGTCCAGCACGCCTATTTCCAGTGCATGCACCAGGGAACCGACATCACCCCGATGGAGCTGATCGGCGTCGCCAAGTCCGACGAGGGACCGGCCGGCATGCACGAGAAGCTGCTGTCCAACCTGCTGGCCCAGGCCGAGGCGTTCATGGTGGGGCGGACCACGGAAGACGTCGTCGCCGAGCTGACCGCCAAGGGCGTCTCCGAGGCCGAGATCGCGACCCTGGCCCCGCAGCGCACCTTCGCCGGCAACCGGCCGTCGACCCTGGTGCTGATGGACCGCCTGACCCCCCGCACCTTCGGCGCCCTGATCGCCCTCTACGAGCACAAGACCTTCGTCGAGGGGGTGATCTGGGGGATCAACAGCTTCGACCAGTGGGGCGTCGAGCTGGGCAAGGTGATGGCCGGCCGCATCCTGCCCGAGCTGGAAAGCGGGGCGGCGGGGAGCCACGATCCGTCGACGGCGGCGCTGATCGGGCGGCTAAAAAAATAGACCTCGCCCCAACCTCCGCTCATCCCGGCGAATGCCGGGACCCAGATGGAATGGCGGTGTGGCTGACGCCATAAGCGCTGAGCCTCTCCAATCAGCCACACGGCTTTGGGATCTGGGTCCCGGCATTCGCCGGGATGAGCGGAGTTAAAGAGTGGTCCATCGCCGTCTCAGAACGTCTTCCTCACCCGCAGCGTCCAGAACGTCCGCGGGTTGATGTCGCGCTCCTCGCTGAACGCCACCGCCCGGGTGTCGCGGTCGGCGTAGACCGTGCGGCGGACGACGAAGTCGTCCCACATGTTCAGCTGGGCGCGCAGGGCTAGGGTCGGGGTCGGCTTGTATTCGACGAAGGTCTCGAAATAGGCCGCGCCGCGCCAGCCGCCGGTCTGGTCGGGGTCGAAGGTGTCCCGGCCCAGCTTCGGCAGCCAGTTGATCCCCCACTGGGTCTTCCAGGCGGCGATGTCCTGCTGGAAGCCGATATTGGCCTGGGTCGGGCGCACCTCCGAGATCGGCCGGTCCTTGTGGGTGGTCGGGTCGGTGACGTGGGTCTCGTTCCAGTCGTTCTTGAAGGTGAAGCGGCCGCCCTTGATCCCCCACCGGTCGGTCGGGACCACGATGTTGACCGACAGCCGGTCCAGCGTGCCGTTGCCGATGTTGCCGACCGCCGACAGGCCGCCGGGCAGGGGCATGCGGTCGATCACGTCGATGATCTCGTCGTGGCGATAGCCCACCGAGACGATGCCCTCGCCCCAGAACCGCCGCTCGAAGGTGATCTCCGAGATCCAGCGCTGCTCGGGCCGCAGGTCGACATTGCCGCCATAGACATTGCCGTCGTCGAGGTCGGACGAGGCGGCGAAGTCCTCGAAGTCCAGCTGGCCCAGCTCGCGCTCGAAGCGGACCCGCACCTGGTGGTTGGCCTTGGGCGTCCAGGTCGCCTGGAAGCGCGGCTTGGCGTAGAAGAAGCTCTCCTTGTTCGAGGCGTCGCCCGACTGCTTGATCGTCGAGGTCTCCAGCCGCAGGCCGCCCTCCAGGGTCAGCTTGGGATTGACCCGCCAGGTGGCCTTGGTGAAGGCCTCGCCGCGCAGCTCCTCCACCTTGACCGAGGCGCTGGGCAGGTCGACCGGCGTCCCGTTCTCGGCATAGGTCTGGTGGGTGTCGAGCATGTTGTAGGCCAGCTCGCCGCCGGCCTCGATCGTCAGGGCCGCGCCGGGCTCGTGGCGGACCAGGGCGCGGACGATCGATTCCGAGGAGTCGCCCTTGGCCGTGAAGCGCTGGTCCAGGCCCTGCTCGCTGTCGCCGCCGGTCGCCACGTCGTCGAAGCTTTCGAACTGGTGGATGACCCGGGTCTCCAGCGTCCATTTCGGCTTCAGCGGCCGAATATAGGTCACGCCCAGCTCGCCCGACTTGGTGTCCTCGGCGTAGGCGCTGTCGCGCAGCACGCCCGGCGAACTGATCTTCTGCCACTCCTTCCAGTCATGGACCCCGTACTCGGCCGTGGCCTCGACCTTGCCGCCGGCCAGCGGGCCCGAATAGTTGACCCGCGCCGAGTCGCTGCCGCCCCAGCCGTCGTTGGCGAAGGCCTCGTCGCGCAGCACCTTCCCGGCCCCGTCGCGGCGGATGCTGCGGCCCACGCCGTTGGAGTCGCTGGTCGAGGTGCCGTCGCTCAGCAGCACGCTCCAGCTGCGCTCGCCGCTCTTGGCGGTGAACTGGTAGCTGCCGCCCCAGACGTCGTGGCCGCCGTCGAACAGGCCGGCGTTCCAGGTGACGATCGACTGGCGGCTGGCGGCCGACTTCAGGATCACGTTCACCACCACCGAATAGCCCTGCATATCGATGCCCGGCGCCCCGCCGCGGATCAGCTCGATGCGGTCGACCTGGCTGGCCGGGGTGCGCTCCAGCACGTCCGAGCCGGCGTCGTTCTTCGAGGCCGGGCGGTTGTTGTTGATCAGGATGTTGCCGACCGCCCCCTCGAAGCCGCGCGTCCCGGCCCCGTCGTCGACCGTGAAGCCGGGCACCCGGTCGACCATGTCCAGGGCGGTGTTGGGCCGCTGGGCGGCGAAGAAGTCGGGGGTGAAGACCAGCACGCCCTTCTGGGCCGCGTCGTCCAGCGGGGCCTGGCTGGTCGGGCCGGTCGGGACCGGGGCCTGGGCGGCCTGCGGCGCCCCCTCGGCGGCGTGGGCCGCCGCGCCGGCGGTCAGCAGCAGGGCGGCGGCGGTGGTCGCCAGCAGCATGGTCTTGGTCATCGTGTCATCCCCTCAGATGTCGCGATAACTGCCGACCCCGGACCTTCACCTCAAGTTACAAGCCGGAAAGGTGGATTACTTCGAGGACACATTACACGGTGTTCATGTTCGTGGACTGTGAGGGGCTGTGGATAACACTGGTGAAGCCGCCGTTAAGACTTGGAGAGATCTGGAAAAATCTCGACATAGGGCGGGTCGTCGGGCACGGGCGGGAATTCGGCGATCCGCCCTTCGAGATAGACCAGGTGCTTGTAGGCCTTGCGGCGTTCCAGCTCCGCGTGGGCCGCGCGCAGGGCGGCGTCGATGTCGATCCTGGCGGCCGGACCGGCCGGGGTCTGGGGGCGATGTCTGGCCATGGAAGGCTCTCCGTGGAAAGAGGCTCCGCCCCTCTGGGGGCGGACAGACCGCGAAGCGGTCAGGTGGGGGCAAGGGGCGGCGGACACGGTTTGTCGATCTCACGCGGAAACCCGCTGAGGCTTGGGGGGGCGGCGGAGCGTCCGGGCCATGCCCGGTGTAGGATTTGGAGTGTACCGTTTCGACAGGGCCGGAACGCTCCGCGCGGCCGGTGGACGAGAGCCTTCGGATCGCGGATTTTTAACCCGCTCCGATGGAGGCCCCCGGCGGGCGGAGGGGCGACGTACCCCGTCCGGACCGCGCGGGCGATTTCAGCCCGCGCCTGCCGCGTTTCGCCGATCCTTCGCCGGCCGGGTTTCGTCCCGATGTTTCAGGGAACCTGCCCGGACCGCGCGAAGCGTCACTCAAGACCACCGACGAGCGCTTCCCGCTCGACCGCCCCCGCCACCCGCCAGGTCGCCAGCTGGACGGCCTCCCCGGTGGTGGGGCGAGGTCAAGTATGGGGGCGGTTTCGGACTCCGAGGACCAATTCGGGTCTTTTAGGGCGTTGATCGGATTGGGGTTTGGAGTCGATCGCCCGAGGATAAAGACGGGTCGGTCCCCTCTCCCCTTGCGGGAGAGGGTGGCCCGAAGGGCCGGGTGAGGGGTCTCGCGGGCCTTTCCGACAGGCCTTTCGACCCCTCATCCGTCGGCCTGCGGCCGCCACCTTCTCCCGCAAGGGGAGAAGGGTCACCGCGCCCTACTCCCTAGGTTGGGCCGAACCTTACATCTCTCGAAGGCTGCAGCGTGCAGGACGGGACGGGTTGGTCAAGGACGGCGCCCCGCGCCGCCGCGCCGCGGCCGCCCTCCGGGCGGTCCTTGAGCAACCCGTACCGTCCTGCGATCGTCTCGCCGTGAGATGTGATGGGGATTTGGTTGCTCGAAGTCCCGCATAAATCATGTCTCCGTACTGGAGGCGTCCGTATTGTTGATATTCAGACTAGTTTGTTCTGTTATTTGGCAGGTGCGATGGCATTTTTCCCACAACGTGACGCTTGTTTCTCTCATCCCAAAAATAGTAAATACGAAACTGGTAGGCGTTATTATATCCGTTTCCATGTTTAAGGTGGTCAAATAGGACGCGGGTATCGCCATCGTAGTTTATGCTGTATTGAGGTCTACGTTTAGCTTCGTCTCGATCAACAAAGCATGCTGAGTCCTCAACTCCAATTTCGGCGAGCTTATTTTTAACTTCTAATTTTAGCTGTGAATCATTCTTAATCCTCGCGGGTGTCATGTAGTCTTTCATAATCAATAGAGACTTCTCTATGAGCTCCAGCATATTTTTATTGCCGTTTTTCTTGCAATCCTTAAGGGCAGATTGGTGTATATAGACAGCGTCTTGAAGTACTTCTTCTGCCCAATCTTCAAGATCTTCGTAGGATTCCAATCTGCGGGGCGGTGCCAGCGCGTGGTCTTCTTCTTTTTCGCCTTCAGATAAATATTTTGAAAATCGGTGCTTGTTTTCAAGGCGGATGTTTTCCGCTTTGAGTCGTTCAACCTCTCGCTCCGCTTCTAGGCGACGATCTTGCTCTTCCAGCGCTAGGCTGTGCCATTCGTCGCGCTCTTCGGCGTACTCATTGACCAAGTTTAGAGCTTGCTCAAGTTCCACTTGAGGAGACGGCGCGTCGTGACTACTATCCTTTTCCTCTCGGCGGCTGGCGTCCCTTACTGTTGAATAGCGCGGAAAGGAAAATTCCGATCTATCCAGGAATGCTGCTTGCAGGACGCGACTTGTTATTTGCCTTATGAGGGTTCCTGGCGGTTTGGCATTTTTCAGCCATAGGGGGTGTGCAAATGGGTCTTCTGTCGCTTCGGTAAGGCCGGGCTCATAGAGTCGTACGGCTCCATTGAAGGCGGACATGCGCTTCCCAATAGTACGCTGTAATTCACTTATGGCATCGTTGTCTAAATGATAGATATGTGACGATCCGCCCACCCTTTTCGAAATGTTATTTGGAGAGATATATGTATTTCCGTTATCATCATTAGTTATTATTATTACCGGTAATCGTCTGTTAGATGAGTATATAAGTTCAACTATATCGGGGATGTCCCTTATATTCGATATTTCGATGTAATCGGAAAGGGGGCGGTTGTCGGCCTCTGCCGCTAATTCGCCCAACACGCGCTGGACGACATTTGGGCGTGTAATTTCGAAGGCTGGGGATTCGCCCCTTTTTACACAGGTAACCTGCGCCCCGAAGCGGGTCATCCTTCCTACGCGTTTCTCTACGAAGAACTCGGAAATCCAAGTTCTAGGAAAGTTTGGTTCTGGCCAGTCGAGGCGTGCCGCCCATAAGTTTCCATCGCGAGCCGTAAGGCGGACAGCCTTGGTGGGGTTTGCGCCAATTTCGTCTGTGATGTCGAAGGTCTGGCCTTCCCAAGCTGCATTTGGAAGCGAAGTGCCAGATCTTTGATGGCCGTTCCCGGTCGGTTCAGCGGCCATCCATTCAACCGCAAGCTTTACGCATCGGTCGAAGGAATCCGTATCCGAAAGTTCAAACCAAACTCTCGAAACCGGCTGAATATGCGAACGAGCGAAACGAGAAAGCGTCAGCGCTTCAATCAAGTTGACCTCCCCGAGCGATTTCGAAGCATGCCTATCCGCTTCTGTATGGCGGATTTTGCTGAGCTTCGACTCTTGAGCTTTTGGATAGCTGGTGTTTGGGCCTCTTGACCAGTTTATGATTGTTGCGAGTTGATCCAAGGAGGGCGTGCTGCTCGCAAAATGGAATGCCGAGCCCTCACCCCTTCCCCCATCGCCCCCTATCCGCTACAAGCCCCGCCACCATGACCCGCCTGCCGCATCATCACGGCCGCCACCACCATCCGACCTCGCCTCGCGGGATCGGCCGGGTCCGTTCGCTCTAGCGACAGCCCAGCCGCAGCCCCGCCCAAGGCGGATGGGGCTTCGTACGAGCGCCATCCGTCGAGACCTACGATCAGGACCCGACGCGCATGACCGACCAGCCAGACACCTCCGGCGAGACCTTCCGTCCCGAAGCCCGCAACCCGCGCGGCTTCGCCGACAAGCGCGCCCGCGACCTGCGGGCCGAGCGGGCGATCCTGGAGGCGGTGTCGGCCGTCTACGAGCGCTACGGCTTCGAGGCGCTGGACACCGGGGCGTTCGAATATGCCGACGCCCTGGGCAAGTTCCTGCCCGACAGCGACCGTCCCAACGAGGGGGTGTTCGCCCTGCAGGACGACGATGACCAGTGGATGGCGCTGCGCTACGACCTGACCGCGCCCCTGGCCCGCTTCGCCGCCCAGCACTGGGAGACCCTGCCCAAGCCGTTCCGCCGCTACGCCTTCGGGCCGGTGTGGCGCAACGAGAAGCCGGGGCCGGGCCGGTTCCGCGAGTTCATCCAGTGCGACGCCGACACCGTCGGCTCGGCCCGTCCGGAGGCCGACGCCGAGATCATCGCCATGGCCGTCGAGGGGCTGGAGGCGGCCGGCCTGCCGCGCGGGGCGGCGGTGCTGAAGATCAACAATAGGAAGCTCCTGAACGGCCTGCTGACCGCGGCCGGGGTCGAGACCCAGGGCCAGAAGCTGGCCGTGCTGCGCGCCGTCGACAAGCTGGACCGCCTGGGCGTCGAGGGCGTGCGCCTGCTGCTGGGCGAGGGCCGGCTGGACGAGAGCGGCGCCTTCACCAAGGGCGCGGGCCTGGTCGGCAAGGCGGTCGACTCGGTGCTGGACTTCGTCCAGGCGGGGAGCGGCGGCCGGTCCGAGACGCTGGCCAAGATCGCCGACGTGATCGGCGGCTCGGCCGAGGGCGACGCGGGGCTGGACGAGCTGGCCAAGATCGACGCGGCCCTGAAGAGCCTGGGCGTGGCCGACGACCAGGCGCTGTTTGAGCCGTCGATCGTCCGGGGACTGGAATACTACACCGGCGCGGTGTTCGAGGCCGAGCTCTTGCTGTCGACCACGGACGACAAGGGTGCCAAGGTCAGCTTCGGCTCGATCGGCGGCGGCGGGCGCTATGACGACCTGGTGGCGCGGTTCACCGGCCAGTCGACCCCGGCCACGGGCTTCTCGTTCGGCGTCTCGCGCCTGGCGGCGGCGCTGCGGGCGGCCGGGCGCGAGCCGGGCGGGGCGGCGCGCGGGCCGGTGGTGGTCATCGCCTTCGACCAGGCCCACATGGGCGAATATTTCGCCGTGGCCGGCGAGCTGCGCGCGGCGGGGATCTCGGCCGAGGTCTATCTCGGGACCTCGGGCATGCGGCCGCAGATGAAATACGCCGACCGCCGGCTGTCGCCGGCCGCCATCATGCTGGGCGGCGACGAGATCGCGGCCGGCACGGTGACCATCAAGGACTTGGATCTTGGCCGCGAGCTGGCCTCCGGCATCGCCGACAACGCCGCCTGGAAGGCCGAGCGGCCCGGCCAGCAGACCATCCCGCGCGGCGAACTGGTCGCGGCGGTGCGCAAGATCATCGGGGGTTGATGTCGTGAGGCTCGAGCGTTCCATTCCGGCGGAGGCGCTCGCCGCCATCCGCGCCCCGTTCCTGTCGGCCGGGGCCGCCCCGACCGACGCGCCGGTGCTGCAGCCCCTGGGCCTGTTGCTGGACCTGGCCGGCGAGGCCATGCGCTCGCGATTGTTCGTGGTCTCGGGCGACGCGGGCGAGGAGGCCTGCCTGCGCCCCGACTTCACCGTCGCCATCGCCCGCCAGCACCTGGCCGGCGGCGCGGGCGAAGGCCGCTACTTCTACGAAGGCAAGGCGTTCCGCGTCGCGCCGCGGGGCGGCGACCGGGCCGAGGAGTTCCTGCAGCTCGGGGTCGAGGCCTTCGAGTCCGGCGACCCCGTGGGCGCCGACGCCGAGATCGCCGCCCTGGCCTGGGCGGCCTCGGCGGCCGGCGGGCGCGGCGACCTGACCCTGCTGCTGGGCGACGTCAGCCTGTTCGGGGCCTTCGTCGACAGCCTGGGCCTGACCCCGCCGCTGGGCGCGCGGCTGAAGCGGGCGTTCGGCAAGCCGCGCCAGCTGCGGATCGAGCTGGACGGCGGCGACGGCGGCGGCCAGGCGCCGGGCGAGGAGAAGAGCCGCATCGCCGCCCTGCTGGCCGGCCTGCCCGAGGCCGAGGCCTCGGCGGTGCTGCAGGAGCTGTGGAGCCTGGCCGGCATCGAGCCGGTCGGCGGCCGTCGTCCGGCCGAGATCGCCCACCGCCTGGTCGAGCGCGCCCAGGCCGCGCAGACCGGCCGGCTGTCGGTCGGCGAGGCCGACGCCGTGCGGGCCTTCCTGGCGGTCGGCGACCGTCCGGACGCGGCCCTGGACGCCATCTCGGCCTTGGGCGGCCCGCAGCGGGCGGGGCTGGACGCGGCCCTGGACGGCTGGCGCCGGCGGCTGGCCGGCCTGGTCGCGCGCGGCGTGCCCGAGGACCGCCTGCGCCTGGCCGCCGCCTTCGGCCGGGCCTTCGGCTATTACGACGGCTTCCTATTCGAGGTGCGCAGCGCCGCCCTCGACGAGGAGCGGCCGGTGGCGGCCGGCGGCCGCTATGACGGCCTGCCCGCGCGGCTCGATGCGACAAGAGTGGGGGCGGAGACGAAAACCGGCGCCGTGGGCTGCATGGTGCGCCCGGCGCGAGCCTATGCGGGAGGCGGCGAATGAGCGCGACCCAAGCAACGCCCATGATCTTCGCCATCCCGTCCAAGGGCCGGCTGAAGGACCAGGTCGAGGCCTGGCTGGCCGAGTGCGGCTTCAAGCTGGAGATGTCGGGCGGCGCGCGCGGCTATTCGGCCGAGCTGTCGGGCCTGCCGGGGGTGTCGGTGCGGCTGCTGTCGGCCGGCGACATCGCCGCGGGGCTGGACAGCGGCGAGCTGCACCTGGGCGTCACCGGCGAGGACCTGCTGCGCGAGCGGGGCGAGGACATGGACGCGCGGGTCATGCTGCTGCGGGCCCTGGGCTTCGGCCGCGCCGACCTGGTGGTCACCGCTCCCAAGAGCTGGCTGGACGTCGACACCATGGCCGACGTCGACGAGGTCGGTCACGCCCACCTGGCCAAGACCGGCCGGCGTCTGCGCGTGGCCACCAAGTACGTCACCCAGACCCGGGCCTTCTTCGCCCGCCACGGCGTGGCCGACTACCGGATCGTCGAGAGCAGCGGGGCCACCGAGGGGGCGCCGGCGGCCGGCGCGGCCGAGCTGGTGGTCGACATCACCACCACCGGCGCGACCCTGGCGGCCAACGGGCTGAAGATCCTGTCCGACGGGGTGATCCTGAAGAGCCAGGCCCAGCTGACCGCCTCGCTGATCACGCCGTGGACGGAGGAGCAGGTCGGGTCGCTGGCCCGGCTGTTGTCCGTGGTCGAAGCCAAGGGTCGGGCGGCCAAGCTGGCCACCCTGGTCTGGCCGGCCGAGCAGGACGCGGCGGGCCAGGCGGCCGTGGCCCCGTTCGTCGGCCAGGGCGCGCGACGGGCCAACGGGGCCCTGCTGGCCGCGGCCGACCTGTTCGAGGCCGCCGCCGCCCTGGGGGCGGCCGGGGTCGAGCCGGTCACCGTCTCGCGTCCGGACTATGTCTTCGAGTCGCGGTCGGCGGTGCTGGACAGGCTGCGGGATCGGCTGTTTCGGTAAGTTTTGACTGGGTTGTCAAAAATTTGCTGAGAGATCGGCGATAAGTTTGACCCGCTGGTCCAATCTAACCGTTTTGTGTCAAAAATATCGTCGGTCGTCGCGGATTCACGATGGTTGCCGTTGACACCATCTCGGATTTGCCGTTTCTAACCCTTGCAAGGAAGAAACGAGCCCACAGAGAGCTCCCTTCCTTCGGCGTTTCGGGGAGGAAACGCCCACCTAGATCGAATGATCGAGAAATAGCTGGACCCGTCGCGATTATCCCCCGCGACGGGTTTAGTGTTTTTGGGCTCGATTTCAGGTTTTTGACGGACTCGATAAAAATGGCGGTTTCCTCGGGAGCCGCCTTTTTCTTGTCGCCGGATCGCCGCGGGCGAGCGGCGGTGGCGCGTCTACCTGGACTTCGGCGACTGCGGGGCCTGGGACAGCAGCCACGCCACGAAGCCGGCCGGTTCAGGCCGCGTCTCCGCCTCGTGCAGCAGCGCGAAATGCCAATCGGCGTCGACCAGGGTATGGGCGAACGGCGCGACCAGGCGGCCGTCATCCAGCATCGGTTGGAACAGGCTGCGGGGCAGCAGCGCCACGCCCTGGCCGGCCAGGGCGGAGGCCGCGTTCAGCTCGTGGCTGGGATAGTCCACGGCGGCGAACCGAAACCGGGCGTCGTCGGGCGCGCCGGCCTCGCGCAGCCATCGCGGCCAATCCGGATGCGGCAGCAGGATCAGTCCCTCCAGGTCCGTGGGCTGGACGATGCGGCGCCGCGCGGCCTGGTCCGGGTCGAGCATCGGCGTCAGGTCGACGGGAAACAGCGGGTGTGAGGTCCAGTCCGGCCAGGGACCGCTGCCGGTTCGGACGGCGATGTCGAAGTCGCGCCCGGGCCGCAGGTCCGTCGAGACGTCGAGCTCGATCGCCACGCCGGGATGGTCGGCCTGATACCGGTCCACGCGCGGCGCCAGCCAGCGGGCGGCGAAGGTCGGCGGAGCCGTGACGCGGATGACCGGACAGGCGCGGTGGAAGGCCTCCAGCGCCTGGTCGATGTCGCCCAGGGCCCGGTCGACGCGCCCCGCCAGGGCGATCGCGTCCTGTGTCGCGGTCACGCGCGGCCCCCTGCGCACGAACAGCGGCTTTCCAAGGTCCTGCTCCAGCGTGCGGATGCGCAGGCTGACGGCGGCGGGGGTCAGGAACAGGGTCTTCGCCGCCGCGGCGAAGCTGCCGGACCGCACGCATTCGCTCAAGACCCGCAGGGATTCCAAGGAGGGACGCTTCACAAACTCTCCTTGTCGTAACCGCAAGAAACCCGCGTTTTGCCGTCGCCCCCGAGGGTGTCAGAAGAGCCCGCCTAGATAGGAGGTAGGAATTTGTCCCTGCAAGCCCGTCCGCTCTTCGACCTGACCCTCCACCTGCATCCGGTGATCGAACTGGGGCGCACGCCGGCCGGCGAGCGTCGCATCTACCCCGTGTCCGGCGGCGCCTTCGAGGGCGACCGCTTGAAGGGCGAGGTGTCCCCGCTCATCGGCTCCGATCTGCTGCTGCTGAGGGCCGACGGCGCCTTCCAGCAGGATGTTCGCCTGCTCCTGACGACCGACGACGGCGCCCCGATCCTGATGACCTATCGCGGCGTCCGCCGGGCTTCGGCGGAGGTCGACCAACGTCTCTCCCGCGGGGAGATCGTCGACAGCGCGGAATATTACCTGCGCACCACGCCTTATTTCGAGACGTCGTCGGACCGGTACGGCTGGCTCAACGGCATCGTCGCCGTCGCGCGGGGCGGCCGGATCCCGGGCGGCGTCCGCTACGAGGTGCACGAGATCCTGTGACCTGGCCCTGGCGCTTCCCATGTTCGACAGTCCGTCGATGATCCTTGATCATCGCCGGGCCCCGGCCGGCAGGGCCCGGCTTCCGAACTCGAGGATGCCTGCCTACCAGATGTCCACCCGGTCCTCCGGCGCCACGTACAGCTTGTCGCCCGGCTTGACGTCGAAGGCCTTGTACCAGCCGTCCTGGTTCCGGATCGTGCCGTTGACGCGGTAGTAGGCCGGCGAGTGGGGGTCGCTGACCACCTGCTGGCGCAGGGCGTCGTCGCGGATCTTCGAGCGCCAGACCTGGGCCCAGCCCAGATAGACCCGCTGGTCGCCGGTGAAGCCGTCGATCACCGGGGCCGGCTTGCCGCCCAGCGAGGCGTGATAGGCCTGCAGGGCGAAGGCCAGGCCGCCCATGTCGCCGATGTTCTCGCCCATGGTCAGCTGGCCATTGACCTTGGCGCCGGGCAGAGGCTCGAAGGCGCCGTACTGGGCGCCCAGCTTGTCGGCCTGGGCCTTGAACTTGGCGGCGTCCTCGGCGGTCCACCAGTCGCGCAGCACGCCCTTGCCGTCCGACTTGCGGCCCTGGTCGTCGAAGCCGTGGCTGATCTCGTGGCCGATCACCCCGCCGATGCCGCCGTAGTTGACGGCCGGGTCGGCGTCCGGATGGAAGAACGGGGCCTGCAGGATGGCGGCCGGGAAGACGATCTCGTTGTTGACCGAATTGTAGTAGGCGTTGACCGTCTGCGGGGTCATGCCCCACTCGGTCTTGTCGACCGGCTGGTTCAGCCGTTCGACGTCGTGGCGCCATTCGAAGGCGCCGGAGCGCAGGGCGTTGCCGTAGACGTCGTCGGCCTTGATCACCAGCTTGGAATAGTCGCGCCACTTGTCGGGATAGCCGATCTTGACGGTGAACTGGGCCAGCTTGTCCTCGGCCTGGGCCTTGGTCTGCGGCGACATCCAGTCCAGCGTCTCCAGGCGGGCCTTCAGCACGCCGCGGATGTTGTCGACCAGGTCGATCATCTTGGCCTTGGACTCGGGCGGGAAGTAGCGGGCCACATAGACGCGGCCGACCGCCTCGCCCAGCTGGTCGTTGACCGACGCCACGGCGCGCTTCCAGCGCGGCTTCTGCTCGGGCTGGCCGGCCAGGGTCTTGTTGCGGAACGCGAAGCTGGCGTCGACGAAGCGCTTGGACAGCAGCGGCGCGGCGCCGTCGGCGACCTTGAACGCCTGCCAGGCCTTCAGGGTGTCCAGCGGCGTGTCGGCGTAGATCTTGGCGAACTTGGGGAACGCGGTGTTGGTGGTCACCACCACGCGGTCGATCTGGGGCAGCTCGGTCCCGACCAGGTAGCGGTTCCAGGCGAAGCCCGGGGTCAGCTCCTGGAGCTGGGCCAGGGTCATGGGGTTGTAGGTCTTGTCGCGGTCGCGACGCTCGGCGCGAGTCCAGGAGGCCTCGGCCAGCTGGGTCTCGAAGGCGACGATGGCCTTGGCGTTCTCGGCGGGCTTGTCCCAGCCGATCATGGTCAGGATCTGCGCGACATAGGCCTCGTAGGCGGTCTTCTTCTCGGCGAACTTGGCGTCGAGATAATAGTCGCGGTCGGGCAGGCTGAGGCCGCCGGTCGCGGCGTAGACAGCGTAGCGCGTGGGGTTCTTGGCGTCGGGGCTGATGCCCAGGCCCAGGATCGCCGAGAAGCCGGTGGTGGGGTTGCGGCCCATCAGGGCGGTGAAGTCGTCCTTGGTCCCGACCTTGCGGATGTCGGCCAGCTCCGGGGCGATCGGCTTGGCGTCCAGCTTCTCCGCCAGGGCCTCGTCCATGAACGCCCTGTAGGCGGCGCCGATCTTGACCGTGTCGGCGTCGGGTGTCTTGCTCGCGGCGGCTTCGGTGATGATCGCCCTGGTGCGGGCCTCCGACAGCTCGGCCAGCTTGTCGAAATTGCCGTAGCGGGTGCGGTCGCTGGGGATGGCGGTGTTGGCGTCCCAGGTCCCGTTGGCGTACTTGTAGAAGTCGTCGCCCGGCCTGGCCGAGCGGTCCATGCCCGTCACGTCGAAGCCCCAGTCGCCATAGCGCGGCGACTCCAGCGACATCGTCGCCGGGCCGGCGGCCGGCGCGTCGGCGGCGACGAACAGCGATTGCAGGGTGCAGGCGTCGTTCAGGCAGGCGTGGTCGTGGTCCTCGCGGGCGTTCGCCCCGAAGGCCGCCAGGGACAGCGCGGCCATGGCGGCGGCGGCGAACCAGATTCGTTTCATGAAGTCGCGATCCGTTGAAAAACCGAACCGTGACTTGGCCATCAACCGGGGCGTTTCGTCCCTTACTTTTTTGTCATGTTTTCAGTGGTCGTGGTGCATGTCAGCCATAGGATCCGCCGCGGCCGGGGCGGCGCCGGCTTTCGGGGCGCCCGATTCCACCGCCAGCTCGATGCGGATCCGCCGCCCGCCGTCGAACACCAGGGTCAGCGGCACCTTGCCGCCCACGGCCTGGGCGCGGGTCAGGCCCGTCAGCATCAGGTGATAGCCGCCGGGCGCGAAGGCGACGCTGGCGCCCGGCGCGATCTTCAGGGGGCCGGTCACCGGCCGCATCGACGAGATCCCGCCCTCCTGGCTGGTCTGGTGCACGGTCACCGCGCGGGCCGCCGGGCTCTGGACCATCAGCAGCTTGACGGGCTTGCCGCCGACATTGACCAGGGTCAGGTAGCCGACGCCGTTCGCGCCGGCCCGGGCGGGCCGGGTCCACGGATGGCGAATCTCGATCCCGCCGACGCGATAGTCGCCGGCGTAGGCGGGGGCGGTGAAGGTCAAGGCGGCGGCGAAGGCGAGGGCGAAGCGGTTCATGGCGTGTCTCCACAGCGGGACTTCATGCCCGACATGACGGGCGGTGGTGGTGCGGCCTGTTGAGCTGGCGGCCGATCGGGCTTCGATCGAACCCGACCCCTGAAATGGTCATCCCGGCCGTAGCGCAGCGAAGCGCCGGGGCCCAGGACCTCCGCGGTGCGTCGATCCCTGGGGTCCCAGACAGCCTCTTCGAGGCTTCCGGGATGATAACGGCTTTTTGCCGCCGATGGTCTTCCAAGCGTCGACCGCCCCTAATGCACCGAGGCCGCCGCCGCCGCCCGTTTCGGGGCCAGGGCCAGCATGCCGCGGGCGATCTCCTGCTCGCCGATCAGGGCGTGGTCGGCCCCCATCTGCGTCAGCAGGTCGACATCGTTGTCGGTATAGGCCCGGGCGACGATCTTGACGGCCGGGTTGGCGGCGCGGGCCTGCTCGATGATCCGGGCGGCCTCGAACGGGCTGGGCACGGCGACGAACAGGTGGGTGGCCTCGGCCAGGCCGGCCCGCAGCAGCACTTCGGGGCGCACGGCGTTGCCCTGGATGACCTCGAAACCGCCGGCCCGCAGGTCGTCGGCCCGCTCGCCCTCGTCCTCGATCACCACCAGCGGCATGCGGCCCTTCAGCCCCTCGGCCACGGCCTTGCCGACCCGGCCGTAGCCGACCAGCACGCCGTGCGGGCGGGCCGCCGCCGCCGGGGCGACGGGCTCGCCGGCCCGGCCGACCAGCCTGGGCAGGACCTTGTCCAGCAGGGCGAACAGCGCCGGGTTGATCAGGATCGACAGGATGGCCCCGGCCAGGATCAGGTCCTGGCCGTCCTTGGGCAGCAGTTTCAGCGACACGCCCAGCCCGGCCAGGATGAACGAGAACTCGCCGATCTGGGCCAGGCTGGCCGAGATGGTCAGGGCCACGCTCTGCGGCCGCTTGAAGGCGACGACGATCAGCCAGGCGGCCAGCGACTTGCCGACCACGATGATCGCCAGGGTGGCCAGCACGGCCAGGGGCTCGCGCAGGATCACCGACCAGTTGAACAGCATGCCGATCGATACGAAGAACAGCACCGCGAAGGCGTCGCGCAGCGGCAGGGTCTCGTTGGCCGCCTGCTGCGACAGCTCGCTCTCGGCCATGATCATGCCGGCGAAGAAGGCCCCCAGGGCGAACGACACGCCGAACAGCGCGGCCGAGCCGAACGCCACGCCCAGGGCGATGGCCAGCACCGCCAGGCGGAACAGCTCGCGCGAGCCGGTGTGGGCGATGCGGTGCAGGATCCACGGGATCACCCGGCGGCCGACGATCAGCATCAGGGCGACGAAGGCGGCGACCTTGCCGATGGTGATGGCGAAGGCCCCCGCGACGCCGCCTGGCCCCGGCGGCGGGGCCTCGCCGCCCAGGATCCCCGACAAGGCCGGCAGCAGCACCAGGGCCAGCACCATGGCCAGGTCCTCGACGATCAGCCAGCCGACGGCGATGCGGCCGCGGTCGGTCTCGATCAGCCGCCGCTCCTGCAGGGCGCGCAGCAGCACCACGGTCGACGCCACCGACAGGGCCAGGCCGAACACGACGCCCGCCCCCAGGGTCCAGCCCAGCAGGTGGGCCAGGCCGATCCCCATCACCGTGGCGGCCAGGATCTGCACCACGGCGCCGGGGATGGCGATCTTGCGCACCGCCATCAGGTCCTTGACCGAGAAGTGCAGCCCGACCCCGAACATCAGCAGGATCACCCCGATCTCGGCCAGCTGCGGCGCCAGCTCCTGGTCGGCCACATAGCCGGGGGTGAACGGCCCGACGACCACGCCGGCCACCAGGTAGCCGACCAGCACGGGCAGCTTCAGGCGGTTGGCGATGGCCCCGAACACGAAGGCCAGGCCCAGGCCCGCGACGATGGTGGCGATCAGCGAGGTGTGATGCAAAGGCTCTCCTTGACGGTCAACATTTTCGGGCGTACTCAACCAATATGGGCGACGTTATCCAGGAGCGCCAGATGCCCCACGCAAAAATCCTCCTGCCGGCCCAGTGCCGCGGCGCGCGCGGCCTGCTCAGCTGGTCGCAGGGCGAGCTGGCCGACCGGGCCGGGGTGTCGCGCAGCACGGTCAAGGATTTCGAGACCGAGCGCCACGCCCTGCACCATAGCACCGAACGCCTACTGATCGACGCGCTGGAGGCCGGCGGCGTCGCGCTGATCCCGCCTGGAAACGACCAGGGGGCCGAGGCCGGGGCGGGCGTAAGACTGAAGATCGCCAGCTAGGAACGCGCGAAGAGGGGCAAGACCACGTGAGCCATGCGATGTCGCCGGCGGACTACAAGGACCTGGTGCTGTTCCTGGCCACGGCGGGCATCGTCGCGCCGCTGTTCAAGCGGCTGAAGCTGAACCCCATCCTCGGCTTCCTGATCGCCGGCGTCATCCTGGGGCCGTTCGGCCTGGGGGCGCTGAGCCGCGGCTTGCCCTGGCTGGACTACGTCACCGTCGACAACCCGCAGGAAATCGCCCAGCTGGCCGAGTTCGGGGTGGTGTTCCTGCTGTTCATGATCGGGCTGGAGCTGTCGTGGGAGCGGCTGCGGCTGATGCGCAAGCTGGTCTTCGGCCTGGGCGCCCTGCAGATGATCGGCTGCTCCCTGGCCCTGGGCGGCGTCGCCATGGTCCTGGGCCAGCCGCCGGTGGCGGCCCTGGCGATCGGCGCGGCCCTGACCCTGTCGTCGACCGCCATCGCCGTGCCGGTGCTGGTCGAGCGCAAGCGCCTGCATTCCGAGGGCGGACGGGCGACCTTCTCGGTGCTGCTGTTCCAGGACCTGGCGGTGGCGCCGATCCTGATCACCCTGGCGATCCTGGGCCGGGGCGACGGGACCTTCACCCTGCGCGACCTGCTGGCCCTGGGGCCGGCCGTGGTCGGGCTGGGCGCGATCGTGCTGTTCGGCCGCCTGGCCCTGCGGCCGATGATGCGCTCGGTGGCGAAAGCCAAGAGCGAAGAGATGTTCATGGCCGCCTGCCTGCTGGTGATCATCGGCGCGGGGCTGGTGGCGTCGCTGTCGGGCCTGTCGATGGCGCTCGGCGCCTTCGTGGCCGGGATCCTGCTGGCCGAGACCGAGTACCGCCACGAGGTCGAGGTCAAGATCGAGCCGTTCAAGGGCCTGCTGCTCAGCCTGTTCTTCGTGTCGCTGGGCATCCGCCTGGACCTGTCGCTGCTGGTCGCCTCGCCGGCCTTCGTGCTGGCCGTCGCCGCCGGCCTGATCGGGGTCAAGGGTGTGATGGTGATGGGGATGGGCCGCCTCTTCGGCCTGTCGAGCCGGGCGGCGATCGAGGCGGCCCTGACCCTGGCGGCAGGCGGCGAGTTCGCCTTCGTGATCCTGGACAACGCCATGGGCGCGGGCGTCGTCTCCGGCCAGGTCGGCCAGGCCGTGCTGGTGGCCGCCACCCTGACCATGTTCCTGATCCCGCTGCTGGCGGGGATCGGCGGGCGGCTGGCCAAGCGCGCCGCGGTCCCGGTCAGCGAGGCGCCCGAGATTCCCGAGCACCAGGGCGAGGAGCCGCAGGGCCGGGTGCTGGTCGTCGGCTACGGCCGGGTCGGCCGGCTGGTCGGCGACATGCTGGACCGCCACGACCTGCCCTGGATCGCCATCGACCGCGACCCCGGCTTCGTCCAGCAGGGCCGCCGCAACGGCCACCAGGTCTATTTCGGCGACGCCTCGCGGGTGGAGCTGCTCGAGCGCTGCGGCCTCGACTACGCCCGGGCCGTGGTGGTGACCATGGACTCGCCGGACGCCGCCGAGGCGGTGGTGGCCACCGCGCGCGGCCACCGCCCCGACCTGACCATCGTCGCCCGGGCCCGCGACGCCCGCCACGCCGCCCGGCTCTACGAGCTGGGCGCCACCGACGCCGTGCCCGAGACCATCGAGGCGTCGCTGCAATTGTCGGAAGCCGTGCTGGTCGACATCGGCGTGCCCATGGGCCTGGTCATCGCCTCGATCCACGAGCGGCGGGACGAGTACCGCAAGGTCCTGAACCGCCCGGACGCCCTGGGCGGCAAGCGCAAGCGGCTTAGGGACGCGGGCAGGACGTAGCGCGGCGTCTACTGGCCGGCCGATATCCGCGCGATCATCTTCTCGGCGTTGTCGTTGGCCGGGTTGAGCGCCAGCGACCGGCGGTACTCCGCGACGGCCTGGGTCTTGTCGCCCGCGGCCGCCAGCGCTTCGGCGTAGCTGTCATGGGCGTTCCAGCTGTCGGGGCGCTGGGCGGCATTGTAGCCGAGCATCGCCCTGGCCTCCGTCGGGCGCGGCGCGCGCAGCAGGCGGTAGCCCCAGGCGTTGACGTAGTCCTCGCTGAGGTGCAGCTCCGGGAAGCGGCGGCGCGTGTCGGCGACGGTCGCGCCGACGTCGGCGTAGCGGCTCCGCTCCAGCGCGGCCTCCAGCGCCACGAGGCCGCGGGGCCGGCCGAACAGCGCCTCGTGCGCGGCGTCGGCGGCCGACTGCAGCGCGTCCTGCAAGCCCGCGCGATTGGCGAGCAGGACGATCCCGTAGCCCTGGCCCGGATAGAAGTCGCAATAGCTCGAGAAGCCGAAGGTGCCGCCGCTGTGGCGCAGGTAGACCTGGCTGTCGGCGGTCTTGGCGATCATCCAGTGGAAGCCGATCGCGGCGGCGTCGGGCGAACCCCAGGCCGGCTGGTGGGTCAGGGCGATGGCCGGGTCGCGGGCGGCCAGCTGGGCGGCGAGATAGCGCGCCATGTCCGCCGCCGAATAGCGCAAGCCCCCGGCCGCGCGGATGACGGGCGCGGCGAGCGCGGGCGTCGCGGGGCCGCTGTGATCGTAGCCCAGCGCGAGCAAGGCGGGCGGCGGCGCGGCCGCGCCGGAGCCCATGCCCAGCGGCGTCTCGACATATTGGGCGAGCAGCGCCTCGTAGGGGCGGCCATAGAGGCGCTCAAGCACGATCCCGACCAGCTGCGAGGCGACGTTGGAATGGCGCGGGACCCGGCCGGGGGTGTCGACCAGGCTGGCCGTGCGCAGGTCGGCCATCAGCGTTTGCGACGTATAGCCGTCGAGGAGCTTGGCGGCGATGAACGGGATTTCCGCCGGCTTGGCGCCCCCGACGGCCTGGCGCCAGTCGGGCAGGCTGTCCGGCAGGGCCGAGGTGGTGTCGACCAGGTCGATCAGCCGCACGGGGCGGCCGTCGCGCTCGAGATTGTCGTAGCCCGGCGGCAGGTGGCGGCGCACGTCGTCGGACGCGGCGGCCTTTCCCTCGCCGATCGCATGGGCCAGCAGCAGGCCGGTGAACGTCTTGGAGATCGAACCGATCTCGTAGACGCTGCGCTCGGTCGCGGGCGTTCGGGCGTCGCGGGCGATGACGCCGGCATTGTGGAAGCGCGTGCGGCCGCCGTGCACGACGGCGACGGAGAGGCCGTCGGCGCGGCCCGCCCGCACGAATTCCGCGACCAGCGCGCCGACCGGATCGACCGCGTCCGCCGCGTTCGCCGCTCCTGAAAGCGCCAGCGGAATCGCCGGCGCCAGGGCGAGAAGCTCGCGTCGAGCCAGGCCGTTCGAATGCGGGGGCGAGGATTTCGGGTCGGTCGATCTCATCAACGCGGTCCGCTGCTGGGGCTCATGGACGCGAGGGCGCCGCTGTCGGGCGCCGCCTGGCGTCGCCGCGCAGCTTATGGAGGTCCGGTTCTTCGACCTAGTGACATCGCGTTCACGTGCGGGCCTTCACGTGCGAGCGCCGAAGCTTGCGATCGTCGCCGTTTCGTATATAACTGACGGGTCAGTTATATATCTCGAGCTCCCCCATGCCCCCCGGCCAACCCAAGTGGCGACGACGCAGCGAGGCCCGGCCTGGCGAGATCATCGCCGCGGCGCTGGCGGTGTTCTCCGAGAAGGGCTTCGCGGCCGCGCGGCTGGACGACATCGCCGCCCGGGCCGGGGTCTCCAAGGGCGCGCTCTATCTCTATTTCGAGACCAAGCAGGACCTGTTCCGGGCGGTGGTGCGCGAGACGATCGCCCCGAACCTGGCGACGGTCGCGGCCTTCGTCGGCCAGAGCCCGCTGCCGTTCGGCGACCTGATCCGCCTGGTCTTCGCCCGGATCGCCGAGGTGATCACCGAGGGGCGCCTGGGCGCGGTGGCCAAGATGGTGATCGGCGAGTCGCGCAACTTCCCGGAGCTGGCCAAGGTCTGGCACGAGGACGTGGTCTCGGTGATGTTGGGGGCGATGAGCGGGGCGGTGGCCGCCGCCCAGGCGCGCGGCGAGGTGCGGCCCGGCGATCCCCAGCTCTACGTGTTCAGCCTGGCGGGACCCCTGCTGCTGGGGGTGCTGTGGCGCGAGGTGTTCGTGCCGGTCGGGGTCAAGCCGATCGACCTGAAGGCCCTGTTGGCCCAGCACGCCGAGGTCGTGCTGCAGGGCATGCTGGTCGAGGCCGGGGAGGGACGCGCATGAAGCCGCCGGTCCGCATCGCCCTGGCCGTCGCGGCGGTCCTGCTGGTCGGGTTCGTGGCCTGGCGGATCTGGGGGTCGGGCGCGGCCCATCCCCGGCGATTGTCGGGCTATGTCGAGGGCGAGACGCTGTATGTCGGGGCGTCGGCGGCCGGGCCGGTCAGCACGGTGTCGGTGCAACGCGGCCAGCGGGTGGCGGCCGGCCAGCCGCTGTTCGCCCTGGACGCCGGCCAGCTGGTCGCCGCCCGCGACCAGGCCGCGTCCCAGGCCGCCGCCGCCCAGTCCCAGGCGCTGGACGCCGCCAAGGGGCAGCGGCCCGACGAGCTGGCGGTCTATGACGCCCAGCGCGCCGCCGCCGCAGCCGCCCTGGCGGAGGCCCAGGCCGACTACAACCGGGTCGCGCCCCTGGCGGCCCGGGGGATCTATGCGCCGGCCCGGCTGGACCAGGCCAAGGCGGCGCTGAGGACCGCCCAGGCCAATGTCCGCACCGTCGAGCAGCAGCGCCGGGTCGGCACGCTGGGCGCGCGGCCGGACGCCGTCCGCGCCGCCCAGAGCCAGGCCGCCGCGGCCCGCGACCAGCTGGCGGCCGCCCAAAGCCGCCTCGACCAGATCAGCCCCCGGGCCCCGACGGCCGCCCGGGTGCAGGACGTCTTCTACCAGCCCGGCGAGTGGGTGGCGGCCAACCAGCCGGTGGTGGCCCTGCTGGCCGACGACCGGGTGCGGCTGCGCTTCTACGTGCCCCAGGCCGAGGTCGCGCTCTATCGGCCCGGGACGCGGATCGCCTTCGCCTGCGACGGCTGCAAGGGCGGTCTCTGGGCCCGGATCAATTTCGTCAGTCCCCGGGCCGAATTCACCCCGCCGGTGATCTACAGCCGCGACGCCCGCGACCGGCTGGTGTTCCTGGTCGAGGCCCTGCCGGACCATCCGGCCGACCTGCCGCCCGGCCTGCCGGTCGACGTGGTCCCGCTGAAGGGGGCGGGAAAGTGAGCGCGGCCGACCCCGCCGCCGCCGATCTGGCGGTGGATGTTCGCGGCCTGGACAAGTCGTACGGCGACAAGCACGTGGTCCAGGACCTGACCATCCAGGTGGGAGCGGGCAAGATCACCGGCTTCCTGGGTCCCAACGGCTCGGGCAAGACCACCACCCTGCGGATGCTGTGCGGCCTGCTGACCCCGGACGGCGGCGAGGGCGCGGTGCTGGGCCTGGACTTCCGGCGGCGCGCCGAGGCGATCAAGCGCCAGACCGGCTACATGACCCAGAAGTTCTCGCTCTACGAGGACCTGTCGATCCGCGAGAACCTTGACTTCACGGCCCGGATCTACGGCCTGGACCGCCGTCGCCAGCGGGTGGACGAGGCCCTGGACCGCCTGGGCCTGGTCAATCGCCAGAAGCAGCTGGCCGGCAGCCTGTCGGGCGGCTGGAAGCAGCGCCTGGCCCTGGCCTCCTGCGTGCTGCACGAGCCGCGCCTGCTGCTGCTGGACGAGCCCACCGCCGGGGTCGACCCCCAGGCGCGGCGCGAGTTCTGGGACGAGATTCACGCCCTGTCGGCCGAGGGCCTGACCGTGATGGTCTCGACCCACTACATGGACGAGGCCGAGCGCTGCCACGACATCGCCTACATCGCCTATGGCAAGCTGATGGCGCGCGGCACGCTGGACGAGGTGATCGGCCAGTCGGGCCTGACCACCTTCCGCGCCGAGGGGCCGGGGGCCGACCGCCTGGGCCGCGCGCTGTCCGAGGCGCCGGGCGTGGCCATGGCCGCGCCGTTCGGGGCCGCCCTGCACGTCAGCGGCCAGGACCGCGCGGCCCTGGAGGCGGCCATCGCCCCCTACCGCAAGCCGCCCTTCGTCTGGAGCGAGGTCTCGCCGACCCTGGAGGACGTGTTCATCCAGCTGATGGCCTCGTCGAAGGACAACTTCCAATGAGCGCCCGGTCGTCCGATCCGGGGGCTCCAGATCGCGGCCAATCTTCAGGTCGAGGATTGTCGCTGAACCGCATCCTGGCGGTGCTGACCAAGGAGTTCATCCAGCTCACGCGGGACCGGCTGACCTATGCGATGATCCTGGTCATGCCGATCGTCCAGCTGATGCTGTTCGGCTACGCCATCAATAGCGACCCGCGCGACCTGCCCACGGCGGTGCTGGTGCAGGACCACGGGCCGATGGCCCGCTCGACCCTCTCGGCCCTGGCCCACAACGGCTATTTCAGGATCGTCCGCGAGGCCGCCTCGCCCGAGGAGCTGGACCGGGCGATCGCCCGGGGCGAGGTGCAGTTCGCCCTGACCATCCCCGCCGACTTCACCCGCCGGGTGGTGCGCGGCGACGACGCCCAGATCCTGGTCGAGGCCGACGCCTCCGACCCCGCCGCCACCGGCGGGGCCATCGCCGCCCTGGCCAACCTTCCGCGCACGGCGCTCTCGCGTGACCTGGTGGGCGCGGCGGCCCAGACGGGGAAGGACCCGTTCGAGGTGGTGATCCACCGCCGCTACAATCCCGAGGCCATCACCGCCTACAACATCGTGCCCGGCCTGCTGGGCGTGGTGCTGTCCCTGACCCTGGTGATGATGACCTCGCTGGGCATGACCCGCGAATACGAGCGCGGCACCATGGAGAGCCTGCTGGCCACGCCGGCCAAGCCGATCGAGGTGATGATCGGCAAGCTGTCGCCCTATGTGGTGGTCGGCCTGATCCAGACGGTGGTGATCCTGATCCTGGCGCGGGTGCTGTTCTCGGTGCCGATGGCGGGCGGCTGGGACGCCTTGGCCTTGGGCGTGGTGTTGTTCATCCTCGGGTCGCTGTCGCTGGGCTTCCTGATCTCGACCGTGGCCCGCAACCAGCTGCAGGCCGTGCAGATGTCATTCTTTTACATTCTGCCGTCGATTCTGCTGTCGGGCTTCATGTTCCCGTTCCGGGGCATGCCGGCCTGGGCCCAGGCCCTGGGCAGCGTGATTCCAGTGACCCATTTCCTGCGGGTCGTGCGCGGCTCTTTACTTAAGGGGCTGGGACTTGCGGACCTGTGGACAAGTCTTGCCGCCCTGGCGGTATTTGTCGTGGCGATCGCCGCCGCCGCCATGTCGCGCTATCGCCGTACCCTGGACTGAGGTAGCCGGCGCCCTTTGTGCGCTGCGGTGGAATTCGCGGCCGAATGCGACGTTTTTAGGCGTCTGCGCAGGGCAAAACGTGCTCAAGGCCTTGCGCTGCGCGGATTCACGTGCGAACCGGTACCACGCTGGCGCTTTTTCCGAGACAGTCAGCCGAAACGCTCGGAAGTTGATTCTGTGGGGGCGGTCAGGTGTTCGCGGCGTCTTCTCTAAGGGGGCGCCGAAACCTGGCAGGTGTTGCTCTGCTGACACTTTCGCGGATCGTGCGCCTTGGTATAACAATGCTCGGTCGGTCTCGGCCGGTGCAGGGCAATAGAGGGCTCTTGATATGAAACTCCAACTCCTGGCGGGAGTGGCTCTGGCCGCGGTGTTCGCCGCTGGCGCCGCTTCGGCCCAAGAGACCGGCTGGTACGGCGCGGTCGACCTCGGCTATCACTGGCCCGAGGGCATCAATACCGAATCAGACTTGGCCCTGCGGGATGGCGCTCCGGCGCACTGGACCTGGTCGACCGACAACGACTGGGCCGGCTTCGTCCGCCTGGGCTACCAGTTCAACCCGAACTGGCGCGCCGAAGTCGAGGGCGGCTATCGCCCCGGCGACCTGACCAGCGTTCGCGGCAACCCGGTCCGTCAGCAGCCGTACGCGCTCTGCACGCCCGGCGTGACCCGCACCGCGGCCGCTCCGACCTGCGGCAGCCCGTCGGGCTCGATCGACTCCTGGTCGCTGATGGTCAACGTCCTGTACGATTTCGCGCCGGACTCGTGGATCAACCCCTTCCTGGGCGCCGGCGTGGGCATCAACCGCCTGGACGTCGACGCGCTGGGTCAGTTCAGCGGCGTCGGTCCGGTCACCGCGACCAACCCGGCCATCCAGAACCTGACCGCCGACGACGACGACATCGCCGTCGCGTGGCAGGCCATCGCCGGCGCTTCGATCAAGGCGACCGACAAGCTGAAGGTCGACGTGACCTATCGCTGGTTCGCGACCCAGGATCACGCCTGGCAAACCACCGGCTCGGGCCCGATCAACCCCGGCGCGTTCGAGGGCCAGTACAAGGACCAATCGCTGACCGTCGGTCTGCGCTATTCCTTCGCCGCTCCGCCGCCCCCGCCGCCGCCGCCCCCGCCGCCCCCGCCGCCTCCGCCTCCGCCCCCGCCGCCTCCTCCGCCCCCGCCGCCTCCGCCGCCGGTGCAGTACGAAGCGCGCGAGTTCATCGTCTACTTCCCGTTCGATCAGTACGTGCTGACGCCGGAAGCCCAGTCGGTGGTTTCGGAAGCCGCGACCTACGCGACCTCGGGTCACGCCACCAAGCTGGTGGTTGTCGGTCACACCGACACCTCGGGTTCGCCGAAGTACAACGCCAAGCTCTCGGAGCGTCGTGCGAAGGCCGTGGCTGACGCCCTGGTCGGCGCCGGTGTCGCCGCCGACACCCTGGCCGTTGACTGGAAGGGTGAAAGCGCCCCGGCCGTCGCCACCGGCGACGGTGTGAAGGAACCGCTGAACCGCCGTTCCACGATCTCGATCAACTTCTAAGATCAAGATCACCACCGAAGTTGAGGGCCCGGCGGCGACGCCGGGCCCTTTTCTTTTGCGTCGCGCGCCTTCGCGCCAAACCGAAGGGCGCGCGCGGGAGGGCGAAAGATGCGCCGTGAGCGTTGGATCGCCAGTCGGCGGGAGCTTCGCCGAGGCAAGGGCTTTTCGGCGGAATCCAGTCCGCGACCGGATCACTTCTTTGTGGCCCGCGACAGGGCGTCGCAGCGGCGATTGCCTAGGCCGTGCAACCCTTTGATCCTGCCCAGCATCTTCCAGGCGACCGTCGTTCGTTCACAGCTTGTTAAGAAAAAACTCGCCCGCGAGGCGCATCTCGTCGTTGACGAGTCATTAGCCACTGTGGCCCCATATGTGGGCTGAGGGGGCTCCTCGGCCACAAGATATAGCGGCTGGACGGGGCGTTCCCTTCTCCGGAACTCGCTGATTGATTATGGATTTTTGATCATGAGCAGTGAAGCGGCGAAGACGACGGCTGTCCCCCAGGCCCGCACCGAAGGCCTGCGGACCTCGGAACGGCCGAAACTGGCGCTGGTGCGCAAGGTCGAGGTCGACCGCTCGCGCGACGCCCTGCTGACCGATTTCGGCAAGACTACGCTGGAGGACCGCTACCTGCTGCCGGGCGAGTCGTACCAGGACATGTTCGCCCGCGTGTCGACGGCCTTCGCCGACGACGCCGACCACGCCCAGCGCGTCTACGACTACATGAGCAAGCTGTGGTTCATGCCGTCGACCCCGGTGCTCAGCAACGGCGGCGCCGAGCGCGGCCTGCCGATCAGCTGCTTCCTGAACGCCGTCAACGACAGCCTGGACGGCATCCTGGGCGTCTGGAACGAGAACGTCTGGCTGGCGGCCAACGGCGGCGGCATCGGCACCTACTGGGGCGGCGTCCGGTCGATCGGCGAGAAGGTCAAGGGCCAGGGCCAGACCAGCGGCATCATCCCCTTCATCCGCGTGATGGACAGCCTGACCCTGGCGATCAGCCAAGGGTCCCTGCGCCGCGGCTCGGCGGCCGTCTATCTGGACATCCACCACCCGGAGATCGAAGAGTTCCTGGAGATCCGCAAGGCGTCGGGCGACTTCAACCGCAAGTCCCTGAACCTGCACCACGGCATCTCGATCACCGACGAGTTCATGCACGCCGTCCGCGACGGCCACAAGTTCGGCCTGCGCTCGCCCAAGACGGGCGAGGTGCTGCGCGAGGTCGACGCCCGCGCCCTGTGGCAGAAGGTTCTGGAGCTGCGCCTGCAGACCGGCGAGCCCTACCTGATCTTCTCCGACACCGTGAACCGCGCCATGCCCCAGCACCAGCGCGAGCTGGGCCTGAAGGTTCGCCAGTCGAACCTGTGCAGCGAGATCATGCTGCACACCGGCGTCGACCACCTGGGCAAGGACCGCACGGCCGTCTGCTGCCTGTCGTCGGTCAACGCCGAGACGTTCCTGGAATGGCGCGACCACCCGATGTTCATCGAGGACATCATGCGCTTCCTCGACAACGTCCTGCAGGACTTCATCGACCGCGCCCCGGACGCCGCCTCGACCGCCGCCTACGCCGCCATGCGCGAGCGCTCGGTGGGCCTGGGCCTGATGGGCTTCCACAGCTTCCTGCAAAGCCAGAACGTGCCGTTCGAGAGCGCCCTGGCCAAGAGCTGGAACATGCGGATGTTCAAGCATCTGCGCCGCGAGGCCGACAAGGCGTCGATCGCCATCGGCGAGGAGAAGGGCCCGTGCCCGGACGCCGCCGAGCGCGGTTCGATGGAGCGCTTCTCGCACAAGCTGGCCATCGCCCCGACCGCCTCTATCTCGATCATCTGCGGCGGCGCCTCGGCCGGCATCGAGCCGATCCCGGCCAATATCTATACGCACAAGACCTTGTCGGGCTCGTTCGCCGTCAAGAACCCCTACCTGGAGAAGCTTCTCGAGGAGAAGGGCCAGAACACCGACGCGGTCTGGGGCTCGATCCTGGAGAACGAGGGCTCGGTCCAGCACCTGGACTTCCTCAGCCAGGACGACAAGGACGTCTACAAGACCGCCTTCGAGCTGGACCAGCGCTGGGTGGTCGAACTGGCCGCCGACCGCACGCCGGAGGTCTGCCAGAGCCAGTCGGTGAACATCTTCCTGCCCGGCGACGTCGACAAGTGGGACCTGCACATGCTGCACTGGCAGGCCTGGGAGCGCGGCGTGAAGTCGCTGTACTACCTGCGCTCCAAGTCGGTGCAGCGGGCGTCCTACGCCGGTTCCGACGTCGCCCTGGCGGGGCCGGCCAACGGCTTCGACGCCCCGACCAAGACCGACTACGAGGAATGCCTGGCCTGCCAGTAGCGGCCGACGCTCGGGAAACCCTGGACATCAACGGCGTCGCGGACCCCCGCGGCGCCGTTTTCGCGTCGGGAACCTAAGCCAATAAGAAATGTTCATGACGTGGGGATTTGTCCCATGGACGCCGTTCGAATTCCGAGTAGGCTTTCCGCGGGGACAAAGGGTTCTGGGGACCTGAATGCGCGCGTACACGGCATTGGCCGCGATCATTGGGATAAGCGCGCTGGCTGTCGCCGCGGCGCAGGCCCAGCCGATCGGATCCGCCAAGTCGTCCAGGCCTTCAAATAAGACGTCGAGCGCCGCCCGCAAGGCCGCCTCGCCCAGTTTCGTCGTCGACATGCGCGCCGGCGCGCCGATCGATCTCGGCGTCCGCAATGTCCGCCCCGCCGGCGCCGCCGTCGGTTTCGCCGAGGCGCCCGCCGCCAGGACCGGGCGCGCCAGCGATCCCAGCTTCGCGCTGTCGCCCGCGGGCGCCTATGGCGACGCCGGCCTGCTGGACGCCAACCGCTATTACCAGGACCGCGGCCCGGTCACCTGGCGGTCCAACGCCTTCGTGGTCGGCGAGGGCGCGCACGCCGTCGACTCGGTCCGCGTGTCGGTGGCCAGCGTCGCGCCGCAGGGGCGGACCCGGCCCCTGGCCCTGGTGCGGCCCGAGCAGGACAGCTTCGAGGATCGCGACGTCGACGTCACCGTCACCCGCGGCTGGCCGGCGGCGGTGTCGCTGGGGGCCGGCAAGTACGCCCTGGACGTCACGCCGCACGCCGGCCTGGGCTTCGGCGGGGCCGGCGGCTCGGCCGAGGCCGGGGCCACGGTGCGGTTCGGCAAGAAGATGGGCGACCAGGTCGTCAACTCGCTGGGCGTCGAGGACGGCCGCCAGTTCGGCCAGCGCGGGCGCTGGTACATGTTCGCCGCCGCCAGCGGCCAGGCCGTGGGCCTGAACATGCTGCGCAACGGCGACGGCGACTGGAGCCGGGCGGGGGTCACCACCGACGCGAGCAGCAAGCTGGTCGGCGACGGCCAGGCCGGCCTGGCCTGGCGCAAGGGACCCATGCAGGCCTCGTTCGGCTATGTGCACCGCAAGATCAGGGCCAAGGACCAGATCATGGGCATGGCCACCCAGAAGGACGAGATGGTCGCCTTTTCGTTCAGCCTCAGGCCGCACTGGTAGGCGGCCACGCCGGGGCGATGTGCTTCGGCGCTTGAGTTTCGGGCCCAGATCATGCAGCTAGCGCCCGTCCATCATCGAGCCTTCCGCCGGGCCTCCAGTCGAGCCATCACGCGCCATGAGCGATAGCGAGCCTCCTCGCCGCAAGATCCTGAGCCTGAAGAGCGGCGTCGCCGCGCCGGGCGGCCCGCCGCCGCTCGAGCGTATCCCGCGGCCGGCCGGCGCCAAGCGCGTGGTGCTGAGAGCCCCCGAGCCGCCGCCGCCCGCGCCGCCGCCGCCGACGGGCGACTTCAAGTGCAAGCCCTGCGGCACGCGCTTCGACCCGCCGTCCGAACTGGCCGACGAGGAGTCGGTGCGCTGTCCGTCGTGCAACGCCCGCCTGGGCCTGGCCGGCGACTTCCGGGCCGATCCGCCGCGCGTCGAGAAGCTGCGGGCCCGCTACCTCAAGAAATAGGCTCGTCCCGTTCCGGCGGCCGCGGGGCCTCCTGTTCGGCGAACGTCTCGTCCGGTGGGGCCAGGGTCGTGTCCGGCGCGAGGATGGGATCCTTGACCACCTGCCGCGGCGTCGGCGGCAGGCGCTTGAACAGGCCCCGCCACAGGGGCTCGGGCGTCGGGATGGCGCTGGACCACAGCCGGCCGTTGATCGCCAGGGCCTCGGCGTCGTCGAAGGTCTGGCGCATGACCGCGGTCTCGAACTTCATCATGTTGAAGTTCTCGAAGCTGGCGGGGATCGAGGCGGACCAGAGCGGCAGGTTGTGGCGGGCGCAGAAGCCGGCGGCCACGCTCAGCGCCTGGCGGTACGAGAACCGCAGCATGGTCTCGAAGCTGCGCCCCATGATCGAGGCCACGCCCGGCTGGGTGGTGCGGGGCGCGGGATCCAGCACGGTGTTGAAGATCACATAGACCCGGCCGCGCCGCAGGCGCTGGCCCAGGTCGCGCCAGCGCAGCAGGGCGTCGGGCATCAGGAACAGCGGCGCGGCGATGCCGCCGTCGGCGTGCATTTCCTGGTAGCGGGCCATGCCGCCGTCGCCGTCGGCCGCTTCGACATCGATCAGCTTGGGCGGGAACAGGCCGGGCAGGGTGGCCGAGGCCACGAGCACGTCGCGGAACAGCCGTACGGCGTCCTCGCCGCCCCGGGTGGCGATCTCGCCCATGTCCCAGATCGTCGCCTTCTGGCTGTCGAGATTGGTGGTGGCGATCAGCAGGCGGCGGCCGCGGGCGTGCTCGCGAGCCACGGCCTGGATCATGTCCAGGTCGACGAACGGCGCGACCAGCCCGTCCAGGGAGTCGCCGCGGAACAGGCTGAGACCCAGGGTCGGGCCTAGGCGCTTGAGGCTGAGCAGTTCGGAGGCGTGGCCGCCGATATAGGCGTCGGCCAGGCGGTCGTCCCAGTCCGGGCCGAGGAAGGCGAACGGCGCGATCAGGGCGCCGGTGCTGACGCCGGTGACGATGGCGAACCGCGGCCGGGTGCCGGCCTTGGTCAGGCCGACGAGCGCCCCGGCCCCGAAGGCGCCGCCGGCCGCTCCGCCCGACAGGGCCAGGATGTTGAAGTCCTCGCGGCCCAGCAGCGGCCGCATCGGGGCCAGGCGGTCGGCGACGCCGCGCAGGGTCTCGTCGGCCTCGTCGATGCTGAGCCGCACGCCCGGGAAACCGACGGCCTCGATCGCGCTGTCGGGCAGGCCGACGGGGGCGGGGGCCCGCTTGGCGCGTTGGGCGTTGGCCGCGCGATCCCGGAAGAAGGCCTGGACGGGATTCTTGGGGTCGGACGGCGTGCTCAAGGGTGGCTCAGGAGTGGCCGCTCGAGGCCAGGACCACCCCGACCAGCACGGCGGCGTAGTGCAGGCCGGCGCCGCCGATCACGTGACCGTGCCAGATCGCCCGCCGGAACTTCAGCCGCTTCATCAGGTAGAACACCGTGCCGGTGGAATAGATCACCCCGCCGATCGCCAGCAGCAGCAGGGCCACCCAGCCCATGCCGGCGATCATCGGCTTGATGGCCACCAGCACCAGCCAGCCCAGGGCCAGGTACAAAAAGACCCAGAAGCGCTTGTCCAGGCCCGGCAGGAACAGCTTGGCCAGCACCCCGATCCCGGCCACGCTCCAGACGGCGGCGGTCATGCCGATCGCCCACCAGCCATGCAGGTTCTGGGTGGTGAACGGGGTGTAGGACGCGGCGATCATGATGAAGATGCCGGCGTGGTCGAAGCGACGCAGCAGCGGCCGCCAGCGGGCCTTGGCGAAGTTGTAGGCGGTCGACAGCGACAGCATGGTGATCAGGCCGACGGTGTAGACGGCGATGGCCGCCACCTGGCTCAGCGAGCCCAGGCCGAAGGCCAGGCCCAGCATGATGCCGCCGCCCAGCAGGGCGCAGGCCAGGCCGGCCAGGTGCACCACAAGGTCGGCGCACTTGGCGGCCGGCGTCGGATAGTGCGTGGCCTGGACGACCGCCGGGACCGGGGCCGACGTCGGGGCCGGAATGATGCTGGTCGTCTCGGTCATGGCCCGCCCACTGTACGCGCAATCGATGACATATAAACGCCGATCATCGTGGCTGGGATAGGGCGCGGGACGATTTGACGCTGGAAGGGTGGGAGGTGTTCGGCGGGTGAGATCCGACGGGGTGAAACGCAAAATCCGTTGTCACCCCAGCAGCCCGTGCGCCCCGTCCCAGGCCAGCTTGGCGCCGACCGCGATCAGCAGCAGGTAGATGACCTTGTAGAAGCCCTCGGCGGGCACGCGGCGCACCAGCCAGACGCCGGCCCAGGTCGAGGCCAGGGCCAGGGGCAGCAGCACGGCGGCCGTGGTCAGCACCTGGGGCGTGAACTGGCCCAGGGCCACATAGGCCGGCACCTTCATCCAGTTGACCGTGGCGAAGAAGATGGCGCTGGTGCCGATGAACACGTCGCGCGGCAGGCGGCGGGGCAGGACATAGATCTGGAACGGCGGGCCGCCGGCGTGGGCGACCTGGCTGGTGAAGCCGGCGACCGCGCCGCACAGGGCGCCCAGCCAGGGCCGCGCCGGCCCGGCCTCGACCGCCTCGGCGGCCTTGACCGCTCGCTCGGCCCACAGCCGCTGCAGCGAGAAGGCGATCGAGATCAGGCCGATCGACAGCTCGACCGCCGCCACCGACACCCGGGCCGCCAGCAGCCAGCCGACGAAGATGCCGACCGCCGCCGCCGGCAGCATCAGGACCAGCAGGCCCCTGTCCCAGGTCTTGCGGAACGACCAGACGCTGACCACGTCCTGGGCCAGCAGGATCGGCAGGGTGATCGCCGCGGCCAGCACCGGCGAGACGACCAGCGCCATCATCGGCACCGCCACCACCCCGATCCCCGCGAACCCGCCCTTGGCCAGGCCCAGCAGGATCACGGCGGGCACGGCGACGGCGTAGAACAGGGGATCGGTCAGCATGGGAGGGTGGTAGCAGGATCGTGGCGGCCGCGTCATCCGCCGGGAGCCCCCTCCGGCCCTCCGGGCCACC
>Ga0065165_1000797_pt1 | contig 42099 bp, 34 predicted proteins | sample AraplaMF_Cvi_mMF_FD_63813 | JGI IMG/M metagenome (GOLD analysis project Ga0065165, IMG submission 63813) | Arabidopsis root microbial communities from the University of North Carolina, USA - plate scrape MF_Cvi_mMF (version 2) (version 3) | ecosystem: Host-associated > Plants > Roots >... | reverse complement strand
AAGGTATAGCGCGCCCATTCGTTCCGCCAGAAATGCTACGTCACCCCACCCCGGATTCGTCACCACTGGCACCCCCATAGCCATAACCTCGGCCATCTTCGTAGCTGACGAGCCTTTCTTCGAAAACGACGGCTTGATAAAACAAAGCGAGGCATCGCTTGCATAAATATACCGGGGTACCTCGCTACGGGTAACCGATAACACAGCAAAATCAGGGTCCGCAGCAACGCGGTCTCCATCCGGTGTTAAGAAAAGAAACTTATGGTGGCCTTCTTCAGCCTTAAACTGCCGGAAGAAGGCCACCATATCATCGTACAGATACCACGTGCCCAATGATCCCAGGTATAGGAACACAAAGTCCTCGGCAGCAAAGCCTAGTTCATCGCGTACCGCACGGCGATCAGCTTCAGTAAATGTATTGGTATTGAATAAATCCAGGTCCACACAACAGGGTATAACCGTAATGCGATCGTTAAGCCCCCAACTGGAAACTTCGGCTCTGGCAGCCTCCGTTAACACAACCACAGCATCTGCCGCGCGAACAAAGGCGCGTTCACGCCCCTTAAAAAAAGAATAGATCAGCCGGAAAACCGGATTGCTCACATTCCACAAACCACCCTCTACACGCTCGTCCGCCCAGAAGCCGCGCATATCGAAAATGAACTTCATGCCATAGCGTTGCTTCAACCATAATCCCGTAAACGCAGTGATATAGCTGCGACAATGTACGATTCTGAAATTATGTTTCTCATGCAACTGCTTAACCGAACGTCTCAAAACAAACAGATCATATATCGTAGACGCTACCGGAGGCTTTCGGTGATACAACAGCGGCACCCAGTGCAGATTGTGACGCAAGCATAGTGCCTCGATAGCCTGTTTACCCGTGGCAAAGCGCTCCGGCTTTTCAAAACTTACCACGGTAATACGATAACCTTCGGCCGATAACCCACACAGATAAGGAAGAATCTGCGACTGCCCCAGCGGATCGGTCAGACCATCGTAGGATAAATAAAGTACCTGTAAAGTATCCGATGTCATCCGTTGTTCTCCTTCCACCATTTTTGCAACACGATTATAACCCAAAGCCGGTTATACAGATAATCCTTACCATTAAAGAAATCATTACGGAGTTTACGCACGGTATCGGGCCGGAACAAGCCCGCTTCAGTAATCATCTCGTCACTCAAATAAGTATCCACCAGATATTTCAGATCGCCCCGAAGCCAGTTTGCCAACGGCACGCTAAAGCCCCACTTGGGCCGGTAAATCAATTCATCCGGCAGATAACGCCGCAGCAATTGTTTAAGGATCCACTTCGATTGCCCTTCGCGAACCTTCAGAGTGTAATCAAGCGAGAAGGCATACTCCACAACCCGGTAATCCAGTAACGGACTCCTACACTCCAGCGCACAATGCATTGACGCCCGGTCTACCTTGACGAGAAGATCGTCTTTGAGATAATATTGAAAATCAAACAGCGCCTGCTTTTCTCCGGCCGTAAGCCGTGACGCAGCAGTAGGATCGGCATATTCAAATGCCGCAAAGTCGGCAGGATCCTTTAGTATAGTATCGCGGATTTCACCCTGATCAAAGAAATATTGCTCTTGCGAGAAAATATGGCTGCGCAGTCCTCCGGCGTTAACCGGCTTCAGCAATTGTGCGACGCGTTCCCATCGACTCTTGCCCGATAACATCAGTGCCGTACGCAGTGGCCCGCGAAATGTTTTCCAAAATCCACGGTTCAAGCGGTTCGCCCACGTATACGAACCATAGCCCTGAAACAACTCATCACCACCGTCGCCGGTAAGCGCTACCGTAACATCACGGCGCGCCAGCTGCGATACCAGCATCGTCGGTATAGCCGATGTGTCGGCAAAAGGCTCATCAAAATGTTTCAGATAGGTTTCGAGGAGGTCAACAGCTTCACGTTCCGAAAGAACATACGCCGTATGATCCGTGCCCAGGTGCTTCGCCACATCACGCGCATACCGGCTTTCGTCGAACTTGCTCTCCGAAAAACCAATACTGAACGTACGCAACGGCGTCGATACATATCGTGAGGCCAGTGCCGTAACCAACGACGAGTCCGTACCACCGCTCAAAAACGCGCCGAGCGGCACATCGCTGACAAGCCGTCGCTGAACCGCGTCGCCCAACAGTCGTTCAAGTTCGTCAATAGCTTGTTTGCTGTCGGTAGCACCGGTTGGCTCCAGGTGATCTGTAACACGCCAGTAGGCATTTGTTTGCAACCGTGTACCAGCCGATACAACACCCCAGCTACCCGCTGGAAATTTATAAACGTTTTCGTAAATAGTATGCGGCTCGGGAATATACCCTAAATGCAGGAAGGAGCCGATTACGCTGCGGTTTACACGCTTACGTTGTCGTACTTCCGGGTGACGAAGCAATGCCTTGATCTCCGAAGCAAACGCAAACAGCGTATCGGATTGATAATAATATAGCGGCTTCTTGCCGGCACGGTCTCGAAAAAGATACAGCTTACGTTCTTGCTGGTCTGCAATGCCTATAGCAAACATGCCCTCCAGTCGATCGACCATCTTCACACCCCACTGTATAAAAGCTTCAAGTACCACCTCGGTATCAGAATGCGTCCGAAAAGTGATCGACCGCTCCGCCAGCAACGCCGCCCGTACCTGTTGAAAATTATAGATCTCCCCATTAAAGACCATTACATACCGGGCATCGGTAGAATGAAAGGGCTGGTTTGCGCCGCTGCTCAAATCAATAATGCTGAGGCGTGTGTGCCCCATGCCGAATACATCCTTAACATATACACCCTGCGCGTCAGGACCGCGATGCGACACAGCAGTCGTCATCGCTTCAACCATTTTCGCGTCAACACCTCCGCTACAATATACTCCGGCTATACCACACATGAAGAATATTTAATAGAACATTATCACAGGCTCTCCCGCATAGCGTTCGCCACGCGCCGGATTCCCTCTTCAAGCGACGTCAGATCACGCTGCAACACCGTGCGCATCTTGCTTATGTCCGGCTTACGTCGTGTCATATCCCCTTCTTTCAACGCTGGCAGGTGCACGATCTTCGACGCCGATCCCAACGTATCGCGAACCACTTCAGCCAGCTTCAACACACTCAGTTCTATATCACTGCCTACATTCACCACATCGTTCATAAAATGTCCTTCATACAATGCACGTGTGGTAAGCTCGATATTATCGTCGATATAACAGAACGTACGCGATTGGCTGCCGTCGCCATAAATCGTAAGCGGCTCGCTTTTCAACGCAGCACGAACAAATCGTGATAACACAAAGTCCACGCTTTGAAGCGGCCCATAGGTATTGAAAAAGCGGAAGATGGTATAGTTCAAACCAAACTCCTGGTGGTACGATTGGCAAAACGCTTCGCCAAGGTTCTTCACAATAGCATACGGCAACCGAGAGTTCAACGGTGTTGTCTTTTCATGCTGAGGAATCTCGACCGGTTCACCGTAAACTTCCGAAGACGATGAATAGAATACCCGTTGCACACCTGTATTCTTGGCGAGCCCCAAAATATGTTTTATTCCATCAATATCACGCAACACCATAACCGGGTTAGCCAGTGTCCGCTGTACGCCCACCACTGCCGCATAGTGAAACACGAAATCAAAGCCGTACGAAGTCATGACCGGCATGATATCGTTAAAGTCGTTTACATCGCACTTGATAAAGGTAAGGTTCTGAAAATCTTCGCGAGCCGGCAGGTTGTGCGAATAGCCTGTAATCAAATTATCGGCAACAACCACCTGGTTCTCCGGATCCATCACCAGCTTGCGAACAAGCGACCCACCAATATTGCCGGCACCGCCGGTAACCAGAATTTTTCTCATAACACAGTATTTTTTAGTGCTGCCAGAAAGCGGCGCGTAAACATAACCTGCGGCCGCAACTTAAATGCGTTCCAAAGATAACCCAGGCTTTCGCCTTTGGCATAGTTGGCCATAGCCAGGTGTAGAGCAATATAGATATCCTGATAAGCTCTGAACGTACCCCACTGCGCCTTATACCGGCTCTGAAAAACAGGGTCTTGTTCAATTTCCGCACGCAGCGCCCCCATCCGTTCCAGGAACTTGTCGCGTTTAATGGTTACGACACTGCGCTGGTCGTGGTTAACCACGGTAGAGGTAACTACCGCAACGCTGTGGAACGTATAACGCGACGCCATACGCAACCAAAGCGCGTAATCCTCTGAAGCCGATAAACTACGGTTCTCGCTGAAGGGCAGCGCCAGAAAAATATCTCGGCTTACAAACACACCGTTACAGCTCAGGTGATTGCCATCAATCAGCACAGCGTTTACCGACGAGGGCAAACTGCCTACCGTACGCTCCAGGTTCCCGTCAGCATCTTTAATATCATAGCCCAGGTGAAAGATTTCCGGATTCCCCAACGCGGCAATAACCTTTGCCGCTTCACGCAGATGGTTCGGGTAAGCGAGGTCGTCCGAATCGAAAAAGTTGACGTACTGGCCGGTAGCCAGGCGGGCTCCATAGTTCCGCGCCGCGCCGCGCTCGGCGTTCTGCTTCTTGTGATACCGGATCCGGCTATTGCCAATCGCCGCTACAGCAGCCTCGGTATTGTCCGTGCTTCCGTCATCAACAACGATAATCTCATACGCATCATAATCCTGCGCCAGTAAGGTCGCCAGGGTCTTGACAATGTAACCTGCCCGGTTATAGGTAGGAACAACAAGGGAAATGAATGGATCAGCCATATAATTCATCCAATTTATTCAGCATATTCTTCAATTCAAACTGCTTGACCGACAAGCGCGCACCTTCCACCAGTTTTTCACGCAATCCACTATCGCCCAATAGCCGTATTAACGAATCGGCAATACCCGGCGCGTCCTTGAAATCAACCATTAGGGCATTTTGCCCATCTACGATAAACTCACACGCAATGCCCGACGGTGTAAACACTGCTGGAATACCCGCCGCCAGCGCCTCGACATACGTCTGACCGAAAGCCTCCGCATACCGGTCTACCGGAACATGCACGAAAACATCGAACAAACGGTACAGCGAACTCAGGTCATCTTCAAACACAATCTCCCGATAACTCCCTGCTGGCAGCTCCGCCAGCATTCCCTTAATCGTTGCACCGTAGTCGCCGTTAGCATTGGCCAATACCAGTCGCGCGTCGGGAAATTGTTTCAACACCTGACCAAAGGCCTCGATCGTAAACTGAATCCCCTTCCACTCCGTGTACCGCGCAATCACACCAATCACCGGGCCCGTTCCTTCCAACCCCAAACGCGAACGCAGCCTTGCAACGCGTCCGGTATCTGATTGATAAAAATAAGGAAGATCAAATCCGTGGTGTATCAGGTGCACCTTTTTTGATGGAACCTTTTCCCATTCCACCAGGATCTCGCGGATGTTGTCTGATATTGCTACAATATCGGTAGCGAGCGCGTTGCATAACTTATCCCACTTGAGTCCCGAGGGATATTGCTTGTAGTGAATGGTCGCATGATGCCTCGTAAAAATTCGCTTAGGAACGCGCAACAGCCAGGCCGCCGGCAAGCCAAGCAGCATGGCGCGCCATAGGTGAATATGGACAATAGCTGCATGCTCGCGTCGTAAAATACCAAGTATCGCAATCAATTTCCGAACCATCGACGGATGCGCCGCATCTGAAATCACAACATGCCGAATGCCGCGAGTTAACAGATACACCGACAGCGGCGTCTGATCACTGCCAATGAGAATAAAGAACAGATCAAAGCGATTCTGTAGATGCGTGGCTGTCCACTCGAAAGCGAGCGACTTGCTGACATCTGAAACAAGATATATAAGTTTCTTTTTATCTCCCATCAAACACAAAGCTCAAAGATCACAAATTCATTGCGTCGGCTACGGTGTCCGCGACTTCTTACGCATGTAGGCCGTCAGTAAAAAGTCATATAACCTAAACCGAAACGGTTTCGGAAATATGCGGAGAATTCCCCAATCCATCGTACGGATCCATAACTTTGATGCGAAAGTCGTATACAAAAACTTCTTTCCTCCTTCCGGCTCTTTAAAAGTAAGGAACTTAGCTGCATCTAGGTTTACTTCAACCAATGCATGCTTCGCCTTCTCGTACTCAATCAATCGGCGCACATAGCTTACAAATCCTGAAGTTATGTGGTGACCAGCGATAATATCAGGTTCAAAAAATATAGGCAGCTCTCGCTTGAAAATCTTTGTCGCAAGGTCAAAGTCTTCGGCATCCCGTAGCCGCTCATCAAACATTCCCAGATCAACAAACACAGCACGTTCGAACATCGCATTTGCTGCCATAAAAAAAGGTATCTTCAAATTGCCACGCTCCAGTACACCGTTGCTCCACTTTGCGTTAAGGTATTGAGAATAGGCAAGGAACTCTGCATGCTCTTTGGACTCCACCGGGTAAACAGCCCCCGCTACAATAGAATGACCTGCGCCAATCAACGTATCATAACGCGTCAACATTAGATCATCAAAAGCAAGATCATCATCCAGGAAAACAATATAGTCAGCCCGTGCTGCAACAACGCCCACATTCCGCGCTCCCGCACGCCCCTTATTGGATTGATTAATTATGGTAATGTGAAACGGCCATGACATGCCAATAAGCATCTCGTATGTGCCATCTGTACTGCCGTCAACTACCACAATAACTTCGAAGCTCTTAAACACCTGCGTAGACAAACAACCCAGGGTCCGTACTACACGGTTTGCCCCTTGGTATGTGGGAATAACTACTGATAAATCGGGCTTCTCCATCTAGTTTAAGTTAAGCTGTTTCAAAGGGTTTGATTTTCTAAAGTACGATCAGATGCACTGGAAATAAACCGGCCGATACGATTCGAAATCCACACCGCAAAATCATCCACAGTTACCGTGTAAAACCAGGAAAGCACTACACTCATCAATAAACCTGCAAGAATAGATATTGAAGATTTAAAAAAATGTGAACCGTCAAGAATTATATAAAGGTAACTCGTTAAAGAACAGAGTATGGGAATATGCAGCAGATAGATACTAAAAGAGATCCTACCTAACACAAGCATCAAGCGATTAGAAAAAAACCGGCGTAGTATCTCAGATTTATGAACCACAAAAACGATCAGGGCTCCAATAGGCATACACATAAAAGGACGAATACCCGTAAGCTCACTAATCAAAATCAGGATCAATAGAACAAACACTGCGATCCAATCACGCGACAATATCTTGGAGCCTATAGAATTTAAAACCACTGTTAGCCGATTATGACTGTGCTCTATATCGCAAAGCAGGAACCCAGCGATGAATGTGCACATCCAGAAATTTTTTAACCCTAAAAAAATCAGAAAGAAAAAACCATACAAAAAATACCGACGCCTAAATATCCCTCCAACACCAAATAAAAAAAAGCAAAACAGCGAACCATAAAGTTCTGGACTCATAGTCCACAATGCAGTGTTATAACAAGGATTCCAATGAAAATCAAAAAAAGTCAACCAAATACTCGAACGTATAGCAATATAAAGGTCAGGATCAAAGTTTACTTGCCCCCCGAGCCAGTTATCAACGTACGGACCGCCGAATACATTTGCCAGAGTAACATTATACATCAATCCGTTAAGCTTAAGCAGGTAAGAGAACATAATCGCTCCAGATACAGGAATAAGTAAGCGGAAGTACCGTTTAGCTACAGCTCCAATCAAATAGAACCTCGAATCAGGAGTAAATAATTTAATCGATATAACATATCCACTCATGAACCAGAATATATAAACAGCTAACTCCCCGTCAAAGAAAAAAGTGAGAAACCCCGTTAACAGCTTCGCTATAAATGATGAGTGAAGATGTTCGAAAAAATAAGCATATAATCTATCTTCCATACCCAACCAAAAGGTCTCTTTAGCATGTTTAAAGAAAACAATAATGGCGGCCACACCGCGAATCCCGTCTAAATGAGCATATCGTTTTTTTTCACTCACTACTTATCTGATTTTGATATAACATTTAAAATATGTGCCACATGTTTAGCAACACAACAACAACCTTGCTATAAAGATCATACACCGATCATTTTCAAAACCCTTCGCAAACGAGACAGCCACAGCGAGTTCTTTATAAACAAATTAATCTTGGACAACTTTGGAAACTTCACAGTACCAAAACGTTCTACAAATTCGCGAACTCCTGCGGCTTCAATAAAAGACAGCTTCGGCCAAACCTCTGGTTTTAGAAAGTGAAAATTAGATGCGACCATGTAATTTCGTTCACTCAACGAATCCCAAAATAAAAAATATCGACCTTTATCAAAATCTTCCACATGCCCCCAATTGTTGATCTTCTCATGAATCTCTTCCGATGTTCGAGCCCACGACTGATGTATAATAGCAAAATTTGTATATACATTAAAGTAACCATTACGTCTACCGTATTCATACAAAGGTTCACGCATAGCAATCTGAATAAATTCAAGGCGATCGATATCCAGGGGATTTACATAAAGAAATCCTCCGGGCACCTGTTTGTAAAGGGTAGCTAGTGGACAACAGATATTAAATGTGCGACCTGTTTTCGGCAATGATCGAAGATAATGAACGAACGAAGAAAAATCATAGAAATACTCGTCACAATCCAACTGAATATGCCAACCGTCCATACCTAAAAACAGAGCAATACTATTTCGCTGACGAATCTCATTTTCTCCAGCAGATAAATCAGCCCGGTGAAAATCCTCCTCCTGCACGCGTATCTTTCCATCAACATCGATACGCTTCACCAAAGAATAAAAGGCATCATCGTCAAATCTGTATTTCGACCCTGACCAGCTTATTCGATCCCTATCAACAGACAAACAAATCTGATCTGCTTGCGCATATATCAATGGAAGCGCATACTCTAGTAAGTACCAGTCGTACGCAATACAAAAACCTACCTTGATAGGATCTTTCATTTTTTATGCGCGATCGCTCTACGTATATGATAAAAAATATTCCGTGTAAATTCCACGTTAAACGGATCACGGAGAACCGCCTTTATTGCCATACGTATCCCATTACCGAAATCATCAATATTAAAATATTGTATGGCATTATCTCGTATTGTTAGAACATGCTTATCCAAATACTGTGGAAAAGACGATGTCCATTGCCTTACTTCATTTAACTTATCCTGAACAGGCAGTGCAGCCCAGATATAATTTAATCGCCTCGCAAGGAACAGATCCATGATTTGCTTTTTTATGCGATACCAATAATGGTACACTACGTCGTCACAAGCCTCCAATGCCATATGATTCCGCAGGACTATCGAAAAAGCAAACTGCTCGCTCGCATGGTTACGTGTAGATGGATAAAGTTGATCCGTCAAAGCATATACATCCGGAATTAGGCCCGCTACGGAGCGATGTAAAAACATAACGCCCGCATTCCAGGAGTATTGATCAGTACCAACTACAACGGGATGACCATTCGCATACCGAAACGAAGTGCTTGTGATTAAAGAATACATTGCACGGGCTGTAGTTCCTGCAGGTAATTCCGCATCACGCAATGTCTCAAAACTATACTCGCGCAAGTGCATAAACGATTGCGTATCGCTGAGTGTAGCCGTCTTTACCACAGGATCTGAAATAAAAAACGTATCGGAATCAACATAGAGCAAATCTCCTTGAGTTATTGAAAATGCCTCTTCAATAACCGCGATTTTCATGCGGTGGAGAAAATCAATCTCTCCACGCATCTGTTTTATCTTCTCCGGCGTGAGTAAAACGTAGTGAACAGGAAGACCGTACAGATACTGTTCGAAGTAAGCAGGGTTATCCGTAAAAAAAACTACCTGCGTATCTTCCCGCCGAACCGTCACATAAGCATAAAAACTCCATACCGTCAGGATAGCACGACGATATTCATACTCGCGACCAAACGATTGTATTACAAGGTTTATCACGAACGCAATGATTTAAGCCTACGCCACAGCTGCGGCACAAAGGGCAGGTCGAAGTAAAACTCGTAAAAACGGATCTTCAGCCACGCTGGAATCTTTGAATATGAGAAATCGATAACACTCGGGCCCTTCTGCAATAGGGCCGACCTCCGGTAATAACGTGCATAAAGATATCGCAAACGATTTTTACAAAGCATGTGCCATGGGCGTTGCAGCGTATAATGGACTACGTAAGTATCCTTCAGGAACTTACGCAGCGCACGACCACTAAGACCATCCGGAACCCATGAATACATGAGATTATGATGAATATCCAGCTTCTTCCACCTTCCCTTTAAAACTGCATTTAACGCGCACTGATCCACATAACGAATACGCTCCGGATACCGGTTCAAATAATCCATGGCCTTCTCCGATATCTGCTCCGTCCGCCATTGCTGTAAGTCTATAAGCAACACGCCGGAGTTGAAATATTCGCCCTCCTCATCAATTCCGATCAACGGCTGCTTCGCCGCATGGACATCGTAAACTGCACCAACCGGACAGCCATCCAGCGGTAAAGAATAGAAGTCCTGAAGATTACGCGTCACAATAGTGTCCATATCTAGGTATAAGATACGATCCAGGTCTGCCGGGACTACCGACGAAAAGAACAGCCGGTAATACGCCGCCGTTGTCCATTTGCCATTCGTTACAAACCCACTTACAAGACTCGCATCAATTTGATAAAAATGAATTGATTGCCCGGCGTCTTCTACAAACTTTTTAACGCGTAAAGACTCCGCATCATTTAACCCCGTGATAATGGCATGAAAAACAACACTTCCTCGCTCATGCTTATCGAACACGGAACTTGCTACAACATAAAAATACTTACTGTAATTTTGATCAAATGCTACTGCTATATGTACTTCACGTTTCATCTTCGTCCTCTCGTTTATACTCGCTACTTTTAGATATTCCTTCACCAATCTACCCTTTACACCAAAGGCTTTCTGGAAACGTCACCGTCCAATAAAACACTACCCCACTTCATGGCATGATTGTTCAGGAAAGTATGATGATCGTCGTTAATGACTTCCAAATCGATGCTACTTTCACAAACAGCAAGCCATGAAATAAGGGGCTCTACAAAAACAATATCAATCTTGTATTTACCTGATCGTATAGACGGCAGCTTGATTTTGTATTCAATCTGATATCGACCGGGATCAAAAGAAGAAACCTCCTGCTTCACTACATTTGAATAACTGGCAATAAACTGATCGTCCTTTTTGATGTGAACATCAAGATCAAATACGATACGCTTTTTTATTTCAACATCCAGAAAAACAGTAAGCTCATTCTCCGTAATGGTCAGCGAAGTACTGTCTGAACCATTAAAGCGTACATCATGAACAAACATGTGCGGCAGTCGATATGAAATACTGTCGATTATCTTCTCGGTAGCCACCTGATGAGAAGTATAGTGATCTATAACTTCTTCCATGCTACCCGCCTTAACCACTTGGCCTTTATTAAGCAGTACTCCTGTCTTACAAAGTACTTTAAGCGACGGCAAATTATGACTTACAAAAAGAATAGTCCGGCCCTGCCCCGTAACATCCTCCATCTTCGTCATACATTTCTTCTGAAACTCGCTATCGCCCACAGCCAGCACCTCATCCACAATAAGGATTTCCGGTTCAAGATGTGCGGCTACGGCAAATGCCAACCGCAACTGCATACCGCTGGAGTAATGCTTCAGGGGGGTATCCAGAAACTGCTCGGTACCGCTGAAGTCTACAATCTCATCAAATTTGGCTTTGATCTCGGCACGTTTCATACCAAGAATAGAACCATTCATGAAAATGTTCTCCCGGCCGGTAAGTTCCATGTGAAAGCCTGTACCAACTTCGAGAAGGCTGGCAATACGCCCCCGATACTTAATCCTTCCTTCTGTTGGTGGAGTTATACGGGATAGAATTTTAAGTAGCGTCGACTTGCCTGCTCCGTTTCGTCCTACAATACCAACAGACTCTCCGGGCTGCACCGAAAACGAAACATCGCGCAGAGCCCAGAACTCTTCCTTAACGATAGTTGGACGAAACAGGGTAGATAGCTTGTCACGCAAGCTCAGATAAGCAGCCTGCTGATGCTGAATCTGGAACCTTTTCGATACCTGCTGAATTTCTAAAATTGGTTTCATATACGTTAGTCGCGTAACGACGCCGTTAAAATTTCCGTAATCTTCTGTCCTGACTTCCCATCACCGTAAAGCAGACATGCACCGCTATCAACCGCACGTTTATAGCGGCTTTGAACCAACGCCGGAAGATGCGTTATATCCGATACCAAATCATTGAAGCCATGCTCAACAAGCTCTACCCACTCCGTTTCATTACGAAGGGTAAGGCAATGTTTTCCCAGAAAATAAGCTTCCTTCTGAAGGCCGCCCGAATCCGTAATAACCAATGCACTACGCTGCTGCAACGCGAGCATCGTTAAATATCCCACAGGCTCGATTAACTGCAAACGCGACGCATCATTCTGCCAACCCAGTCCCTGCAAAAGCTTCAATGTTCGCGGGTGTAGCGGAACAACTACCGGATGCGAAAGCGAAATCTCGCGCAACGCATTAAAGATAGAAAGCAAACGCGATCCATCATCTGTATTTTCGGCACGATGCACCGTAGCCAGAATAAAATCCGTTGCAGGAATCCCTAACTTGCTTAAATCTTCCTCACGCGTACGCTCCGCGTAAAACAGCACCGCATCATACATAACATCGCCCGTGGTGTAGACACCGGAAGATGAAACTCCCTCACGAGCAAGATTCGCGGCCGCCTGACTCGTCGGTACAAATAGCCATTGCGATAGGTGATCTGTAAGAACACGGTTTATCTCCTCAGGCATACGTCTATTGAACGACCGTAAACCAGCTTCCACATGGGCTACCGGAATATGAAGCTTTGACGCCGCCAATGCACCCGAAAGTGTTGAATTCGTGTCACCGTAAACCATAACTGCAGCAGGACGTTCTTTTATCAGAATCTCCTCTATCCCCTTCAGCATGGCTGCTGTCTGTTCTCCGTGTAACCCACTACCTACATGCAGATTATAATCCGGCCGGGGAATGGAAAGTTCTTCGAAAAAAATGTCAGACATCGCATAATCATAATGTTGTCCCGTGTGCACAAGAACCTCCTGTAGACCTTCGGCTGTACGAAGTACACGGCTTACAGCAGCAGCTTTTACAAATTGCGGACGCGCGCCAACGATCGTAATAATCTTTTTTCTCATGCTAAAGTCCACGAAAAACGTTCTTCATTTTTTAAAAATAGTGTTCCCCCTCATTCATCAATAAATTTCTGATGCCACATTTCAAGACTCAGCATACCCCACAGCTGCCTGCCGTAGTTTGCGTCCTGATCCATAAGGCGGGTATCGATACCAGACTTGAAAATACCCCGCTGACGAGCCTTTGTACTGCCCATAATATCTCCTACAAACGAACGGAATTCCGGATTTTTACACCACTCTTTCAATGGCACCGGGAAACCCATCTTATCCTTACGGTGTATCACCTCATGCGGAACTTTGTTCCGCAACGTCTTTTTAAAGATGTACTTCGTCTGACCCTCATTAAACTTAACCGTGGGAGGCATCGTCGTTACGAGATCAACAATACGATGATCCAGCAATGGAACACGCGACTCGATAGACGAAAGCATGCTCACCCGATCCTCAACCTGAAGCAACGAAGGCAGCAACGTCTTCAAATCGAAGTGCGTCATCTTATTGATATACGACTGCGTGTCGGGGTGATTGAAAATTGATACGAACGATTCAAATACCTGCTTCTTATCAAACCGCGACAGCATATCCGGAGCCAGCAATTCATCCAGGTCAGGACTCCGGTCAATCAAACGAAAGTACCGGGCATCCATGTCTTCAAACAATCCTTTCTGCCAGAATGTACGCATAAGTGGCGTATATTGCTTCAGCAAAGGCAGGCTCTTAATAATCGTTTGAAGATTAACAAGGTACTTACCTTCTTCCTGCGTCTCAAAAATACTGCCCTTGATAGCCTGCTCAAGATAGCCAATCAGGTAACGGGCATAGCCGCAAAACAACTCATCGCCACCTTGTCCACCGAGAATTACCTTCACATGATCAGACGCACTGCGGCTAACCAGCAACTGCGGAAAAGAACCCGGCCCGGCTACAGGCTCATCTAAAGCATAGATCAACCGTGGAAACTCACGGATAAAATCATGCACCGTAGGAACAACTTCATGATACCGTGAATCGGTATGACCCGAGATGATTTTCGCATAATGCGACTCGTCATACGCGGGCCCTTCGGCAAACTTACCGTGAAAAGCCTCCATACCCGATCCTAAAATCTCACTCGCCAAAATAGCAATCGCCGATGAATCTACGCCGCCCGATAAGTATACCCCCACCGTTACATCGCTACGCATCTGAAGTTTCACACTGTCGTACAGTAGGCTCAGAAGCTGATCGTCAAAATAGTCCTCATTGTGATAATTGTCTACAGCGAAGTTTGTATCCCAATACTTCACTTTATTCTCGATAACGCCACGTCGACCCGTCATATAATAACCCGGCTCGATTTTATAAACGTTTTGGAACATAGTCTTCTCGCCCAGACAGAACTGGTAAGTAAGATACTCATTCAAACCCGGCTCATAAACTTCAGCCTTCAGCAATCCTTTTTGAAAGAAAGCTTTAATCTCCGAAGCAAACATAAGCTCTCCTTCGGCCACGCTATAGTACAATGGTTTTATACCCGTGCGATCTCTGCATAACATGAAGCGCTCCTCTTGCAAATCGAAAAAGGCAAACGCAAACATACCGTTCAACTTCAAAATACCAGCCTCACCCTCTTGAATAAGAATACGCAGCAAAACTTCTGTATCCGAAAAAGTCTTGAATCGTGCGCCTTTCTGAACAAGCTGTTGCCGTAATTCGATATAATTATAGATCTCACCATTGTATACCAACATGTACCGGCCATCGTCTGAGAGAAACGGCTGCTGACCGTGATCCAGGTCGATAATAGATAACCGCTTATGACCTACACTGATGCAGCCAGACGTATAAAAGCCCTCCCCATCCGGGCCGCGATGGTCCAACGCCTTCATCATGCCGCGAACATACACCTCGCGCGCTTCATGACTACGCTTCTCCGATATCAGTCCTGCTATACCGCACATACATTAATAATTCAAATATTTAATCTTGGCAAACAGCATTACATTCCGCAAATGTTCCCGAATAGCCTTGCGCACATTCATTTTCGACTCGCCAAACTGCCGTGTAGAAAGTGCGCTATACACCTCAAGCACCTTCCGCTTATCGATAATAAGACGCCCCAATACTTCTGACGCTGCTCCGAAACCATTACTTTTAAAAATCATAGGCTTGATTATCTCCATGCGATAAGCACGAAAAGCACACGAAAAAATCTTCACTTGTCTCCCTCCGCGCCCAAGCGACAGCTTATATAAACCTGCGTTAGCCAACGTCATGAACTGGCGCCATAACGGAACACGTTCCAAACGCTTGTCAGTAAGAAATGGATTCGCACTCACCACATCCCAACCGTTGCCCAACTCATGTACCAACCGAACGATATCCTCAACCGGATAAGTAGAATCCGCATCATAGCAAACAAACACATCTCCCGTCGCATGATCGATAGCCGTGCGCAGTGCCCCACCAAACCCCTTGTTCTTCTCGTGCTGAATAACGCGTGCATTCCAGTCCATGGGAAGACACCGTGATAAAACCTCAACCGTTCGGTCCTTACTGCCGTCATCCACGAACAAAAAAGAAAAGTTCCAGTCTTTTGGGGCTATAGCCAGAAGCTTCGCATAATTTTCTATCAATAAGGGAACACTATCCTCTTCATGATACATTGCTGTGGCCACGGTAATGAGCATATCGCTTAGTTATTAATCACTATGAATTGATCCGGTAAACACTTACCCGATGAAAATAATAGAAATTAGAATACCGCACGCGCGGATCGTAAATAGGGTAATCGAACGTTTTCTCGAGATGGTAGTTCTGCAATACGTTACGATGATACTCGGGAAACACCATCCGTTCCAGATCGTCCATATTCGCAGACGTCCGCGGCGCAACATAAACATAGTATACCGGGCGGTCACGACGAAGCATAGCCGTATCATACCGATTCGTAAAAAGGTTTTCATACGCCGTGGCTGAAAAAGGCTCCCAGTTCGAAACCTGGGTCACAAATCGGGTATCCTGATCATCAAGCGATTGAGAAAAATATTCATTGGATAATCCCGTACTACCAGACTCACGGGAGGCCTTCGCGCGCAGCGCATACCGCTCCCGTTTGTCATAAATGGCCGAAAAAACTCCCTCTACATATATCTTCTCCTCGGGTTGCGTATGCTCTAGAAGATATTCTCGGGCAGAAAGCCTCACATCGCCATACCACAACAGTTGATAACTCTCATAAGCATATAAGCTTCCGGACCATAACACCCCGACAACCGCAAGACGAACTGCCGTACGATACTCCCGCCCTGAAATAAAAAGAATCGCGCCGACCATAATCAACACCGAAACACTGAGAAGATAGTGAACCTGCTTGATCGGAAACACACACAACATAGCACAATTAATAACAAATGGAATCAATATAAACCATTGCCTTCCGCGCAGCGCACCAAAGGCAAAGTAAATCACCAGTGGCCCAAGCGTGCTCACAAGAGCATAAAGATAAAAGGGCGATGAACCAAGAACGTCCACAAGATGTGACCACGACGGCAGTTTCTCCCAAATAGCCTGTTGAAACGTAGGGCTTGTTGTTAAAGAATCTGTCGTCGGCGCCGAAGTATGAAACAGCGTCAGCGGTGTAAGCGTCACTACCAGATATAAAACAACACCGCCAACCTGGGGCCAGAACAATCGTCTAACAACACCAGCAACACCCTGACGGTAAGTCAGCAAAAAATCCGAGAGCAGAAAACCGGCTACATACATAACCATTTCGATCCGCACACCAATCCCGGCATATAACGCCAAGTATACTGGCCATCGAAAACCTTCCCGACGAAGTACAAAGTAATGGTAGCCCAGGTAAAGCACCACAGCATATACCAGATACGCAGCGGCGTCGAACTTTACCCAATTGACTGAATTTAATTCAAGGGGATTGAATACGATAAGACACGACAAAAGCCAGCGCATCGTCCGGTTGCCGGTTATCGAACACACCAGGCGGATAAGGATCACAGCTGCCAGGGTACTGAGAACCACAGAAAGTATCCGTCCCCAGAGTACAACTTCCTCCGGAAAAGCGATAAGATAAGTCTTGAAAGAATCAACACCGTGCCACCATCCGAATACCTGACCAAGCACAAAAATACAGCCCGTCCAAAACAGCAAAAACCAATTATACAAATTGGTGGACTTTGAAAAATCTCCGGCACTATACCCCAACATGATCTTGAGTGGATCCGTGGAGATCATCGCTTCGTCAACGTGAACCATATACGGCATACCGTATTGTATGATCATCAACTTTAAAGCAAAGAGAATACAACCGATAACTAACGTTTCCCTTAGAAAGCTGTCACGTAAAGCGACTGTCGTTATAAAAGTGTTACGCATGATTTTTCCAGATGTTAATACACGCAAAAATCCACGGAGAACAAAAGAATTCGATCATGCCAGGTCTGCAAAGTATAACTCCGTTCGCTTAAAGTAGCCAATACCAAGCAGCAGTAGTAGTAATGAAGAACAAACACTGATCAAAATGTAAATGGTATCCGGCGATGACGTCGTCATGGGCATCCGGAACAACATAATCGCCCCATACATCGGATTAACCGCCAGGATGTACTTTAGGTAAGGAAGGTTAACCCTGGAAACCGGGTATACAATAGGTGTAACAAAAAAAGCCAGCTGTAAAGCAAAAGGAATTACAAACCGGAAATCGCGATACTTGATCATCAAAGCCGAAAGACCACTGCCCAGTCCCAACGCCGCCACTATACTTAACACTAGCGCTAGTGGCCAGAAAATTAAAACTTCCAAAATGTTTACCGTAACCGAAGAAAAACATAAGTAAACAACAAATAGGACCAATGTAACCATAAGATCCACAAGAGCCGCCAGTATTGAAGAAATTGGAATGATTAATCTGGGAAAGTAAATCTTCTTAATAATCGGCCCGTTCAATACCATGCTGTTACCTGCATTCGTCACTGCTGATGTAAAGAACGTCCATAACAAAACACCCGAAAATACAAACACAGGGTAAGGCATCTCCAGTGAACTATGCTCTACCATCGATTTGAAAAAGAATGTAAACACCAACATCATCATCAAGGGCTGAAGCATAACCCATAAAACCCCCAGAATTGTCTGCTTATATTTTACCTTAATATCCCGCCAGGTGAAAAAGTAGAAGAGCTCACGATATTGCCATAACTCTCGTGTGTCGACCGAAAATCGCTTCGCTGGCTCTATCGTCATTTCTGTATAATCGTCCTTCATGCAATCTGATATCCCGTAATTAATGCTGTAATTATCAAAGCTCACTCCAATCAACAATGAATGAGCCAAACACGTGTAATAGGGGCTAACCCTTATTTAAGATAATAAAAAAATCTCATTTTGGGAAAAATGAATAAAAAAATGAAAAAGTGCCCTATCCATACAGGATATCAACTTTTGATTCAGTAAATCTACTGCATTAAATTCGATTGCTCCGTCTGATACCGTTCGCAAACGAGTCTTTCTCTTACATTTGAATGTTTTATTTCATGAAGATTTTTTTCCTCTTCCCATACCCGCTTACCGAATCTCCGTCGCAACGCTTTCGCTTCGAACAATACCTGGACATACTAATCAAACACGGATTCTCTTATAACACGCAATCGTTCTGGTCGTCGGCCACGTGGGCCATTCTCTACAAGCCCGGACATACCGGAAAAAAAATAATCGGCTTCTTGGCCGGTATAATTAACCGTATCGCTGTACTCCCCCGCTTGGTAACCGCCAGCTACATATTCATTCATAGAGAATGCGCGCCCGTAGGCCCACCGGTATTCGAGTGGATCATCGCCAAAATACTCCGGAAGAAAATAATTTACGACTTCGACGATGCCATCTGGCTCCCCAATACTTCTGACGAAAACAAACTGGCTGCAATAATAAAGTGGCATAGCAAAGTAAAAAGCATTTGCCGGTGGAGTTATAAAGTAAGCTGCGGCAATCGGTACCTTGCCGACTACGCACGTCAGTTCAATGCCAGTGTCGTCGTGAATCCAACCACCATTGATACCGGTAGCCTGCATAATCCCGAACTCTATCCCAAACACGCAAAAACCGATAAAATCGTTATCGGATGGACAGGTACACACTCCACACTAAAATACATCGACCCCATTGTACCCGTTCTGCAAAAGCTCGAAACCCTATACCCCGACAAGGTTGACTTTATGGTCATCGCCAACCGAAAGCCAGATCTTCCACTTCGGAACATCAGATTTATTCCCTGGACAAAAGAAAACGAAGTTCCCGACCTCCTCCGGTTCGACATCGGCTTCATGCCCCTTACGGACGACATCTGGGCCAAAGGCAAATGCGGCTTCAAAGCCCTTCAATACATGGCGCTTGGGGTGCCTGCTGTTGTATCACCAGTAGGGGTGAATACTGAAATTGTCGATAACGCAATCAATGGCTTCGTAGCCGACACAGAAACCGAATGGCTGGAAGCAATAGCATACCTTATTGATAACCCTGATCAACGACGAGCCTTTGGCAATAACGGACGAAAAAAGGTCGAACAGTTTTACTCTGTCGCATCTAATTCCTCGGTCGTATTGTCCCTGTTTTCATAAAACGACAGCACAAGCACCAGACCAAAAAACGGCAACAGTGGAATCTTATACCGGGCCAACGTGCCGAAATTAAACGTCGATACTCCAACGGCAAAAGCATAAATAATAGAAAACGACAGGCAAAATATAATGTCCGGTTTAGATAGCGTACTCAGAAGCTTTGCCTTCTTTCGCACAACAATTACAACGGTAAGAATCAACATAGCAAGACTCTCAAGCGCTGATAGTAGCATAAGCGGGTTACGAACCTCCCAAACATACGGCCTGAATAATGACACATTGATCGCCACAGGCGCTAATCGCAGCATGCCCGACATAGTACCATCCAATTCCCCTAACGTATACGTCGACCCGGCATCGCGCCCTGTATAAAGCGCAATGTCCAAAGCAGTTTCCCGGGCAGTAAAAGCAATCTTATCCACCGAATAACGAACATCCCCTTCGCCTACTTTCAACACAGAGTAGTACCCCGAAACACCAATAAGCGCCAGAACAAAGGGCAAAATTATTACGCGCGCGGCCCGCGACTGGATTTTATTAACATAGCTCAGATAAACCCATAACAGCGCACAAGGAAGGAAAGCCTGTAAAATAAACTTCTTAACAGAGAAAACAACAAACAGGCACAGTAACAATAATATAACCTTACCTATTGAGAACCGACGCTGAATAACTAAAGCGTCTAGCGAATACGTGGCCCCCCCCAGACACCCCATCATAATGGTATCTTTCAACAGACCCGAGCCCCAGAAAAACACTGACGGAATAAAAAAACACACCACAGCAATCTGCTTATGCAAATGCGGATACCGCCGGTAAAACACCAGGAACAGCAGCCACATCCCTACAAAACTGATCAACGCAAAAAAAAGCGCCGTCGATGAGTACGTCGAAAACGTCAATAGGTCGAAAATCGCCGCTGTGCGAATTATAAAATAAGATGACTTATCCTGAAAAAAATAGATCCGACTCGAATACTTGAAAAAACTACCTTTATGCTGCCCGTCCGAAAACATCATTTCCAACCCCGCCGAAGGATTCTCCATAAACGCATCCCAGATATGACGGCTCCCATGCGTATGGAAGTTATACGTATCCCCGCCGTGGTAATAAAACTGGTAAATCGCCCCCAGGGCCAATGCTCCAATTATTTTGACCGTAAGGGCAGGAAAATAGTACCGCTGGGTAACCTCGTCTGTCATTCGTCGCCGCAGAACGGCGGCGATACCGTAAATCAACGGTACGAATAGGGGCGTAATTAAAAGATCGCGAAAGTCCAATATGCCGGGCCAATTATCTCACCAAGTTCGCACTTTTTTACCCAAATACCGCAGCCAGTCTTACCGACTAGCAACGTCCCCTGTCAGGCGTCGCAAACCGCTCCCCAATCCGGCGGGAGTTAAAGCACGGTTAAAGCATGGTTAGAGTATGGCAAACGTATGGCGGTTTACCCTAAAACTCTGCCGTTTTGCCCTCGGATGTCCACAAGACATGTCTGAATGGTAGAGCCGAAGATCGGACGGCCCTGACATAACTGTCAATGTGTCGTATTTTTTTGGGAAATGGGGGTTGGCACAACGCTTGAAGAGATGGAATTGCTTTAGAAACTATAAAAACCGACAATATCATGGGAAAAATTATTGGAATAGACTTAGGAACCACAAACTCGTGCGTCGCCGTAATGGAAGGTGCAGAGCCGGTGGTGATAGCCAATAGCGAAGGGCGCAGAACCACCCCTTCGATCGTAGGCTTCCTCGACAACGGAAAAGGAGAACGGAAAGTTGGAGATCCGGCGAAACGTCAGGCTATTACCAACCCGATCAATACTGTAAGCTCCATCAAACGCTTCATGGGTAAAAAATTCAATGAAGTAGATGGCGAAAAGAAAATGGTATCCTACCAGGCCGAAGCCGGTAGCAACAATACAGTTCGTGTTCGCATCGGCGACAGACTTTACACACCTCAGGAAATCTCTGCCATGATCCTTCAGAAAATGAAGAGCACCGCAGAAGACTACCTCGGCACAACAGTAACCGAAGCCGTTATTACCGTACCCGCTTACTTCAACGATGCAGAACGTCAGGCAACAAAAGAAGCCGGACAAATCGCAGGTCTCGATGTGAAGCGTATCATCAACGAGCCTACAGCCGCTGCGTTGGCTTACGGCCTCGATAAGAAGAACGCCGATATGAAAATCGCCGTGTATGACCTCGGTGGTGGTACATTCGATATCTCGATCCTTGAACTGGGTGACGGTGTATTCGAAGTAAAATCAACCAACGGTGACGTTCACCTTGGTGGTGATGACTTCGATTTGCGCATCATGAACTGGCTGGCCGAAGAATTCCTGAAAGAAGAAGGTCAGGACCTTCGCAAAGATCCTATGGCCCTCCAGCGCCTCAAAGAAGCTGCTGAAAAGGCTAAGATCGAACTTTCATCATCACAGGAAACAGAAGTTAACCTTCCTTACGTAACATCGGTGGACGGTGTGCCTAAGCACTTGGTGAAAAAACTTACCCGCGCGAAGTTCGAACAACTTGTAGACGACCTCGTACGCAGAACACTGGAGCCTTGCCGCAAGGCCATTGAAGACGCTGGTGTACCCGTATCACAAATCGACGAAGTAATCCTCGTGGGTGGTTCTACACGTATCCCCCGCATCCAGGAAGAAGTTGAAAAATTCTTCGGCAAGAAACCTTCGAAAGGCGTTAACCCTGACGAAGTAGTAGCGGTTGGTGCTGCGATTCAGGGTGGTGTACTCACCGGCGAAGTGAAAGACGTACTCCTTCTCGACGTAACACCGCTGTCACTGGGTATCGAAACACTGGGTGGCGTGTTCACCAAACTTATCGAGTCGAACACAACCATTCCTTCAAAGCGTTCAGAGAAATTCTCTACCGCGGCAGATAACCAGCCTTCAGTAGAAATTCACGTACTGCAGGGTGAACGCCCGATGGCAAACCAAAACCGTTCAATCGGTCGGTTCCACCTCGACGGCATTCCTTCAGCACCACGCGGCGTACCACAAATCGAAGTTACCTTCGATATTGACGCCAACGGTATCCTGCACGTATCAGCAAAAGATACAGGCACAGGCAAAGAACAGAAGATCCGCATCGAAGCATCATCTGGTCTGACCGACGCTGAAATCGAAAAAATGAAGCAGGAAGCTCAGGCTCACGCGGAAGACGATAAGAAGATGAAAGATCGCATCGAAAAAGTTAACCAGGCCGACTCGATGATCTTCCAGACCGAAAAACAACTGAAAGATTACGGTGATAAGCTTTCTGACGCAAACAAGAGTGCAATCAACAGCGCCCTTGAAAAACTCAAGGCTGCTCACCAGAGCCAGGACGGCAACGCGATAGACGCAGCCGTAGAAGCCCTCAACGGCGCATGGCAAAATGCATCTGCCGAGATGTATCAGTCAACTGGCGGCGCACCGGGTGCTGACGCGGGAGCAAATGCCGGCAACGCAAACGCGGGCAATCCTTCAGACAATGTATCCGACGTAGAATACGAAGAAGTAAACGACAACAAGAAGTAAGCTTCACGCGTTTAGATACACAAGCATAGTTTCTGAAACCCTTCCCGGTACTAACTGGGAGGGGTTTTCTTTTTGTCGAAGCTTATCAGCAATACAACGCCTGCAACCGTTGGCACCAAGTTTTTAACTCGCGTTGAAAACATAACACGGATGAACGATCAGGAAATTGGCGCTCAGAAATTCCTGGAGGAATTCTCGCTGGCACTCGAAAGCTTCAAAATCGAAAACATACTCCCATTCTATCAATTCCCCGTAATGCTCATATCCGATCAGGGCAACGTGGTAGTGAAAGATCAGAAAGAAATGTCCAGCGTACTCGCCCAGAACTTTGAGCAGTACAAACAATACGACTTCGCACACATCGGTGCTACACTGCACAGCGCCGAGAAAATATCCGATACACTTGTATTGGTTAAAGTTATTCTGCTCTATACAGACTCGCATGGCCGTAACCTGTTCGATGCAGAGTACCGTCATATTCTACAGCGCGATGAAAACAACCAGCTGCGCATCAGCGCGAGTGTGATTGTAAATGAAGTCGAACGTGTTCGCGAATTTCTTAACCGCCAGCCGCAGGAGGCATGATTCGAATCTGCATGCGAGCTTCTTATACGACACCAGATCCCGATTCGTACCCTTCGCAGGGTAATATGCACAGGGCAACCTCGCCCACGCTGCCGGCGCAACAGCCACAGCACTCAGGCTACGTGTATGAACACTGGCGAAGACGCCGGCAAAATGTGCCTGGCGCAAAAGCTCTGTAATTAACCGCATAGCTTATTTTATCTCCCATCCAAACGAACACTCCTTCGTTTACAGGAATGCTTTTGTCATAAAAACTATTGTGTCATTTACAAAAGGTGGCTGTGAAATATAATTTATGTTTTCCGGCTACTTATATTTGCCGGCTTTATAAAACTTAAAACGACATGGTAGTCTTAAAATTCGGAGGAACCTCGGTTGGCAAACCCGAGCGCATGAAGAAAATTGCCGATCTGGTACTCAGCGCGCCCGGGAAAAAGATCGTGGTGCTTTCGGCACTTTCCGGTACAACCAACACGCTCGTTTCTATTGGCGATCATCTTCTGGCCGGCCAACACGCCAAGGCTGAAGAGTATGTTGCCGGACTCGAAAAACACTACCAGGCCTTTATTAAGGAACTCTTCACAAGTGATGCATTCCAGGCTATCGGCAACGAGATAGTAAGCCGCTATTTCATCTTTATACGCATGCTGGCCGCAAGCCAGTTCGATACCAAGAGCTACCGCGAGCTGCTCGCACAGGGTGAGCTAATGTCTACAGAACTCTTCTACCAGCACCTGCAGGAACGTAAAGTGAGCGCGCGGTTGTTGCCTGCACTGTATTTCATGTCCATCGACGAAAACGATGAACCCGAACTCGAAAAGATTTCTGCACGCCTCAAGCCACTCATGGCTTCGCTGGCAAACATCGACATCGTCATTACGCAAGGCTACATCTGCCGTAACCACCGTAACGAGATCGACAACCTCAAACGCGGCGGCAGCGACTATACCGCTTCCCTTGTAGGTGCCGCCATCCAGGCTGAAGAAATTCAGATCTGGACCGACATCGACGGTATGCATAACAACGATCCCCGCATCGTGAAGAAAACCGTACCCATCTCCGAGCTTACCTTCGACGAAGCTTCTGAACTGGCGTACTTCGGTGCCAAAATCCTTCACCCGTCCACCATCGTACCGGCACAGAAATACAACGTACCGGTGCGCCTGAAAAACACGATGGACGAAAAAGCCTTCGGTACAATCATTACCGGAAAAGAAACAGAAGGCACCTTTAAAGCCATTGCCGCAAAAGACGACATCACTGCCATTAAAGTAAAGTCGTCGCGTATGCTTATGGCCTATGGCTTCCTGCGTCGTGTATTCGAAGTATTCGAGAACCATAAGACACCGATCGATATGGTCACTACATCCGAAGTTGCTGTATCACTTACCATCGACACCGATACGCACCTCGCCTCCATAGAAAACGAGCTTCGTAAATTCGGCATAATTGAAGTCGATAAAGACCAGACCATCATCTGTATCGTAGGTAACCGCATCAACGAACAGCCCGGCATTCTGAACAAAATATTCGACGCCCTCGCTACCATACCTGTACGTATGGTTTCGGTTGGCGGCAGCGCGAACAACGTCTCCATCCTTGTACACAAGTCGAACAAGGACAAAGCGCTGAACGCGTTAAATGAAGATTTATTCGGATTGAAATAATCATCACCACGCTGTGGGCTGCTTGATCCTTCAGGCAGCCCACTTCGTTTAAAGCCGGTAATAAAACGTTGTTTTAAGCCGTTTGGCGGAAAAATCTCAAATCGCTAAACATGCCAGACCATTCCACGGCACCGCGTAGAACCGGATATTTGCCGTATTTTATTACCAAAAGGTACATTAAAACCAGCGCGGCCTAAAAAGATTCAGACGCCGTACCTCACTTTTACAGTGGAAATCGCCCGATAAAGCTTAATTTTGAGTTTATTGCTGGTTCCCAACTATGGCTTTTGAGATAATTTTAGCGCTATTCCTCGTTTTTCTAAATGGTTTTTTCGTTGCTGCAGAGTTTGCCATCGTAAAGGTGCGCTCATCGCAGATTGGTGTGCTTGCGGGATCATCATCGAAAAAAGCCGCTGAAAAGATTATCGACAATCTTGACGGGTTTCTGGCTGCGACTCAATTGGGTATAACGCTGGCCAGCCTTGGTTTAGGCTGGGTGGGCGAGGATGTAGTTTCGGAAATCATCATAAACTTCATTCACCGCCTTGGCTTCGAGATCAGTGAAAAACTGGCGCATCAGATCGCTATTCCGATAGCGTTTGGCACAATTACCATTCTTCACATCGTATTCGGTGAATTGGCTCCCAAGTCACTGGCCATACGCTACCCGACACAGACCACACTGGCGGTCTCTGTTCCGTTGCGTGTATTCCACTTTGTGTTCAAACCGTTCATCGGTTTACTCAATGGCTTTGCCAACCTGGTTCTGAAAATACTCGGTATTAAGCCCGTAGAACACGAGATACACTCCGAAGAAGAACTTAAACTCATTATTGCCGAAAGCGAGGAAGGTGGCGCGATCGAAAGCAGCGAACGTGAACTCATTCAGAATGTATTCGACTTCGATGACCGTATCGTAAAACAGGTTATGGTGCCCCGCATTAAAATATCGGGCATCAGTGCAACCTCCACACTCGATGAAGCTATCCAACTCGTACTGCGTGAAGGTTACTCCCGCTACCCCATCTACGAAAAGAACCTCGACGAGATAAAAGGTATTGTACACTCGAAAGACATTGTACAGCACTACATCAATAAAACCGGAAAGTCGCTGATTGAAATCTCACAATCGCCCTATTCCGTAACCGAAAACAAACCGATCGACCACCTGCTACGCGAATTCCAGAAGAAGAAAGTGCAGATGGCCATCGTTATCAGTGAATACGGCGGCACCATCGGCATCGTGACACTGGAAGACATTATCGAAGAGCTTGTGGGTGAAATTCAGGATGAACACGACCACGAAGTACAGGTTGTAACCCAAACCGGCGACACCTTCAAAGTTATCGCCACCTCGTCAATACACGACATCAACAAATCGCTGGACACTCCCCTCGAAGAATCCGACGATTACGAAACACTTGCCGGCCTTCTCCTCACCCTGAGACCCTCTGACATGGCCGAAGGCGAAGAGATTGTCGTTGGTGATTACATCGTGAAGATCATCAAGATGAACAAATCTCTCCCAGAACTCGTCGAGCTAAGACTCGAAACGAAGACGGTGGATAACGATTAAGTGGGCTTTCCGAATCAACAAAAAAGGCTGCTCTCACAAGCAGCCTTCGTGATATAATTCAGTTACACATTACGCTTTAACCAATTGTCCCAACGCCGTGGTAAATGACGCCTGCGCTATACCGGTACGCGCCTGGTTCACCGCGTGAGTTTTGATGAGTGCATTACGGATGATCTGCGATATATCTTCGAAGATCGCCGCATCGTCCATACCGACCTCGTTTTCCATGAAGTAGGCAAACACGCGAGCCATGCCGCAGTTGGCTATAAAGTCAGGGAGAACCGAGAACTTCTGATCGGCATACAGACCGGTAGGGCCAAAGAAGATTTCAGGATCGGCAAACGGCACATTCGCGCCGCACGAGAATACTTCAAGGTGCGACGCCATCATACGATCTACCTGTTCTTTGGTAATAAGTCGTGATGCCGCGGCCGGAATAAAGATTTCGAATTCCATGTCCCAGATTTTCTGGTTCACTTCTTCAAACGGCAGCATATCTTCTGCAACCAGTTTGTTCCCATCGCGGTTCACAACAAGGTCACGCACTTCTTCAAACGAGAAGCCGGCCTGTTTAATTACGCCGCCTTCATGGCTTACAATACCGACAACTTTAACACCGAGTTGTGCCAGATAAAAACCGGCAGCAGCCCCTACGTTGCCCCATCCCTGCACTACGGCACGCTTACCTTTCAGGTTGCCATCGCCCCAAAGCTCATAGTAGTGTTTTACCGCCTGAGCTACACCATAGCCTGTGCACATATCGGCTACTGTATACTTCTTTGCCAGCGAGGGCGAGTATTGTTCGCTTTCTATTACTTTCACTACGCCTTGGCGCAACTGACCAATACGGTTTACTTTTTGCGCTTCAGTGGGTTTATAATGTCCGGTGAATACACCTTCTTGCGGATGCCATATCCCTACATCTTCTGTGATGGGAATAACTTCGTGGATCTCATCTACATTAAGGTCGCCTCCGGTGCCATAGTAATATTTCAACAATGGCATTACTGCCGCATACCAGCGCTGCAATACCCCTGCTTTACGTGGATCGCGGGGATCGAAGTTTATACCCGACTTTGCTCCACCAATGGGCGGCCCGGATACAGTAAACTTCACTTCCATCGTTTTAGCCAGCGACTCCACTTCGCGCTTGTCAAGACCTTTGCGCATACGTGTGCCACCACCGGCAGCTCCACCACGAAGGGAGTTGATAACGACCCAGCCTTCGGCTTCGGTTTCGCTATCTTTCCACTCAAATACTATTTCGGGACGTTTCGTTTCGAACTTCTGCAACAGCTCTTTCATACAGCCAGGGTGAGGTTATTTTTGGTGGCGCAAAGATGATAAATTAAAATCCAACCAAAATACCTCCGCTGCAATCTTTTGATGCTCCGGTTACACTCTTAAGGCAGTTTACTTCGCCGCGCGCCCGCAACACACCCAGGAAGGCGAACACCAGAGCCTCTTTAAACTTCACGACCGAATCTTCCGGACGTATAAGCAACGCATGGTCTGCCGCATGATCGAGCAGACGTGTCATGAAGAATGCATTGAAAGCTCCGCCGCCTGTACACAGGACTTCTGTACTGGTAACCGTCTTGATTGCGAGGGCAATCTCCTGTGCCGACGACTCTACGCTGGTACGCAAACGATCGGCCAAGGATATATTCTCCTGATCGAGTAACGGCTTGATTTTGCTCTCGAAGATTTCACGTCCCAACGATGGCCGCTTGGTACGCAGACCCGCATATACTTTGTCAAACTGCTTTAACAGTTTGGTATTAACTTCACCGGATTCAGCCATCGCACCATCCTTATCGTACGAGGCACCGGTCTTCTCCATGAGGTAGTTCAGACTCATGTTGCAAAAGCACACATCGTATGCCACACGCTTCTTCTTGATCTCCATCGACAGATTTGCGATACCGCCGAGGTTAAGACAGATGCCGTAGTCGCTGAACAAAAGTTTATCGCCCACCGGTACCAGCGGAGCACCCTGGCCACCGAGTGTTACATCAAGACTGCGGAAGTCGTATACTACCGGAATACCGGCAGCGGCGTACAGGGCATTTCCGTTACCCAACTGAAATGTAAAGCCACGGCCAGGCTGGTGAAAAATGGTATGTCCGTGCGACGCGATAAAGTCTGGTTTAACGTTATGTTTGGTTACAAACTCGCGGCTGGCTTCCCCCAGAAAACGGCCGTACTCAACGTCCAGCGCCAGCAGGTCCTGACCGGAAAGCAGCTGTGCCTGCGACAGTTTCTGTTTCCACGCAGCAGGGTAGCGTTTTACATCGGCCTGCTCAATCGTGTATGTCCAGCCGGAGGCTTTCTTTGTAAACCGGCAGTAGGCCAGGTCGAGACCGTCCAGCGAAGTGCCCGACATAAGCCCCAATACTTTAAAGTTGGTCTTCGAATCCATATTTTTGGTGCGTTGTATACATAGCTGTCAGAAACCAATCACCTATACTCCATGAACATAGTTATCGATTATGGTAACTCGTCGGCCAAAGTAGGCATTTTTAACGAGCATCAGCTTATTCAGAAGCAGGTGTTCGCTGATCCCGCCGTATTGAAAACATTTCTACAGACATTTGAGGCGGTGCATATCCTTATCAGCTCGGTGTCACAACCGGCGGAAACCGTAGCCTCGTGGGCGGTGCATACCACGCACCAGTATATTCTGGACCGTACCTTACCGCTGCCCATAACTAATGGTTATGCCACGCCGGCTACACTTGGCGTAGACCGTATCGCAGCGGCCTGCGGTGCCTGGGCGCTCTTTCCCAACACGCCCTGTCTGGCACTGGATGCAGGTACATGTATAACGTATGAATTTATAGACGTTTCGGGCCGGTATCATGGCGGCGGCATTGCCCCTGGATTAACAATGCGCCTGGAAGCGATGCATACCTTTACCGCCCGGCTACCCCGGGTGGCGGTTACAGACAACCCTCCCCTTATTGGCAACAGCACTGAAACGTGCATGCAAAGTGGGGCCATCCATGGCATGGCATGCGAAATGGACGGCATCATAGCCCGCTACCGCGCAGAATACCCTACCCTGCAAGCCCTGTTATGCGGTGGCGACGGACCTTTCTTTGAAAACAAACTCAAAGAACCCATCTTTGCGAGCCCCGACCTGGTGCTTATCGGGCTTAACCGTATACTACAGCACAACCTGAAACAGTAGTATACACTGGCACTAATTTTGGACCTTCCGGCATTTAAACGATACACGTTTTCTACCGGGTAGTTTGTACGAACCCACTGACGATGAAGATACCAGTCGCCCTTTTTGCAATTATTCTACTCGCTTCGGCCTGTGGCAAACAGGAGGTTAAAGAACATAAGGAGTATACCGGGCCACTCCGCGAAATGGAGAAGGTAGTGCTGGACTATAGCGAAAATGACCGTGTTACCACCAAAATGGCCGCCGACCTGGTGTATGAATTCCAGAACGGCGACCGCGAGTTTCCCAAAGGCATCCACATGGAATTTTTCGATATAAACGGAAAGCTGGAATCTACCCTGCGGGCAAATCATGCTTTTTTTATTAAACAGGAGAATAAATGGCGGGGCCGGGGTAAGGTAGAGGTAAAGAACATCGCCAAAAACGAGCAGTTGAATACCGAAGAGCTTTTCTGGACTCCCGATAGCAAAAAGATATTTACAGAACAATTTGTCACCATCCGGCAGCAGGGCGACGTGCTTTACGGTAAGGGCCTTGATGCCAAGCAGGATATGTCGGACTACACGATACTGGAGCCAACCGGCTCAATTGAGGTGAAAGAAGACGAGCAGGGTCCGCAATAATCTGTTACTTTTGCGGCCACCCGTTTTGCGGGTGTGCTTCTGACACATGAAATTACGCGACGCTCTTTTGCTCTCCCTGGCCGTAGGATTTATGATTATTGGTGTACACCAGGTTATGACCGTGGGGTTTGCCAAAGGCTATTGGGCCATCATGATCTCGCTTATCGCATTCTTCGTATACAATCTGAAAAAGCGTAAGTAAGCGCTCCCGGCGGTTTGCGGTGCCGCCTGTCACTTTCCGTTAGCCCCAACCAGCTGTCGAATCTGTTAAAATTTTGATTATCAGCCGTCTTTTGTTGCCTTTTCACGGTTTTTTAAAACCGTAAATTTTTCTAATACAGATTACGGGTTAAATTTGCGGTCCTTAAAAAAATTTTACCTTATGGCAATCATTGGAACGTTGCGCAGCAAGATGGGGACCTGGGTGGTCGTTTTCGTATTTGTTGCGATCACAGCATTCATCCTTGGCGACCTGTTCAGTGGAAATTCATCCATCCTGAGCTGGGGCCGTAATTCAGTCGGCGAGATCGGCGGCAAAGAAATTTCAAACGAAGAGTATCAAACCGCGATCCAGGAGCAGGAGAATAACTACCGGCTCAACTTTGGCCGCGAACCCGGCGAACGCGAGATGCTCGGCATCCGTCAGCAAGCCTGGGATCTGCTCGTAGCCCGTTACGCTGTATTCCCTGAGTTCCAGAAAGTAGGTGTTACCGTTACACAAGATGAAGTTGTCGACATGATTATCGGCAAGAACATCGACGAGAACGTAAAGAACGCCTTCACAAACCAACAAACCGGCGAGTTCGACCGCAGCCGTATCTCTTCTTATCTGAGAGAGCTTAAAACTCCGCCGAACACAGAAGACCAGCAAGCCCTTGCCATGTGGCAGGAACAAAAAATCCGCTGGGATATCTTTGAAAAGAACCTTAAGCCCAGCCGCGAACGTATTAAATACGAAAATCTGCTCCTCAAGTCTAACTACGTAACCACTGCCGAAGCTGAACGTGAGTACCATGTACAGACAGATGTCGCCGAAGTGAAGTATGTATACGTACCGTACTACGCTATCAGCGATTCTTCAGCAAAGGTTAGCGATAGCGACCTGAGCGCCTACTACAACAAGAACAAAGAGCGCTACAAGACTGAAGCCATCCGCGACATCAAATACGTATCGATTCCGGTTAGCCCTTCTGCTACTGACTCTGCAGCCGTAAAACAGGACCTGGAACGCGATGTTGCTGAGTTCAAGAACGCTGCCGAAGACTCTGTATATGCTTCTTCACGTTCAGAAGGAGAGAACCCTTACGGCAAATACAACCTCGGTTCACTACCTGCCTTCGTTAACAAAGACGACCTGACACAAGGCAACGTAATCGGTCCATTTCTCGATGGCAACATCTATAAGATCGTAAAAGTATCAAAAATCACTACCGACACCGTCTATTCAGCACGTGCACGTCACATCCTGATCAAAGCCGCCGACAACAGCGACGCCGCTAAAGCCGCTGCAAAAGAACAAGCCCGTACCATCCTGAAAGACATTAAAGGTGGTGCTGACTTCGCCGCGAAAGCAATGCAATTCGGCACAGACGGAACAAAACAACGTGGTGGTGACCTTGGATGGTTCAGCGCTGGCGCGATGGTTAAGCCTTTTGAAAACGCCGTATTCTCTGCAACAAAGACCGGTGTTCTGGCCGACGTAGTGGAAACTGATTTCGGTTACCATATCATCGACGTAACCAACACAAAGACCAACGCAGCTTACGAATTGGCTATCATCGAACGCGAAATCGCTGCCAGCGATGCTACTATCAACGAAGCATACCGCAAAGCGGAGACATTTGCCAACGACCTTTCTGGCGTTAGCGACTTCGAAGAACGCGCGAAAGAACAAGGATTCACAGTACTGGAAGCTAACAATATAAGCGCCGGCGACCGTCGCATCGGCACTATCGGCGAAGCTCGTCAGATTGTACAGTGGTTGTTCCGCGATGCATCGAAAGGAAAAGTATCGCAATTCGACCTGCAAGACCAAAACGTAATCGTAGTAATGACCGGTGAGATCAGCAAGGGTTACAAGCCCCTGAGCATGGTAAAAGACGAGATCACACCAGCTGTACGTAACGAAATAAAAGGCAAGCAGATCGTTGAAAAACTGAACGGCCTGGCCAGCAAAGGAACATTGGAAGAAGTTGCTACCGGCTTCGGAACCGACGCCAGCGTACATACCTCAAGTGACCTGAAACTTTCTTCTAACGCACTGCCTAGTGCAGGCTTCGATCCTCAGGCTGTAGGTCTTGCGTTCTCGCTTGAGAACGGCAAGCGCTCGAAAGCTTTCGCCGGTGAAAACGGTGTTGTGCTGATCGAAATGCTTAACAAAACCATTGCCCCTGAAATTACCGACTTCAGCGTTTACAAAAACCAGCTGGAGCAAGGTGTGCAGGGACGCGTAGGCTACACCATTGGTGAAGCCCTGAAAGACAAGGCTGACATTGTAGACAAGCGCTACAAGTTCAACTACTAAGCAATAGAACATATTCCGGTATACGCCTTCCTGAAGCAACGGGAAGGCGTTGCCGTTTAAAATGGGAGTGATTGGGAGCGCGAAAAACACAGGCGTATGGACCAAAGTAATATCGAATCGTTTCGTGAAAAGCTGGATCAGACTTATAGCTGGCCGGCACTGTACATGTTTAAGTTTATTGTGCCCAGTGAAAAGAAAGAAGAGCTAAAGGCGCTGTTCCCCAACCACTCGGTTTCCGAACGCCCCTCAAGCAAAGGCACATACATCAGCGTGACAATCGAAATGATGCTCCCCTCAAGCCAGGCCGTGATAGACGTCTATGTACGGGCATACACCGTAAAAGGAATTCTTTCTTTGTAACCCCCTCTAACCCCGGATAACACTTATGGAATGGAAAACCGAAAACAACCGTCTTACCAAAACCTTCGAGTTCAAAGACTTTGGTGAAGCCTTCGGCTTTATGACACGTGTGGCGCTGGTGGCCGAAAAAATGAATCATCATCCTACGTGGACGAACACCTGGAACAAGGTTCAATTCGAGCTTTCCACACACGACGCCGGCGACGTGGTAACGGACAAAGACCGGAAACTGGCCGAAGAGATCGACCTTATCGCACATCGCTAACGGCCCTCTACTATACAAGTATTACACACAGAACAGAATAACAGCGGATGGAAAAAACGGAAATGATCTATGGTACCCGGGCGGTAATTGAAGCCATTTTAGCCGGGAAGGAGATCGAAAAAATCATGATCCAGTCGGGTCTTACCAACGACCTTATCAAGGAACTGATCACCACAGCCCGGAATCACAGTGTTCCGTTTACGTTCGTACCGCAGGAGAAACTTAAACGCATGTCCACCCGCAATCACCAGGGTGTAATCTGCGTGCTCTCTGCTGTAAGCTATGCTTCGCTGGACAATATTATCGACAAGACCTATGGCGCCGGAAAAGAACCGTTCCTGCTGCTCCTGGATCGTGTTACCGATGTACGCAACTTTGGCGCGATAGCCCGTACAGCCGAATGTGCCGGTATAGATGCAATTGTTATTGGCGAGAAAGGTAACGCTCCGATTACCAGCGACGCCATGAAAACGTCAGCCGGTGCTCTTAATCACCTGCCAATTTGCCGCGAACGGGAGTTGAAGAAAACCATGCAGTACCTCCGCGAAAATGGTATTCGTGTAATTGCCTGCACCGAGAAAACCGAAAAAACCTTATACGACACCAACCTCACTGGCCCTATTGCCATTCTGATGGGCTCGGAAGAGGACGGTATAGCCGATAATTTACTGCGTGATGCCGACGAGCTTGCCCGCATACCGATGCGTGGAAAGATCGGTTCGCTCAACGTATCGGTAGCTGCCGGTGTTGCCGTTTACGAAGTGATACGCCAGCGCGGGTAATTTCCGCGCAGGCTCAATCGCCCTTTTCCATACGTTTCAGCCGGCGCTTGGCATCCTTATAGGCTTCGTCCTTGCGGCCGGCTTTCTTTTGAGCTTCTTTGAAGTAACGACGGGCTTCGGCCTTATTTCCCTCCTCTTCGGCAATTTCGCCCAGTGCGATCAGCGAATACAAATAGTAGCCGGACTCGGTAGCCTCGATCTGCTCCGCATACTTGATACACATCCCGTACGCTTGCTTCGCTTCCTCGTTTCGACGCCGGTGTTCGTAGATCTGTCCTAGGAAAAAGGCTGCGTAGCGGCCGCTGGTAGCTTCATAGCCCAGTTGCCCGCTGTCTATACGGGCCAGGATTGTTTTACAAACCGGCTCTGCATCGGCAAACTTACCGGTGGCATAAAGCATACGTGCATAATACCGGTGGAAGAACGGATTGTCGGGATAGGTCTCGTAGAGGTATTCACTGATCTGCAGGGCCTGCTGCTGTTTCTTTTCGTAGCTATTTAGAATACGCATCAGCCATACCATGGCTTCGGTGCGGGTATAGAACGCATTGTATGAAACCTCGTTTAGTTGTTTCAGGCCAAGGGCCTTATCGCCTTTGGGGAAGAACCAAAGTACAGGCTTTAGCGCAGGGTAGTTTTCGGGTACCCATACCGAGAAATAGTTGTAGAGTGCATCGCCAAAGAGTAACTCCGGGCTGAGGTTCTGCTGCTTTTTGCTTTCGTCAAGGTAATTCAGGGCATCTTTACCGGCAGAGGCGGCTTTGCGCCAGCTTCTTCGTTCTTCGTCAGAGTACAGCCTGCCTTTAAAACCGTATGCGGCGGCAAGAAAAAATGCAGCCTCTGTATGATACGACGGGTAATCGTCATAAAGGCGGTCGGCTACTTTTATCGTGGAGTCCATGTAGGCCAGGAACGTGTTGTCATGCGACATGTCTTTGGTATTCGGCATGATCTTCCACCATTCAATGAGTCCCATCAGGAAGTAGGGTAACGGGTGCCATCCCCAGTCTTTCTTCAATGCCCGGAATTGCACTTCTGCGCGGTCGAACTTAAAATTGTACAAATCGTTCAAAGCCTGTGTGCACTGGAGCTGTACCGTGGGGTCGGCAATCAAGATAATGGTTGTATCTTTTTTTGCCTTGACTTGTGCCGCAACGGGACAACTGGCGACACATAACAGAAGTCCAAGCATCATGGAAAGCCCCCAGGCTGCCAGACGTGCGGGCTTCAGGAACGAAAATCGGGACAAATAACTGCTCATAACCTCTGATTACAATCGGTGCATGAATACCTCTGCAACTCACGAAACTAAATCATTCTTCGGAGCCGACAAAAAGCTTCTTTTCATAGTGCTGTGCCTGGCCACGTTTCTGCTGCTTTACGTGAAAATCTCGTTTATTGAAAACGAAACGGCGGCGTTTGAGTTTCTGCAGGACCGCCCGGAAGGCGCAATTTTGAGCATGCTGAGTGCGCTGAAGTTTCTTTCGGTGCCCTTTGTATACCTGTGGAAGTTTACGGTTATCGCTTTTGTGGTCTGGGTGGGCTGCTTCATGTTTGGCTATCGCATTACCTACAGTCAGTGCTGGGGCGTGGTAGTTGCCGCCGAATTCATCTTTCTGATCCCGGAGGTGCTTAAAATATTGTGGTTTATGTTTGTGGACACCGACCCTACCTATTTTGACATCAGCAGCTTTTATCCGTTTTCGTTGATGCATTTTGTGGACTATGACACGCTTGACAAACGCTGGGCATACCCGTTGCGGGCGCTGAATGTATTTGAAATAGCGTACTGGTTCGTCCTGGTCGAAGGCATTCACCACATTGCCCGCAAAGACAAGAAATACGTGTGGATCATTGTGGCCTGCTCATATATTCTGCTATTCGTGCTCTGGCTGCTGTTTTACACGATTGCCTACAAGTAGCAGGGTTCAGAAAAATGCCCGGATGGCATCGCATACGCGGGCTACCTGAGTGGTTTCCAGGCCTGGCCACAGAGGGAGGCTCAACACGGTATCGGCCATCTGCTCGGTTAATGGAAAGTCTCCCCGCGTATAATTCAGAGACTGGTATGACTGCTGCAAATGCGGTGGTATGGGGTAATGCACCAGGGTCCCTACCCCACGGTCGGCCAGAAATGCCTTGAGTTTATCACGATGGGCAGTGCGGATAACAAAAAGGTGGTAAACGTGATATGCCTCCTTGTCAGACAGGGGCAAGATCAGGTCGCCCACGCCCTGCAACATTTCGAGGTACTGGATGGCAAGCGACCGGCGACATTCGTTCCAGGCATCGAGGTAACGAAGTTTCACCGTTAACACGGCAGCCTGCAGTTCGTCCAGCCGAGAGTTCAGCCCGCGCTCAACACTGATGTCTTTTTGTTCGAATCCATAGTTACGGTGCCGGCGCACAAAGGCATCCATCGTATCACTATCGGTGGTAACAGCGCCGCCATCGCCCAGGGCTCCGAGGTTTTTTGTGGGATAGAAGCTGGTGGCATTGATTGCGCCAAAGCTCCCGGTTTTTTGTTGCCCCCAGCGGGCGCCATGGGCCTGGGCGTTGTCTTCAATTACGGTGAGGTTATGTTTACCGGCCAGGTCGTTAATTGCGGTCATGTTACACGCCTGCCCGTATAGATGTACCGGCAGTATAGCACGTGTCTGCGGCGTGATGGCGGCTTCGATACGGGTAACGTCGATGTTGTATGTGGCCGGATCGGGCTCCACGGGGATAAGTCTGGCTCCTACACGGCTCACCGCCAGCCAGGAGGCGATATATGTGTGGGCCGGGATGATAACATCGTCGCCCGGGCCGATGCCTGCGGCCAGCAATGCGAGGGTCAGTGCATCTAAGCCGTTGCCAACGCCAATGCAATGGCGTGATCCATGCGTCTGTGCATACACCTGCTCGAAGGCGCGTACCTCCGGCCCGAGGATAAAGAAGTCGCGGTTATATACACCGGCAATGGCCACCTCGACCGCTGCCTGGATCTGCTCATGCTGACGCCGGAATGACAAAAAGGGAATTGGCTCCACGGAATACGGTTTAAAGGTGCTTTTTTCTATGCCCGGAAGAGACCAACAAAGTAAATCAACCCTAAGGAAAAGCAAAATTTCCCTTATTTTCGGGCGTTTAATTTTAGCCAACCATTAGTCAGAACATGAATTTTAAGAAAACCAATACCATAGCCGGCTGGGTGGTCTTTGCCATTGCCCTGATAACCTACTGGCTTACGATGGAAGAAACCGCCAGCTATTGGGACTGCGGCGAATTTATTGCCGTGTCTTACAAACTGGAGGTACCCCACCCGCCAGGAGCCCCGTTGTTCCTCCTCATCGGCAGGTTATTCTCTTTCCTTGCCCTGGGCGATGTAACAAAGGTAGCGTACTGGATCAACTTCAGCAGTGTGCTGGCCAGCGCCTTTGCGGTTCTCTTTCTGTTCTGGTCTATCACGCTGTTTGGTCGGAAGCTTATGCGGATTGCCCGCGAAGAAGAGCTTAACTCAGACAAAGGTTGGATATTGATTGGTGCCGGCATTGTTGGTGCCCTGGCCCTCACGTTCTCAGAATCTGCCTGGTTCTCGGCGGTAGAGGCCGAAGTATACGCGATGTCGTCGTTCTTCACAGCCTTTGTGATCTGGGCCATGCTCAAGTGGGATGTTATTGAAGACGAGTCGAAGGCAAACCGCTGGTTGCTGCTCATTTTCTACATGATGGGTCTCTCCATCGGTGTCCACTTATTGAACCTTGTTACCATCCCGGCGCTCTCACTGCTGTATTACTTCAAGAAATACAAACAACCTACGGCGTGGGGTATCATCGCTGCCATGCTGTTGAGCTTGCTGATCATTTTCTTTATCAACGACCTTATCATTCCGGGTCTGCCTACGCTGGCGGGGCACTTCGAAGTGTACTTTGTAAACAGCGTTGGTCTGCCGTTCGGATCAGGTGCTATATTCTTCAGCCTTATTATTCTTTCCGCACTGGTTTGGGGTATTGTACGCTCGCAGCGTCAGCAAAAGGTTGTGCTTAACACCTTCCTGAATGCCATTGCGTTTATTCTTATCGGTTATGCGTCGTATGCCATGGTGGTTATTCGTTCACGCTACAACCCGCCGATCAACGAGAACAGTCCTTCGGATGTTATGAGCTTCGTGAGCTACCTGAAGCGCGAGCAGTACGGTAGCCGTCCGCTGTTATACGGTCCGTATTTTACAGCACAGATCGTGGGTGTTAAAGAAGGTGCCCCGGTTTACGTGAAGGGCGAAAAGGAGTACGAAATACGCGATCGCAAGTTTGAATACGAATACTCTCCGGACCAGCAGACTATTCTGCCGCGTATCTGGAGCAATGATCCGGATCACGCGAATATCTATCGCGAAAGCCTGGGCATACCTCCTGGTCAGAAACCGTCTTTTGCAGACAACATACGATTCATGTTCAGTCACCAGATCGGCTGGATGTATGTGCGCTACTTCTTCTTCAACTTTGGTGGCCGCGAAAGCGACATCCAGAATGCCGACTGGCTTGGCTTAAGCGGCTGGTTCGAAGAACTTCCTGCGCAACTCGCTGAAAACCGTGGCCGAAACAACTTCTTCTGTATACCGTTTGTACTTGGTCTTATCGGCATCTTCTACCAATCGGTTAAGAACACAAAGAACTTTGTGGTTGTTGCGCTCATGTTTGTGCTTACCGGTGTTGCCCTGGTAGTATACCTCAACTCGCCGCCTACAGAACCTCGCGAGCGTGACTATATCTACGCTGGTTCGTATTACGCATACTGCCTGTGGATCGGCATGGGTGTAATTGCCATTGCCTCGGGTATTAATAAACTTACCCGCAATATGAAAACGGCGGCCATTGCCGCTACCCTCATTGGCCTTACCGCACCTGCGCTTATGGCACAGCAAGGTTGGGATGACCACGACCGTTCAGGACGCTACTTCTCGGTAGACTCTGCGATAAACTACCTGGAATCGTGCGCGAAGAACGCAGTACTGTTTAGCGGTGGCGATAACGATACATTCCCGCTTTGGTACGCTCAGGAAGTAGAAGAACGCCGCACCGACATGCGCGTGATCGTATTGAGTTACTACAACACGGACTGGTATGTAGGACAATCGCGTCAGAAGCACTACGAGTCCGAGCCGCTGCCGTATACCCTTACACAAGAAAACTACCGTCAGGGTGGATTGAACGATTACCTGCCGCTATACGATGCAGGTATCAAGCAGATGGACCTGAAAAAGTTCCTGGAGCTGCTGCGCAATAACAACAAGAGCCTGTTGCACCCCCAATACGGCGGTACACGCAACATGCTCCCTACACGGGAGATTGTGTTGAAGGTAGATGTTGAAAAGGTTAAACGTCTGGGTATTATTCCTGCCGGTATGGACAGCCTGATCGTTCCCGAGATGCGCCTGCGTGTAAGCGGCGGTGGTCTGGAAAAGAAAGACCTCGCGATGCTTGATGTTCTGGCTACGTCAGATTGGGAGCGTCCGCTGTATGTAAATAACACATCCCTTGCACAGTTCGGTGTAGACCTGCGTCGCTATGTTGTACAGGAAGGCAATGCATACCGCATATTGCCGATCTACAATCCCAAGCCATTCAACCAGGTGGAACTGGTGAATACCGACGTAAGTTTCGAGAACGTAACGAAGAAGTTCCAGTTCCGTAACCTCGATAATCCGAACGTATACTACAACCAGGATTACCGTAACTTCGTACTGAACCACCGCAGCAGCATCAATACGCTGGCGGAAGCGCTTATTGCGAAAGGCGACAATGCAAAGGCTCGTGAAACGCTGTTGTTCAGCATTACCCGCATGCCTGACGTTGCTGTGCCGTACGATTATTCAAACGCGCAAACGGTAGGCCTGCTGCTTGAAGTTGGCGAGAAAGAGAAAGCGCTTGAAATGGCCAATATCATGTGGCCACGCGCCGATGCCATGGCCGACTACTACATCAAGGAAGCCGACTTTGGCCGTGAACTCCAGGTTAACATAGTAATGCTGGGCGAGTTGCAGCGATCACTGTATCGCTACGGCGAAGAGGAGACCGCCAAGAAGATCGAGGAAGCGTATAACCGCCACGCCTCGACGCTTGAAACACAAATGAACCGGTCTAACTACTAACCGCCGTCATATCAAACAGGGAAGGCTGTCCGTGCAAGCGGGCGGCCTTTCTTGTTTTAGTCTTTAGCGGTGATTCTCCTTAGGATTGGTTCGGCCGGAGTCGTGGGGGCGACCGGAAAAGTGGGGGAATGCATAAACCATAAGCAAGACAGGAGCGTTATTTACTTGTTCCGTAAGCCGGTGGTACAGACGTGATAACCGGGCCAATCCGAACCGTGAACGGACAAAGTGTGGAGAAAGCGTGAAGGAAGTGTGAAGGAGCATTGTGCTATTATAGTGTCTGGAAAGAGTCTGCACTATGTCTGCAAAGAACTCCGAACGGATCTAACGGGCAGGTTATACTTTCTGGAGCGGTTACAGTGATCATTTATTCCCAGCCCAATTTTTTCGATTGATCCAATAGGTGGATAGGGAATAAAATATGCCCACAAGCTTCCATTATCGGGCAGTTTGCGCTAGGTTTCGCGCTTGTATGACAAAGAACCGGTTTGATTACATTGTTGTGGGCCAGGGATTGGCGGGCTCGGCGGTGGCGGTGCAGTTGATGAAGCTGAAGAAAAAGATCCTGGTCATTGACCAACCGAACAAGAACAATTCCTCACACATTGCCGCAGGGCTGTTTAACCCCATTACGGGGCGCAAAATGGTAAAGACCTGGCTGGCCGACACGCTGTTTCCATATCTCCATACCTATTATCGTGACGTTGAACTCTGCACAGGTGGCTCGTTTTTTCACCCCATGCCGCTCTACCGGCCTTTCATTTCTTTTGAGGAGCAAAACGAGTGGATGGGCAAAAGCGCGGAGCCCCAATACGCCGCCTATATCGACACGGTTCACACAGGGCCTGCCTACCCGGATGTAAATGACGAATTCGGGGGACTGTTGCTAAAACAATGTGGTTATCTGAATACTACCCGGTACATCGCCGCCGTTGAATCTTGGATTACCCATGAGCAAACCATGCTCCGCGAGACATTGGACTCCAGTAAATTGACGGTCAG
>Ga0065165_1000795_pt1 | contig 42155 bp, 42 predicted proteins | sample AraplaMF_Cvi_mMF_FD_63813 | JGI IMG/M metagenome (GOLD analysis project Ga0065165, IMG submission 63813) | Arabidopsis root microbial communities from the University of North Carolina, USA - plate scrape MF_Cvi_mMF (version 2) (version 3) | ecosystem: Host-associated > Plants > Roots >... | reverse complement strand
GGTGCTGGGCGTGATGGTCCCGGCCCTGGTCGCCCTGTGGTGGGCCATGCCGGCCGGGGGGCTGCCGCTGATCGCCACCAGCGCCCTGCTGACCGTGCTGGGGCTGGTCTACAACTGGGGCGACGTGCTGAGCAATTCGCTGCTGGGCCGGGCCGCCGGGGTCGTCCCGGGCCGCGCCGCCCTGATCTCGGGCCTGGGATACGCCGTGGCCAACGGCCTGTCGGTGGCCCTGCTGATCTTCATGCTGTGGGGCATGGTGCTGCCCGGCCAGGTCGACTGGCCCGGCGTGCCCCACGCGCCGCTGTTCGGCCTGGACCCGGCGAAGAACGAGCCCAGCCGGATCTCCGGCCCCCTGTCGGCGGCGGTGATGCTGCTGGGCGCGATCCCGTTCTTCCTGTGGACCCCCGACGCCGCCCGCACCGGCCGCAGCTGGACGGAAAGCTTGCGCGCTGGGATCACGATGCTGCGCGACATCTTCGCCAACCTGCGCGGCCACCGCGACGTCGCCCTCTTCCTGGGCGCGCGCATGCTCTACAACGACGGCATGACCGCGCTCCTGGTGTTCGGCGGGCTGCTGGCCGCCGGCCTGATGAAGTGGGGCGCGCTGGAGATGCTGGCCTACGGCATTTCGCTGAGCGTCTTCGGGGTGATCGGCGGCCTGGTCGCGCCGTGGTTCGACCGCGTCCTGGGCCCGCGCAAGGCCGTGCAGCTGGAGATCGCCGGCTCGCTGGCGGTGCTGGTCGCCACCCTGGGCATGGGCCGCGAGAAGATCCTGTACTTCTGGTCCTACGACCCGGCGGCCCACGCGCCGATCTGGAACGGGCCGCTGTTCCGCACCGCGCCGGAGCTGATCTATCTGGGCCTGGGCCTGCTGATCGCGGTGTTCGTCACCGCCCAGTACGCGTCGAGCCGCACCCTGCTGATCCGCCTGTGCCCGCCCGACAAGACCGCCGCCTTCTTCGGCCTCTACGCCCTGTCGGGAACCGCCACGATGTGGCTGGGCTCGCTGCTGGTGGCCGTAGCGACGGCGATCTTCAAGAGCCAGGTCGGCGGCTTCCTGCCGGTCGCCGCCCTGCTGCTGCTGGGATTCTGCGGCCTGTTCCTGGTCCGGGGCGGCGACCCGGAGGGCTGATCCGGTAGCCTTGGGACGCCGGGGGCGGTATCACCCGCCGATGCGTCACGTCGTCCTCATCAGCGCCCCCTGGCGCGACCCGGTCTGGGCCGCGGCCCCGTGGCGGGACGAGCCCTTCGCCTGCGCGATGATCTCCGGCGGCCAGGCCGGGCGGTGGTCCTACCTGCTGCGCGAGCCGGACGCCACGCTGGCCCTGGACGCCGCCGACCCGCGCGACCCCTTCGCGGCCCTGGCCGAGCTGGTCGGGCCGCCCCAGGGCGTGGACCCCGACGGCCCGCCGTTCCAGGGCGGCGTCGTGGGCCTGGCCGCCTACGAGCTGGGCGACCGGGTCGAGCGCCTGGACCTGCCGCGCACCGGCTGGCCGGACCTGGCCTGCGCCCGCTATCCGGCCCTGCTGGCCTTCGACCACCTGCAGCGCCGGGTGCTGGCGATCGGCCGCGGCGGCTCGCAAGGCTTCGCCCGGGCCCGCGCCGAGTCGGCCCTGGGCTGGCTGGACGGCCCGGCGCCGGCGCTGCACGACGGTCCGCTGTGCGAGGGCCTGAGCGCCAGCGACGGCGAAGCCTACGAGGCGGCGGTGGCCGAGGTGGTCGAGCGCATCGTCGGCGGCGAGATCTTCCAGGCCAATATCGCCCGCGCGTGGACCGGGCGGCTGGCGGCCGGCGCCCATCCGTTCGACCTGTTCGCCCGCCTGCGCGCCGACAGCCCCGCGCCGTTCTCGGCCTATCTGCGCCTGCCGGGCCGGGCCCTGGTGTCCAACTCGCCCGAGCGGTTCCTGAAGGTGTCGGGCGACGACCTGGCGATCGAGACCCGGCCGATCAAGGGCACCCGTCCGCGCGGCGCCGACCAGGCCGAGGACGCTCGGCTGATCGCCGAGCTGTCGGCCAGCGCCAAGGACCGGGCCGAGAACCTGATGATCGTCGACCTGATGCGCAACGACCTGGCGCGGGTCAGCCCCCCCGGCAGCGTCGCGGTTCCCGAGCTGTTCAAGGTCGAGACCTTCGCCAACGTCCATCACCTGGTCTCGACCGTGACCGGCCGACTGGGACCCGGCCTGGGGCCGGCCGACCTGCTGCGCGCGGCCTTCCCGCCCGGCTCGATCACCGGCGCGCCCAAGGTCCAGGCCATGAAGGTGATCGCCCAGCTGGAGACCCCGCGCGGCCCCTATTGCGGCTCGCTGTTCTGGGCCGGGTTCGACGGGGCGCTGGAGTCCAGCGTGCTGATCCGCACCGTCGGCCTTGAACAAGATCGGGAAGGCTGGCGTTTGGAAGCCAGGGCCGGGGCCGGCATCGTCGCCGACAGCGACCCCCACGCCGAGCGCCTGGAGACCGAAGCCAAGTTCGCCGCCCTGCGACGGGCCCTGATGGAGCCGCCCCGCGGATGACAGCCTTTCCCTTGGATGATCGCGGCCTGCTGCTGGGCGACGGCCTGTTCGAGACGATGCTGTGGACCGGCGGCGGCCTGCCGCATCTGGACGCCCACCTGGCCCGGATGGCGGCCGGCTGCGAGACCCTGGGCCTGCCGGTCTTCGATCAGGACCAGGCCCGCGCGCTGTGCCTGGCCGCGCCGGGCGAGGCCGGGCTGGGCGAGGTCCGCACCGCCGTACGCCTGACCCTGACGGCCGGCTCCGGCGGCCGGGGGCTGGATCGTCCGGTCGCTCCGGTCCCGCGCCTGGCGGCGACGGCGGCGGCCGCGCCGGTGGTCGCCACCCCGGTCGACCTGGTTCTGGCCAGGACCCGCCGCAACGAGGGCTCGCCCGCGTCCCGGCTGAAGACCCTGTCCTATGTCGACAACGTCCTGGCCCGCGCCGAGGCCCGGGCCGCCGGCGCCGACGAGGCGGTGATGCGCAACAATCGCGGCGACCTGGCCTGCGCCGGGGCGGCCAACCTGTTCTGGGTGGCGGGCGGTTCGCTGTTCACCCCGGCCCTGCATTGCGGCGTGCTGGACGGCCTGGCCCGCCGGCGGGTGATGGCGGCGGCGCGCGAACTGGACGTCGAGGTCCACGAGGTGGCCAGCAGCGCCGAGGCCCTGGACGCGGCCGAGGCGGTGTTCGTGACCAACAGCCTGATCGGCGTGCGGCCGGCGCGACGCTTCGAGGGCGAGACCTTCGGCCCCCACGCGCTGGTCGAGCGTCTGGGCGAGGCGTTGCGCGACCCCGTCAGGTCTTAGAGCGCGTCACCTGCTCGGAGAGGCGGGGCTTCAGATAGTAGGTGCGGCGGAAGGTCAGGGTCTGGGGGATGACGGCCTTGAACATCGAGTTGTACTCGTAGCTGGCCTTGCTCATGATCACGCTCTGGCCGGCCGGCAGCACGCTGACCGGAATGTCGACCACGGCGCCGGCCGAGGGGCAGTTCAGCGGCGCGTTCGACTTTTCCGACCATACGACCACATCCTTGCCCTGGGCGTCGGAGGCGATGCTGACCAGGCACATCCGCAGGCTCGAGGCCGGGAACGGCGACATCAGCACCTGGCCGACGCTGAACAGGTCGGCCACCCGCGCGTCGGTCAGTTTCTGGTCGCGGGCCACCACGTCGCCGATCGACGAGGTCAGGTGGCTCAGGCGCCGCTGGGCCATCATGGCCTCGGTCAGCTCGGCCATGCCGAAATAGAAGAGGATCAGCACCGGGGCGATCAGGGCGAACTCGACGGCCGAGACGCCGCGGCGATCGCGCCAGAACCGGGAAAGGCGGCGGGTCATGTGCATTTGATCGCCACCGGGGTCTCGGAATAGGGCTCGTTGGCGAACACCGCCGCGAACGTCACCTGGCGCTCACCGGACGCGCCGCCGACCGCCTCCTGCAGCAGCGGGGTGATCAGCGGCCACTTGTAGTAGCCGCGCACCAGAACGATCGAGCCGGGGCCGCCGGGATCGAAGCAAGTCTTGCCGCCCGTGGGCGCGGGCAGGTTGTTGGTCTGGGCGAACGAAGGCAGGACGCGGACGTCGAGGGTGATCGACGAGGCGCACGAGCCGCCCAGCCAGGACATCTTGCCGCACACCGCGTCGCGGAACGTCGTGGCGTCGCCGCCGCTGGTCTGCAGGGCCCCGGTGCGGATCGTGCGGTCGACGTCGGCCAGGGCGTTCTCCAGGCTCATCGACACCAGGAAGGTGAGGCCCAGTTCGATGATCGCGAACACCAGGACCAGGAAGGGAATGGCGACGAAGGCGAACTCGATCGCCGCCGCGCCGCCGTCGGCCTGGGCGAAGCGGCGCAGCAGGCCCAGACGGGCCAGGAGTTGGCGATGGTGTCGGGCTCGATCGGCCATGGCGGCGTCCGCGTCAGCGCCTTCTGGGAACGGCAGGCGACGCAATCTAGGCCGCGCGTCCCTAATCAGGGGTTTAGGCTCGCGCGATCACGCGGCGAGCCGGCTTCAGGGCGTGGGCAGGGCGGCGGCCGCGGCGGTCGCCGCGGCGGGCTCCGCCGGGGCGGTCGCGCCGCCCAGCAACGAGCAGCGCTCGCCGCAGGCATAGGTCGCGGCGTTGACGCCGCGCTGAACGACGACGGCCTGGGTGGGAACGTTGGAGACCACGACGTCGCGGTCGGCCAGGGCGCGGCCGTGGGCGTCGAAGGCCAGGATGGTGGTGGCGCCGGCCTTCTTGCCCATGACCACCAGCGTCCGCTCGTTGACCAGGCTGACGTCGGCCACGGTCGGATCGCCCACCACGATGTCGCGCACCGGCGCGCCCAGCACGATGCGCGCGGCGGCGCCGGCGCTGACCGATAGCGGGGCGGACGGGCTGCCGGCGGCGGCGACGGTGGCGACGGAGAGGCTCAGACCGGCGCAGAGGACGAGAGTCAGGCGGCGCATGAAGGTGTCTTCCCAGGCTTTGTACGCCGCCAGCATGCCCGGGAATGGTCAATAAAGAACTAAGCTGGCTACTTGTGTATTCTTTCCGACACTTGAGAACATGTTGTCGCATAAGGAGTTTTTGCCCCTTTCTGCATCATATAGTTAAGAAGAAATAATGGTAAACTAAAATAAACCAATGAAAAAATCGCGGAAACCATTGGCTGTTTACTGGGCATTAAGTGAGGTGGGCGAAATTGATCGTGTTTTCGGGGGTGAGCAAGTCGACACGGCTTGGAGCCCAGATCCACTTACTGACCAGGAGATCCACCATGTCGAAGTTCGTCACCCGCTTCCTGAAAGATGAATCCGGCGCGACCGCCATCGAGTACGGCCTGATCGTCGCCCTGATCGCCGTCGTGATCGCCACCATCGTCACCACCCTCGGCGGCAGCCTGAAGGCGACCTTCGCCAAGGTGAACACCACGGTGACGACCGCGAACAGCGCGACCTAAGACGCTCTGACGCTCGAAAAAAAAGAGGGCCTCGGCGGAAACGCCGGGGCCCTTTTTCATGTCCGTCACCCCGGAGTCCCGGACCGCCGGCCGGTGGAAAATGCGGGACGGCAACCATTGCTTCATCGGATCGGGCGCAGATTGCCGCCGTTGGAACACGCAAGGCCGCCATGCAGACCTTTCAGTTCGCTCTGCTGCTCATCTTTCCCGCGCTGGTCGTCGTGGCCGCGCTGAAGGACGTCACCAGCTACACGATCCCCAACTGGATCTCCCTGGCCCTGATCGTCGCCTTCGCGCCGGTCGCGCTGTTCAGCGGGGCCTCCCTCGCGACCATGGGACTGTGCCTGGCCGCCGGCCTGGTCGCCCTGCTGGTCGGGATGGGGATGTTCGCGGCCGGCTGGATCGGCGGCGGCGACGCCAAGCTGTTCGCGGCGGCCGTCCTGTGGCTGGGCTGGCCCGCCGCCCTGCCGTTCATGCTGGTCACCGGCATGGCCGGCGGCGCCCTGACCCTGGGCATCCTCGGCCTGCGCTCGGGCTGGTTCGAGCCGGTGCTGGCCGGCAGCCCCGCCTGGCTCCGCAAGCTCGGCGCCCAGGGCGGCGACATTCCCTATGGCGTGGCCATCGCGGTTGGAGCCCTGGCGGCCTTCCCGCAAGGCGCGCTGGCCCTGGCCGTCGGCGGCTAGGGGCGAGCCTGTCTCGGGCTTCTGGCGCCCGCGTCAGCCTGTCACGCCGCCGCCCCGCTTTTCGGACCGGCGCCTTTAGCCGCTGTTAATCATGGCCGCGCGAGCATGAGAGGCGGCCAGAAAGGCTGTTCGACGATTCGTGCGTGATCGCCTGAAGGCGGCTCGCCCCCGCCTGTATCTCCGTCGCCAGAGCCCGACCGCATGAATCCTCTTCGCGTCATGATCGTCCTGGTCGCCGCCGTCGCGGCCATCGGCCTGGCCGTGGTCATGCAGAAGGCGATGGGCGGCAAGCCCGCGCCCGCGCCGATCGCCCAGGCCGCCGCCCCGTCGACCAAGCCCATGACCCAGGTCCTGGTCGCCAAGCGCGACCTGGCCATCGGCGACCGCCTGACCGCCGGCGACGTCGACTGGCAGCCCTGGCCGTCCGACACCGTCAACGCCGCCTTCATCACCAACGGCGCGGCCGATCCCGTCCCAACCAAGGCGACCGCCAAGGCCGCCAAGGCGGTCGGCGACGCGGCGGGGACGATGATCGGCGGCGTCACCCCTGAAAAGGCCGTCGAGGGCGCGATCGTGCGCGACCCGATCCTGGCCGGCGAACCCATCACCGCCCGCAAGATCGTCCGTGGCGGCGAAGGCGGCTACCTGTCGGTGGTCCTGGGACCCGGCAAGCGCGCCATGGCCGTGCCAGTCACCTCCGAAACCGCGGTCGGCGGCTTCATCCTGCCCGGCGACCGGGTCGACGTCATCCAGACCCGCGAGGCGCAGAGCTTCGGCGAGGGCGATGGCGGGGCGATCAAGCAGACCGTCGCCGAGACCGTCGTCCAGAACGTGCGCGTGCTGGCCCTGGACCAGAGCACGGCGGCCGAGAAGGACGCCAAGACCATCGTCGCCTCCACCGCCACCCTCGAGGTCGGCCCGGTCGAGGCCGAGGCCCTGACCCGGGCCAAGGCCGGCGGCCCGGTGACCCTGACCCTGCGCGCCTACACCGACCTGGGCGGCCCCTCCGGCCTCGCGGCCGCTTCGCAAGATTCCGCCGTCGTCCGCATCAACCGCGGCGGCCAGACCTCCAGCATCTCGGTCCGCCCATGATCCGCCGGCTCCTCTCCGCCTCGCTCGCGGCCGTCCTGGCCCTGGCGTCGTCGACCGCCGCCCTGGCCGACGGCCCGGCGGCCGGCACCCATCTCTACCGGACGCCGGCTCGCGTCGCGTCGCGCCCGATCGAGACGCCGACCCTGGCCCCGCCCGCCGACCAGGTCCTGCGCATCGACCTCACCACTACGGGCGCCCAGAGCCTGGTCCTGTCGCGCGGCAAGTCGGCGATCATCGAGCTGCCGGTCGACGTGCGCGACATGCTGGTGACCAATCCTGCCGTGGCCGACGCGGTGCTGCGCGGCCCGCGCCGCATCTATGTGCTGGGCATGGCCCTGGGGGCGACCGACGCGGTGTTCTTCGACGCCTCGGGCCGCAAGATCCTCAGCCTGGCCATCCGGGTCGAGCAGGACTCCACCGCGCTGGAAGAGACCCTGCGGCGCGTTCTGCCCAACGCCAACATCCAGGTGCAGGCGATCCGCGACAGCGTGATCCTGACCGGCGCGGTGGCCAACACCGGCGAGGCGGGCATGGCCTCGCAGATCGCCAGCAAGTTCGTCGACAAGCCCGACAACGTGCTGAACATGCTGACCATCGCCGGCAAGGACCAGGTGATGCTCAAGGTCCGCATCGTCGAGGTCCAGCGCAACATCATCAAGCAGCTGGGCTTCAACACCGGCGCGGTGCTGGGCCAACTGGGCGGGGCGCAATATTCATTCGGCATGAGCCCGACCTTCGGCGTCAACGGCGCGCTCCTCGGCGGCGTGACCGGCGGTTACAAGCTGGACACCACCAAGCAGCCGATCGCCGCGGCGCCGGCCCAATGCACCAACAGCACCGTGGTCAACGGCTCCAACATCGGCAACTGCGTGGGCGTCGACCGCATCGGCAGCGACGGCCTCAACTCGGCCAGCGCCATGGTCCAGGCCTTCGAGCGGGTGGGGCTGCTGCGCACCCTGGCCGAGCCCAACCTGACCGTGGTGTCGGGCGAATCCGGCAAGTTCCTGGTCGGCGGCGAATTCCCGATCCCGGTCTCCCAGGACATCTCCGGTCGGGTCTCGCTGGAGTTCAAGCCGTACGGCGTGGGCCTGGGCTATACGCCGGTGGTGATGTCGGGCGGCCGCATCTCGCTGAAGCTGTCGACCGAGGTGTCGGAGCTGACCAGCCTCGGCGCCTTCACTTTGGCCAGCAGCACGGGCGGCACCAATCTGAGCGTGCCGGGCCTGACGGTCCGGCGAGCCGAGACCACGGTCGAGCTGCCGTCGGGCGGTTCGCTGATGATCGCCGGCCTGCTGCAGCAGACCAGCAAGCAGAACATCGACGCGCTGCCGGGCATGACCAACCTGCCGATCCTCGGTTCGCTGTTCCGCTCGCGCGACTATCTGAACGGCGAGACCGAGCTGGTGGTGATCATCACCCCCTACATCGTCGACCCGACCAAGCCGCAGAACCTGCAGACCCCGGCCGACGGCCTGCAGACGGCGAGCGACATGGGCACGGTCCTGCTGGGCCGGCTCAACAAGGTGGTCAAGGCGCCGGACGGCGCGAACAGCGGGCGCGCCTACCAGGGCCCCGTCGGCTATGTGATCGAGTGAGAACGCGGACATGACGCGACCCCATCCCCATTTGCTCCAGACGACCTTGATGAAGCTGACGGCCGGCGGCCTGGTCCTGGCGCTGCTGACGGCCTGCGCCTCGTCGGGCGCCGGTCCGGATACGGCCGCCCTGCCACGCACCGACTCCCAGCAATGGGAAGACCGGGTCCATGTCGACTCCCGTCCGGACGAGGTGCTGCTGGCCCTTCACGCCGAGGGGCTGTCGGCCGCCCAGAACCAGGCCCTGGACCAACTGCTCGGCCGCTGGCTGGCCGCCGAGGCGCGCGAGATCGTGGTCAACGCCCCGACCGGCGGCGCCAGGGGCGAGATCGCCGGCCGCATGGCCGCGGCCGCCCGCCAGCGGCTGGTCGCCATGGGCGCGCCGGCCGCCAAGGTCCGGGTGACGGGCTATGACGCCGGGGGCGCGCCGGGCGCGCCGCTGAAGGTCGGCTTCCTGCGCTACACCGCCCACGTCCCGCAGTGCGGCGGCTGGGAGAACATCACCGCCACCCGCAACAACGCCGCCTACGAGAACTTCGGCTGCGCGGTGACCGCCAACATCGCCGCCCAGGTGGCCAATCCCGAGGATCTGCTGGGTCCGCGCGCCGAGACGCCGATCGACTCCGGGCGTCGCGCGACCGTGCTCGACAAGTACCGCAAGGGCGAGGTCACCTCGTCGGCCAAGGACGAGCAGTCCAACGGCGTCATCTCGAAGGCGGTCAACTGATGGCCCCGCGCAACGATCACGACCCCTTCGACCTGGGCTTCGAGGCCGACGACGACTTCGCCGCGCCCGGTATGTCCCCGGGGAGCGACCCGTGGCGCGGCGCGCCGCCGGCGCGTTCGAGCGCCGACGACCCGTTCGCCGATTTCCCGCCCGTGCGGCCCGGCGAAACCGTCTCCGCGCCGTTCGCGGACCTGCCGCCGCCGGCCGAGCCGTACATGCCCAAGCCGCCGGCCGCCGCCGCGCTCGCCGCCCCGCCGGCCGCTCCCGCGGCGACCCGGGCCGTGCCGATCGAAGCGGCCGAGCCGGTCGCGCCCGTCGCCCATCCGGTCGGCACCACCCAGGCCCTGGTGCAGGAGGTGCTCGCCGCCGCCGACGCCGACATGGGCGAGGCGGCCGTGCCGCGCATCACCATCCACGCCTTCTGCGCCCGGCCCGAGACCGTCGCCCTGGTCGAGGCCGCCGCGGCCGACCGCCGGATGGCCCGCGCCTCGACCATCGCCCAGCCCGGCGGACTGGAGGCGGCCGTGGCCTATTACCAGAACCAGTCGACTCCCTCGCTGGTGCTGGTCGAGAGCCTGGACGCCGCGCCGCGCATGCTGGCCCTGCTGGACGGCCTAGCCCAGGTCTGCGACCCGGGCACCAAGGTCGTGGTCATCGGCCAGACCAACGACATCGCCCTCTACCGCGAGCTGATGCGGCGCGGGGTCAGCGAGTACATCACCCAGCCCCAGGGGCCGCTGCAGATCATCCGCGCGGTCTCCAGCCTCTATGCCGATCCCTCCGCGCCGTTCGTCGGCCGGCAGATCGCCTTCGTCGGCGCCAAGGGCGGCGTCGGGTCCTCGACCCTGGCCCACAACTTCGCCTGGTCGATGGCCGAGCGCGTGCAGGCCGCCACGGTGATGGTCGACCTGGACCTGCCGTTCGGCACCGCCGGCCTCGACTTCAACCAGGATCCGCTGCAGGGCGTGCTCGACGCCCTGACCCAGCCCGACCGCCTGGACCCGGTGCTGATGGACCGGATGATGGTCCGCTGCGGCGACCGCCTGTCGCTGTTCGCCGCGCCCGGCGCCCTGGACCAGGACTACGAGATCCCGGCCGACGCCTTCGAGGAGGTCACCCAGAAGATCCGTGGCGCCGCGCCCTTCGTGGTGCTGGACCTGCCGCACAGCTGGAGCGCCTGGACCCGCCGGGTGCTGATCGCCAGCGATGACCTGGTCGTGGTGGCCACGCCCGACCTGGCTTCGCTGCGCAACGCCAAGAACATCGTCGACCTGGTTCGGGCCGCGCGCCCGAACGACGCCCCGCCGCGCCTGGTGCTGAACCAGGTGGGCGTGCCTGGCCGTCCCGAGATTCCGGTCAAGGACTTCGGCGAGGCCCTGGGCCTGACGCCGTCCCTGGTGCTGCCGTTCGATCCCAAGCCCTTCGGCCAGGCCGCCAACAACGGCCAGATGGTCGCCGAGGTGGCCCCCAAGTCGAAGGCGGCCGAGGGCATCGACCACCTGGCGCGGCTGATCAGCCGCCGCGAACCGCCGGCGGTCCAGAAGACCTCGGTCCTCTCCAGCCTGTTCAAGAAGAAGTAGGGGCATGTTCGGCAAGCGCGATCAGGCCGCCATCCGCACGGAGCAGGCGCCGCCGCCCGTCTCGACCGGCGCGCCGGCCATCGCCACGCGTCCGCAGCGCGTCGAGCCCGCCGCCAACGAATCCGGCGCGCCCGCCGCCCAGGGGGCCGGGCCGGCCCTGGCGACGCCCGCTCCGGCCAAGGCCGCCGGCCCCAAGGCCACCAACGGCCTGGAGCAGCTGCGCGCCGCCCAGGGCGCGCCGCCGACCACCCAGGTGGTCCGCGAGCAGAGCGACTACTACCACGCCACCAAGACCACGATCTTCAACGCCCTGCTCAACACCATCGACCTTTCCCAGCTGGCCCAGCTGGACCTGAAGGCGGCGGCCGAGGAGATCCGCGACATCGTCGCCGAGCTGGTGGCGATCAAGAACGTCTCGATGTCGGTGTCCGAGCAGGAGCACCTGGTCCAGGACATCATCAACGACGTCCTCGGCTACGGCCCGCTGGAGCCCCTGCTGGCCCGCGACGACATCGCCGACATCATGGTCAACGGCGCCCACCGGGTGTTCATCGAAGTGGGCGGCAAGGTCCAGCTGACCAATGTCCGCTTCCGCGACAATCTGCAGCTGATGAACATCTGCCAGCGGATCGTCAGCCAGGTCGGCCGTCGGGTCGACGAAAGCTCGCCGATCTGCGACGCCCGCCTGCCCGACGGCAGCCGCGTCAACGTCATCGCCCCGCCCTTGGCGCTGGACGGTCCCACCCTGACCATCCGGAAGTTCAAGAAGGACAAGCTGACGATGAAGAACCTGGTCGACTACGCGTCGATCAGCCCGGAAGGGGCGCGGGTGCTGGGCGTGATCGGCGCCTGCCGCTGCAACATCGTCATCTCGGGCGGCACCGGTTCGGGCAAGACCACCCTGCTCAACACCATGACCGCCTTCATCGACCCCACCGAGCGGGTGGTGACCTGCGAGGACGCGGCCGAACTGCAGCTGCAGCAGCCGCACGTGGTGCGCCTGGAAACCCGGCCGCCCAACCTGGAAGGCCAGGGCGCGGTGACCATGCGCGACCTGGTCAAGAACTGCCTGCGGATGCGCCCCGAGCGGATCATCGTCGGCGAAGTCCGCGGCCCGGAGGCCTTCGACCTGCTGCAGGCCATGAACACCGGCCACGACGGCTCGATGGGCACGCTGCACGCCAACAGCCCGCGCGAGGCGATCAGCCGGATCGAGAGCATGATCACCATGGGCGGCTACGGCCTGCCCTCCAAGACCATCAAGGAGATGATCGTCGGCTCGGTCGACGTCATCGTCCAGGCCGCCCGCCTGCGCGACGGCTCGCGCCGCATCACCCACATCACCGAGGTGGTGGGGCTGGAAGGCGACGTGATCGTCACCCAGGACCTGTTCGTCTACGAGATCAACGGCGAGGACGCCGAGGGCAAGGTGCTGGGCAAGCACCGCTCGACCGGCATCGGCCGTCCGCGCTTCTGGGACCGCGCCCGCTATTACGGCCTGGAGCGCGAGCTGGCCGAAGCCCTCGACGCGGCGGAGTAGGCGATGCTGTTCATCCTCGCCGGCGTCCTGGGCTTCATCACCATCGCGGGCCTGGGCTTCGTGCTGGCCGGCGGCGGCGACAACGGGGCGGCCAAGACCGTCAAGCGCGCTCAGCTGATCACCGGCGGTGACCGCCAGGCCGTGGCGGCCCGCGCCAAGGCCGCGGCCAACACCCCCGACGCCCGCCGCAAGCAGATCCTCAAGACCCTGAAGGAACAGGACCAGAAGAAGAAGAAGGCCTCGCTGACCGTCGCCGCGCGCCTGCGCGCCGCCGGCCTGGGCGACAATGTCCGGATGTTCTGGATCATCAGCGGCGTGGTCGGGCTGACGGCCGGCCTGGTGCTGCTGCTGCTGCGCCAGATGCCGCTTGTCGCCCTGGGCGCGGCCTTCGCCGCCGGCTTCGGCCTGCCGCGCTGGGTGGTCGGCATGATGGCCAAGGCCCGCACCAAGAAGTTCACGACCGCCTTCTCCGACGCCATCGACATCGTCGTGCGCGGCATCAAGTCGGGCCTGCCGGTCCATGACTGCCTGAAGATCATCGGCAAGGAGTGCCCCGAGCCCCTGGCCGGCGAGTTCCGCGTCCTGGTCGAGAACACCGGCATGGGCATGTCGATGGAGCAGGCGCTGGAGCGCATGTACGAGCGCATGCCGACCAACGAGCTGCGCTTCTTCACCATCGTCCTGACCATCCAGGCCAAGACCGGCGGCAACCTGGCCGAGGCCCTGGGCAACCTGTCGACCGTGCTGCGGGCCCGCAAGCTGATGGCCGAGAAGATCAAGGCCCTGTCGGCCGAGGCCGTCGCCTCGGCCTTCATCATCGGCTGCCTGCCGCCCGGGGTCATCGCCCTGATCTCGATCACCGCGCCCACCTACATGGCGCCGATGTTCAGCGACCAGCGCGGCCACTTCATGCTGATGATCGCCGGCTTCTGGATGGCCGTGGGCATCTTCGTGATGCGCAAGATGATCAACTTCAAGTTCTAGGGGAGGCGAGATCATGATCGAGAAGCTCACCGACCCGCAGACTCTGTTCAGCATCTTCATCGCCATCGTGGTGTTCGCCACCATCGTCACCCTGGCCTCGCCGATGATGAGCAGCAACGGCCTGGAGGGCCGGCTGAAGTCGGTGGCCAACCGCCGCGAGGAGCTGCGCCGCCGCTCGCGCGAGGCCCTGTCCCAGAAGGGCGGCGGCTCGCTGCGCCACGTCGACGAGGGCATGTACAAGAGCGTCGTCGACCGCCTGCAGCTGTCCAGGCTGCTGGAAGACCCCAAGGTGGTCGACAAGCTGGCCCAGGCCGGCTTCCGCGGCCCCAAGCCCGTCTCGACCTTCTACTTCTTCCGCTTCCTGATGCCGTTCGTGTTCGCGGTGGTGGTGGCGTTCTACCTCTATGTGGTCAACGGCTTCGGCCTGTTGCCGGTGCAGAAGATCGCCGCCTGCTTCTTCGCCCTGACGGCGGGCTACTACGCGCCCAACCTCTACATCTCCAACATCGCCCAGAAGCGCCGCGAGTCGATCGTCCAGGCGTTCCCGGACGCCCTGGACCTGATGCTGATCTGCGTCGAGAGCGGCATGTCGATCGAGGCGGCCATCGCCAAGGTCGGCGCCGAGGTCGGCTCGGCCTCGATGGAGCTGGCCGAGGAGCTCAGCCTGCTGACCGCCGAGCTCAGCTACCTGCCCGAGCGTCGCCTGGCCTACGAGGGCCTGGCCCGGCGGACCAACCATCCCGGCATCCGCTCGGTGGTCACCGCCATGATCCAGGCCGAGCGCTACGGCACCCCGCTGGGCGCGGCCCTGCGGGTGATGGCCAAGGAGAACCGCGAACTGCGCCTGTCGGCCGCCGAGAAGAAGGCCGCCGCCCTGCCGGCCAAGCTGACCGTGCCGATGATCGTGTTCTTCCTGCCCGTGCTGTTCATCGTGATCATGGGTCCGGCGATCATCAAGATCCAGGACGTGATGAAGCACCGGTAAGGCCGGGAGCGCCGTGCCCGCTTTCGACCCAATACAGACATTACCTGCATGAGAACTGGACCGGCCGGTTCTACATGTGAACGGTCAACAGGGCATGGCGAAAGTATACGCCTTGATGGCCTCAGGCGGGTCAAAGGAACGCAGGCGGTTGCGGCCGCTCTCTGGCGCCGGGACCGCTCGGCTATAGGGCGCTCAGCGAAGGCGGGAGAAGCATCGTCGCTTAGTCCGCTTTTCACCGTCCGACAGGATGGGCCAAGCGGTCCTGAAGTCGAGCTCAACTAAAAAGCATGTCGTTTTGGATTGCCAACATAGGTCTAGATCGCGGATGGCCAGTGTGAAGATGCCTGTAGTCGCGTTGCTGGTCGCCGCACCGGCTCTCATTCTCGCGAACTGCGCGCCACCTTCCGACCAAATCGCTGCGAGCACGAGGCACTGCGCCGATGTGCGTGTTGCGGCCGACCTTAGTATGCGCCTGAGCTCATACGGCGAGGATAATGAGCGGTGGGTCGTGCAGGCGTGTCATCCTAGCGGAACGGCTTGCACGCGGGTGCTGAGCTATGAGCATGCGCCGCCGCCTGTCTACTCGATGGGCGACGACGAAACAGTCACCATCGAGGTGCTGGGGGGAAAACTCTTAGCGCATGTCGATGAAGCGGCGACGAGCCGAAAATTCCATTTTCGCGCCCACAAGATCACCGGCAACATGGGAGCGGAAGGCGTCAAGTCGTTCTATGCCAGAATACAGCATCGCTGCCCTCCGCCAAATCGCTTGTACCCGCGCTAGTCCGGCGGCGAAGGCTCCCCGCAAGGACGAAGAGCAGCTAACGACCGATGCTGTTGAAAAAGTCGGATTCCGGCTCAGGGCGTTGAATTTTCTGCGATATTAGGCCCTATTCGAAAATTCGCGCGGCCGGACGTGTATTCGCCAGCTTTGGCCTTGAGCGGACACTTTATAGCCGTCTACCGTGGTTTATTTGGCAATACTCCGAGATGCCGTGCAAAATGCTAAAATTCCCGCAAGTCAGCTTTTCGACTTTTTCAAAAGCATCGACCCAATACAGACATTATCTGCATGAGAACTGGACCGGCCGGTTCTACATGTGAACGGTCCGCAGGGCATGGCAAAAGTATACGCCTTGATAGTCTCGAGCGGGCCAAGGGAACGCAGGCGGCTGCGGCCGCTCCCTCAAGTTTTCTCAAGAGGTTCTCGGCATGACGCTGCTATCTCAAGGCTTAGTAATTTTGTTTCTGGCGCAGAGTGCGGAGTTGGCCGTACTTAGGGTCCTTGAAGGTTCCGACCTCTCGAGCGAAGGTATCGACGCACAGGTAATCAGCCTTCCTAGGGGGGTGAGCGCGGAGTCGTTCGCCGAGCATGTCGTTCAAGCTGAACATCTGAAAGCCTGGGGTGACGGCTCAATACGGCAGAACGAGACGCCGGGACCGCTCGGCTATAGGGCGCTCAGCGAAGGTAGCGGGAGAAGCATCGTCGTTTATTACTCGCGCGAGGAAAAAGGGCCGAGTGTGGTTTGCCGACTAAGAACAAAAGGCGCCAGGGGCCTTAGCGCCGCACGGTATCGCGCGCTTAGATGGTGCGCCGGACAAGTCGGCGTCGAGTTGCCGGCGTCACCTCCGCCGCCGGTAGGGGGCAATTAAACAGGGCCTCGCCACGGCGGCGAAAACTGAACCTGGCGCCGCAACCGGGCCAAGGCCGCTGCACGACGGACGCAACGTTCAAGCCGTGCGCCCGGGATGGTTGCTCGCGTGGGGGGCAAGTTCGGATTGCCACCCCAAGCTGACGTCCGGGGCGTCCGCTTGGCGCCGGTTGGAGGTCGCCTTGGCGAGGGCGATCCTCTTTCCCCTCTACCCGCCCGCCTTCACCGCGTCCCACGAGCGAGTGGCGCTGGCTTGTCCGACGGCGGCGCGCAGCCAGGCCAGGTTGTTGTCGACGGACTCGGGCGGCAGGTCCTGGCGGGCCAGTTTCTCGGCCTCGTCGAGGCGGCCCTGCAGGCCGACCACCAGGGCCAGGTTCTGGCGCACCTGGATGGTGGCGGTGGGCAGGGCGGCGGCCTGGCGCAGCAGCTTCTCGGCTCCGGGCAGGTCGCCGCTCGAGGCCAGGTGCATGGCTAGGTTCGTCAGGGGGACCGCCTCGGCCGGGGCCAGGGCCACGGCCTGGCGATGGGCCGCCAGGGCCTCGTCGTCGCGCTTGGCCTGCTCGTAGGCCACGCCCAGCAGCGACAGCGGCCGCCAGTCGCGCGGCTGCAGGGCGGCGGCCTTGCGGCCCGGCTCGATCGCGTAGAAGCCCTGGCCGCGCGCCACGTTGGCCCGCGCCGATTCCATCAGGGCGTCGTAGTTGTCGGGCACGACGATCAGGATGCGGCCGGCCGCGTCGGCGGCCTCGTCGTAGCGGCCCAGGGCGCGCAGGGCCTGGGCCAGGCCCACGCCCGCCTCGACGTCGCGGCCGTCGCGCTCGGCCTCGGTCGACCAGAAGGCCATGCGGGTCAGGGGATCGGCCCGCCGCATCTCGGCCCGTTCGGCCGGCGTGGCCTTGCGCGGCGGCTCGGGCGCGGCGACGGGGGCGGTCGCCGCCGCGGGCTTGTCGGCGGCGTACGCCGAGGCCGCCGTCAACACGCCGGAGGCGAGGAGGGGGACGAGAACGGTTGCGAGGCGCGCGCGCTTGCGACACATGAAGAAGGATCTCCCGACGGTGTTCGCATCCTCGCGCGCGGCCCTCAAGGAATCGTTAAGCATAATCTTCACCCCTTCAGGGCGCGTCCATGTCGGAACCGATCATCGCCTCCTCGTCCCGTGCTCCCGAGGAGGGCGCGCCGACGCCGATCCATTGCCTGTACGAGGATGAACTGACCGCCTTCGTCGAGGCGCGGCCCAGTTTCGTGAAGGGCTTCGTGGCCCTGGAGGACTTCAAGGCCAAGGCCGGCCAGGTGCTGGTCCTGCCGACGCCGCAAGGGGCCGTGGACCGCGTGCTGCTGGGCCTGGGGGCCCGGGACAAGGCCGAGGCCATGCTGTTTCGCGCCCTGCCGGCCCGCCTGCCGGCCGGCGACTACCGCCTGGCGGCGACCCCCGACGGCCTGGATCCCGGCCAGATCGCCCTGGCCTTCGCCCTAGGCGCCTACCGGTTCGACCGCTACCGGCCTCGCGGCGGTGAGGAGCCGCGACGACTGGTCGCGGACGAAAGCGTCGACCTGGACGAGGTCCGCGCCGTGGCCCACGCCTGCGCCCTGGCCCGCGACATGGTCAACACCCCGGCCAACGACCTGGGGCCGCTGCAGATCGAGACCATCGCCCGCGAGATCGCCGAACGTTACGGCGCGACCCTGGAGGTGATCCTCGGCGACGACCTGCTGGAGCGGAACTATCCGGCCGTCCACGCCGTGGGCCGCGCCGCCGTCCCGTCCCGGGCGCCGCGCATGCTGGAGCTGACCTGGGGCGATGCGGCCCACCCGCGCCTGGCGCTTATCGGCAAGGGCGTGGTGTTCGACACCGGCGGTCTGGACATCAAGCCGTCCGGGGGCATGCGGCTGATGAAGAAGGACATGGGCGGCGCCGCCCACGCCCTGGCCCTGGGCCGGATGGTGATGGCCGCCGGCCTGCCCGTGGCCCTGACCGTGCTGGTGCCGGTGGTCGAGAACGCCATCGCCGGCGACGCCATGCGGCCCGGCGACGTGCTGGCCACCCGCGCCGGCCTGACCGTCGAGGTCGGCAACACCGACGCCGAAGGGCGGCTGATCCTGGCCGACGCCCTGGCCCGGGCCGCCGAGCTGGAGCCGGCCCTGACGATCGACCTGGCCACCCTGACCGGCGCGGCCCGCGTGGCCCTGGGGCCGCAGGTCATCCCCTTCTACACCCCCGACGACGACCTGGCCCTGGAGATCGAGGAGGGCGCGCGCGAGGCCTCCGACCCCGTCTGGCGCATGCCGCTGTGGGACGGCTATCGCGAGGCGGTCGAGGGCGACATCGCCGACCTGAAGAACGACCCCGACGCCTGGGCCCAGGCCGGCTCGATGACGGCGGCCCTGTTCCTGCAGCGCTTCGCCCCGACCACCGGGTCGTGGGCGCATTTCGACATCTTCGCCTGGAACCCCAAGGCCCGGCCGGGCTTCGCAGCTGGCGGCGAAGCCCAGGTGATCCGGGGCCTCTACGGCATGCTGAAGTCGCGGTTCCCGAAGGCCGACGCATGAGCGATCCGCGCCCCAATGACCCGAGGGTGACGCTGGCTCGCCCCGACCTGGCCGACCTGGACCTGCAGGGCCTGGTCGCCGCCGAGCGCTACGCGGCCCCGACCCTGCGCCAGGTCGCCGTCCCGACCACCGCCCTGCGCAAGGCCGCCCATCCGATGGCCGAGCAGTGGGACCAGCTGCTGTTCGGCGAGCTGTTCCGGGTGCTGGAGGTCAAGGACGGCTTCGCCTGGGGCCAGGCGGCGCGCGACGGCTATGTCGGCTTCGTCGCCGAGGACGACCTGGCCGCGCTTGGGGCGCCGGCCACCCACCAGGTCGCCGTGCCGCGCACCTACGCCTTCGCCGAGCCGGACATCAAGTCGCGGCCGGTCGGCCTCTATTCGCTGAACGCCCTGACCGCCATCGAGGCGACCGAGGGCCGGTTCGCCAAGGGCGAAGGGACGGGCTGGTTCGTCGCCGCCCACCTGGCCCCGATCGGCAAGGCCCTGACGGACTATATGGCGGTGGCGGAGGGCTATCTCGGCGCGCCCTACCAGTGGGGCGGTCGCGAATCGCTGGGGCTGGACTGCTCGGGCCTGGTGCAGCAGGCCCTGGCGGCTTGCGGCAGGGCGGTCCCGCGCGACACCGACATGCAGCTGGCCTTCTTCGCGCCGATCGCGGCCGAGGACCGCCGGCGCGGCGACCTGGTGTTCTGGAAGGGCCACGTGGCCCTTCTGCTGGACCCCGACACCCTCCTGCACGCCAACGCCCACCACATGGCCGTGGCCGTCGAGCCCCTGGCCGGGGCGATCGCCCGGATCGAGGCGGCCGGCGGCGGGACGCCGACGGGGTGGCGGAGGCCGTTTTAAATACCGTCGTTCCCGAGGCACACTCAGAAAGAATGATCGCAGATGACGAATATCGGGCCGAGCTCATCACAAATCTGTTTTAGCCCGACCGTCCGGAAGAAATTTGAAGCGCTCGGTAAATTGGAGCTTATCGACTCTCTTGAGGGTTTCTATTCGCAGTTGCTGAAATGCCGCCGCGATTTCGTTGAATACTCAAATCCAGAAACCATGAGCGAGGTCGCGCGCGCGGCTGCGAATGTTCAGGTCTTGCAGCAGGTTCATCTGCATCGTGCCGAGCGGTTGCTGGTTTCGGCGGGGTCGATGATCGCCGAAGAGAACATCTACGGCCTGACTCTCCTCATTCGAGGACATATCGAGTCGACGGCCATAATGGGTTACCTCTGTGATCGTATTCGTGCGTTTATGAACGGAAGTGTCCCGTTCGAAAGGGTCATCTTCGATATCGCCCACGCCCTAATGGGGGTGAAGCATGTGATGTTCAAAGAAAAGCCTGATCCTGTGAATATTATGACGGCTATTGAGAAAGCGGACCGCTATTTCGAGCGCAAAGCTGGTTCGTCCGGGCAAGGTATGCTTGCGGATTGCTACGCTTGGCTGAGCGACTTTGCGCATCCGAACTTCCTTTCCGGGGGTTCCGCGCTAAAGCTCAACCGGTCCCTTGGTCGGTTGGAATTCCGTCACGGGTTCGGGCTCAGTGAGGAGGAGATAGGGCACCTTGGCTATCTCAATATTAGCGCAGCGCTCTTCATTATGTTCTTCAATGATCTAACCGAGATGGTGCCCAGCGCCTTTCCTGTTGGTCTCAGTCCCGACATCTAGATCGTCATTGCCATTCATATCTCTCCGCATGCGCCTACTTATTTGCGCGCGAGATTTTGCGCGCGAGATCAAAAAAGAGCGCAAGCATTTCGCATAAGCCAAATGCCGAACTTGGCTTAACTCACTTCGGCCACTGCGCCAGCCAGTCGACGATCGACTGCGGCGTCATGTGGCGAGCGTCGGTCAGGGCGAAGAAGGCGCCGTCATTGACCAGCTTGCCCTTGGCGTCGACCACCAGGAAGCTGGGCACGCCCTTCAGCTTGTCCAGCCCGTATCGGGCCGGGATCTGCATGTTCTTGTCGTAGCGGCCGACGTTCACCGTCACGACCTCGTAGTGCTTGTCGACCCAGGCCTTGACGTCGGGCTGCTCGATGACGCCGGCGAAGACCCGGCAGTCGCCGCACCAATTGCCGCCGAAATCGATCAGGGTCAGCTTGTGGGCCTTCTTCGCTCGCTTGAGGGCCGCGGCGACGTCGGCCTCGGCGTCGGCCTTCTCGTCATAGGGATAGGGCGGGGTCGGCAGGTCGGCCAGCGACTTGAGGGCCACGGTCGGCGCCTTGGCGGCGAAGGCCGAGCCAGGAAGCGCGGAAACAGGGGCGGCGATCAGCAGCGCGGCGAAAGAGGCGGCCAGCAGGCGAGACGTCATGGTCGAACGGTTCCGGTGAAACGGTGCGGTTCGATACTCTACTCACGGAATGGGAAAAGACCGCAAGGCCAGCTTTGCTGCAGGCGGCTTCACGCCGCCTGGGGCGCCTTGAAAGGCGGCAAAAGAAAAGGCCGCGAAGCGAACTTCGCGGCCTTTGATTCTTTTGGACCTGAAGACGATCAGGACTTGGCGGCGGCTGGGGCCGGGGTGGCCGGAGCGGTCGCGGCGGGCGTTCCGGCGGCGGCCGGAGCGGCGGGCGCGCCAGCAGCGGCCGGAGCCGCGCCGGCGGGCTTAGGGGCCGGGATCGGCAGGCTGGAGCCCAGGCTGTGCAGGTAAGCGATCATGGCGATCCGATCTTCCTGCTTCTTCAGGCCGACGAACGTCATCTTGGTGCCCGAGACGTCCTTGCCCGGCGCCTTCAGGAAGGTGTCGAGGTGGTCGTAGTCCCAGACCGGGTTCTTCGAACCGAAATCGACCATGGCCGCCGAATAGGCGAAGCCGGGGTGGGTGCCGGGCTTGCGGCCGACCACGCCGAACAGGCCTGGACCGGTGTGATTCTCGGGCGTGAAGTTGTGGCACGAGGCGCACTTGGCGCTGACCGCCTGGCCTGCGGCGACATTGGCCGGGGTCAGGACGCTGCCCCAGTCGGGCGCGACCTCGGCGGCCGCGCCGCCTTCGCCCGCCTCTTCGGCGACCGCGATCTCGTAGCCGGGCTTTTCAAGCTCGTGCTTGGCGAAAACGATGTCCGACGCTTCCCGCAGACCGAAAATGATCAGGCCGGTCAGCAGCACGCCGCCAGCGATCTTGTTGAACGTCAGGTCGCTCATCTAAAGCCTTACCAGCCTCTTGGGGGCCGTCTGACGACAGGCCCGAAATCCGCGCCCGGAGGTTTCCCCCGCGCGCTCCATGTTGCGCTCGCGTCTCTTACACGCTACCGCCCGAGGCGCAACCGGGCAGCAACGGTTTTGACCCGCAACGGCCTTACATGAACCCCATCGTCGTCATTCCGGCCCGCATGGCCGCCACCCGCCTGCCGGACAAGCCCTTGGCCGACATCGGCGGCGTGTCGATGATCGTGCGCGTGCTGCGCCAGGCCCAGGCGGCGGGAATCGGTCCGGTGGCGGTGGCGGCCGGCGACATCGCCATCGTCCACGCGGTCAGGCAGGCCGGCGGCCAGGCGGTGCTGACCGACCCGGCCCTGCCCTCGGGCTCGGACCGCATCCTGGCCGCCCTCGAGGCGCTGGACCCCGAGCGCCGCCACGACGTGGTCATCAACCTGCAGGGCGACATGCCGTTCGTGCAGCCGTCGGTGCTGAGCGCCTGCGCCGACCTGCTGAGCGCCCATCCCGGCTGCGACATCGCCACCGTCGTCGCGCCGGAGGCCTCGCCGGCCGACCGGTCCAACCCCGACGTGGTCAAGGCCGTGCTGGCCATGGAGCAGAACGGCCTGTCGGGCCGGGCGCTCTATTTCACCCGCTCCACCCTCTATGGCGAAGGGCCGGTCTGGCGCCACATCGGCATCTACGGCTATCGCCGCGCCGCCCTCGAAGCCTTCAACGCCGCCCCGCCCTCGCCGCTGGAGAAGCGCGAAAAGCTGGAGCAGCTGCGGGCCATGGAACTGGGCCTGTCCCTACGCGCCGCCGTGGCCGCCGAGGCCCCGATCTCCGTCGACAATCCTTCGGACCTAGAAGCGGCGCGCGCCTACGCCGGGAAACACGCATGAGCATCCTCAAGAAGATCGCCTTCCAGGGCGAGCCCGGCGCCAACAGCCACGAGGCTTGCCGCACCTATTTCCCCGACTACGAGGCCGTGCCCTGCGCCACCTTCGAGGAGGCGTTCGAGGCCATCAAGACCGGCGCCTGCCAGCTGGGCATGATCCCGATCGAGAACTCGATCGCCGGCCGGGTGGCCGACGTCCACCATCTGCTGCCGGCCTCGGGCCTGAAGATCGTCGGCGAGCGCTTCAAGCCGATCCGCTTCCAGCTGATGGCCAACAAGGGCGTGACGCTGGAGACGGTGAAGATCGCCTGCTCGATGCCGATCGCCCTGAGCCAGTGCCGCCACAGCCTCAAGAAGCTGGGCCTGGCCCACGAGAGCGCCGGCGATACGGCGGGCGCCGCCAAGGCCCTGGCCCTGAAGCCCGATCCGACTCGCGCCGCCGTCGCCCCGGCCCTGGCCGCCGAGATTTACGGCCTGGACATCCTGGCCCGCGACATCGAGGACGAGCGCAACAACACCACCCGCTTCCTGGTGATGACGGCCGAGAAGAAGCCGGAGCCGCCGCCGTTCACCCACCGCTGCGTGACCAGCTTCGTGTTCAAGGTCCGCAACCTGCCGGCCGCCCTCTACAAGGCCCTGGGCGGCTTCGCGACCAACGGCGTCAACATGACCAAGCTGGAAAGCTACATGGAGGGCGGGGCCTTCACCGCCACCTTCTTCTACGCCGAGGTCGACGGCCGCCCTGAGGACCGCCCCCTGGCCCTGGCCTTCGACGAGCTGAAGTTCTTCTCCGAGAAGTTCGAGGTGCTGGGCGTCTATCCGGCCGATCCGTTCCGGGACCGGGTGTAGGGTCCGGGCGCCGACCCGTACAATGACTGGACAGCGGCGCCGGGGCCGGATATTCGTCCAAAAGTTGTTTTTCGGGGGTTTAAATGACGATTCAGTTGGCGAATGATTTCATCATCGAAAACGATGAAGTCTATAGTGGAGAGCCAGCGTTTTATCTCTACAACTTCGGCGGAGCCATGAGGCTCGAGAATAACGGTACGATCACCTCCACCACGATGGGGATTAATTCGTACGTCTCCAGCGGCCTCATACTGAACGCCGGCAAGATCCAAGTCGAAGGAACCAGCACCGCCTACGGCATTTACTCGGGTCAGTGGTGCGCCGCGGTGCTGAACACTGGATCCATCGAGGTTTCCGGTGTCAACGCTTACGGCATGCTGTCCTGGTCTCCGGGGCAGAAGTTTGACAACCAGGGTCGGATATTGGTCTCCGGGACGGACAGCGCCACCGGGCTGCAGTTCGTCAACGGCACGACGCTGAGCAACACCGGGACGATCGACGTCCACGCCGGTTCAGGCTACGCGCGCGGCGTCTACATCGATCGGCTCGACGGCGGCGGTTTCCAGAACCGCGGCTCGATCACGGCCGTGTCGGACAGCGGCGTCTCTTACGGTCTGGTGCTGAGCGGCCTAGCCTCGGGCGCGCCGACGGCGCCCAATATCGTCAATTGGGGCGTCATCACCGCCGACGTGGCGATCTATTCCAACAGTGGCGGCTATTCTCCGCCCCAGGAGGTGGTCGACTACGTCGCCAACTACGGCACGATCAACGGTCAGATCTTCCTCGACCTCGGCGCCGACATTCTCAAGAACTACGGAACCATCCGGGGCGACGTGTTGATGGGCGCGGGCGGCGACACGGTCGACCTGCGTGGCGGTGTGTTCGTAGGCAGCGTCGACCTGGGTGACGGCAACGACTTCGCGATCGGCGCGGTCTCGGCGGACACCATCTACGGCGGCATCGGGCGCGACATGATCCAAGGTGCGGGCGGCGATGACATGCTCGACGGCGGGCAGGGCGTCGACATCCTGCTGGGCTGGTCCGGCGGGGATCACCTTCTGGGCGGAAGCGGCTCGGACACGCTCGATGGCGGAGCCGGGGCGGACATCCTCGTCGGCGGTTCGGGAAGCGATAGGCTGACCGGCGGGGCCGGGGCGGACATTTTCACGGCCACCCATGCCGAGCTGGCCGGCGATGTGATCGTCGACTTCGCCCGCGGCGACGTCATCAACATCACCGACGTCGATCCCGCCCAGTTCACCTATGTTCGCAACGGTTCGACCATCACCCTGGGCACCGGGGAGAGCTTCACGCTCCTCAACGCTCCGCATGGCGACCTCGTCGTCACGGCCGACGGCCACGGCGGCGTCAATCTGGCTCTGACCGGCGTGGCCAAGGCCGGGATTGGTCCGAACTTCAGCGCCGACTTCAACGGTGACGGGGTGAGCGACTTGGCTTGGCGCGAGATGGCTGGAACCTTCACCACCTGGACCACCGTGCTGGATCACGGCCAGCCGACCATGGCGGCGAACACCTTCATCACGAGCGACCAGAACAACAACTGGCAACTGGGCGCCGCCGCCGACTTCAATGGCGACGGCAAGGCCGACCTCCTGTGGCGCGACGCCGGGGGAACGCTCGACGTCTGGACTTCCACCGGATCGGGCTTCGAAGCGGGCGCCATCACCGACGGCGTCTCGTTCGACTGGGCGCTGGCGGCCACCGGCGACTTCAACGGCGACGGCAAGGCCGATCTGATCTGGCGTCACAGCGACGGCATGTTCACGGAGTGGACATCCAACGGTGTGGGTTTCAACAAAAATGTCTATTTGCAGGACGGGGTTGACCCCAGCTGGACCCTGGCCGGCGTCGGCGACTTCAACGGCGACGGCAAGGAAGACCTGATCTGGCGTCACAGCGACGGCATGTTCACGGAGTGGCGCTCGAGCGGCGCCGGCTTTCAGCCCAACGTCGTGGTGGACGGCTCGGTGACGCCGGACTGGACGATCGCCGCCATCGGAGACTTCAACGGCGACGGCAAGGACGACCTAATCTGGCGCCATGACAGCGGCGTCTTCTCGGAATGGGCGTCGACGGCGAGCGGGTTCGACAAGAACGTCTATGTCAACGGCGGTGTTGGAACCGACTGGGCGCTGGAGAGCGTCGGCGACTTCAACGGCGACGGCAAGGCCGACCTGCTGTGGCGTCACGACGGCGGCACGTTCACCCTGTGGAACTCCACAGGCGATGGCTTCACGCAGAACGTGCTGATCGACAGCTCGGTCAGTTCCGATTGGCATACGGCGGTCCGGGATTACTTCCTGATCTGACCTCGGTCGAGAACCGGAAGACGGAGCTTGCCGTCAGGGCAGGCTTCGCCTTCCGGTCTTTCGGCGCCTAACCTCCCGGCCAAGGCCCCAGCGAGGGGCCGGGGGAGAACTTTGATATGCACACTCTGATCGCGCCGGTGATGGCGCTGACAGCCTGGTCGCTGGTGATCTGGCTGTGGATGTACATCCAGCGGTTGCCGGCCATGAGCCGGGCCGGGCTCAAGCCGCAGGACGCGGCCTTTCCGGGCGGCCTGGACGGCCTGCCCGCGCCCGCCCGCCAGGCGGCCGACAACTACAACCACCTGATGGAGCAGCCGACGATCTTCTACGCCGCCGCCCTGGCCATCCAGGTCGCCGGCCATGGCGACGCCCTGGCGGTCCGGCTGGCCTGGGCGTTCGTGGGCCTGCGGGTGCTGCACAGCCTGATCCAGATCAGCGTCAACATCGTGCTGCTGCGCTTCACCGCGTTCGCGGCGGCGACGCTGGTGCTGGCCTGGATGGTGGCGCGGGAACTGGCGAGGTTGTTGGGATAAAGATCCTCCCCCTTTGGGGGAGGTGTCGCGGAGCGACGGAGGGGGTCTGCGGACTCGGCGGGTGAAACCCCCTCCGGCCCTCCGGGCCACCTCCCCCAGAGGGGGAGGATCAGTCCGCTTCCTCCGCCCAGGCCTTGATCAGCTGGTGGGCGATGGCCAGCGGCGGGGGCGCGAAGAAGCCTTCCAGCTCGCCCTTGATCAGGGCGCGGGCCTCGTCCTTGGTGAACCACTTGACCGCTTCCAGCTCGGTCTGGTCGGGGGCGGCGACGTCGCTGTCGACGTCGGCCATCAGGCCCATCATCAGCGACGAAGGCCAGGGCCAGGGCTGGCTGGAGTGGTAGCGGACGGCGGTGGCGGTCAGACCGGCCTCCTCCATCAGCTCGCGGGCGCAGGCCTCCTCGATGGTCTCGCCCGGCTCGACGAAGCCGGCCAGGGCCGAGTACATGCCGGGCGGCCACATCGCCTGGCGGCCCAGCAGGCAGCGGCCGTCGTGCAGGGCCAGCATGATCGCCACCGGGTCGGTGCGCGGGAAGTGCTCGGCCTGGCAGGACGGGCACTGGCGCTTCCAGCCGCCGTCGCTGACCGCCGTCTCCTGCCCGCAGTTGCTGCACCACTTGTGCTTGCGCCGCCATTCGAACATCGACTTGGCGGTGGCCAGGATGCCGGCGTCGGGCGGCGGCAGGGTCAGGGCGATCCCGCGCAGCTCCTCGAACCGGCCCAGCCCCTGCAGCGGCCCTTCGGCCGGGTCGGCCCCGCCCTCCAGATCGACGGCGAACACCGCGATGTCCTTCCACAGGCCCAGGAACAGCAGCCGCTCGGGCGTGGCCGACAGGTCCTTGGCCATGTCGGCGCGCAGATAGGCGATCTGGGCGCCCGTCACCTTGCCGTCCTCGCCGACCACGTCCTCGACCAGCGCCTTGCCGTTCCAGATGGCGACCGCCAGCGAGTTCGGGTCGCCGGCCTTCTCGGCCAGCCAGGCCTCGTCGCCCCGGCGCTCGCTGGCGCGGTCGAGCGGATTGCCGGCGAAGATGTTGGTGATGATCGAAAGGGCCATGGCGAATCTCTAGAGCATTTTCGAGCGAAGTGGATTCCGGTTCGCGTGAAGAAAATGCTCAAGGCAAAGAACTGGAGGTCCTCCGGACCTCCGGCGCCCGCGACCAAGAGTCGTCACGGCTCCGCGCTTCGTGTCTTGCATCCGTCGTAATGAGTCGCGATATAGGCCTTGGAGATCGGCGACGGGCGGAGTCCTCGCCAACCTGGTCAGGGCCGAGAGGCAGCAGCCACAACGAGTTTCGCTCCGGGTCGTCTGCCGGTCTCCACCTTTCCCCACATTCCGACAGCAATAGGCCTGCTAAGGCGGGCCGAGCCTTTTGCTGCGCCTTCCAGCACACTACACTCAGGGCCATGGCCGACCACGACGACCTCACGACCGATTCCGCGCCGCCGTGGGACGAAGAACCCGCCGAGCGCGACGAGAACACCGCCGACATCTTCGGCGGTCCGCCGGCGGAGGCGCCTGCGCCCGCCGTCGTGACTCCCGCCGCGCCGCCGCCGGTCGCCGCCGAGACGTCGTCCGATCCCGACGCCGCCTACACCGTGCTGGCGCGCAAGTACCGGCCGCGCACCTTCGAGGACCTGATCGGCCAGGAGGCCATGGTCCGCACCCTGGCCAACGCCTTCTCGACCGGCCGCATCGCCCACGCCTTCATGCTCACGGGCGTGCGCGGGGTCGGCAAGACCACGACCGCCCGCCTGCTGGCCCGGGCGCTGAACTACGAGACCGACACGGTCCACGGACCGTCGGTCGACCTGACCGTCGACGGGCGGCACTGCAAGGCCATCGTCGAAGGCCGGCACATGGACGTGCTGGAGCTGGACGCCGCCAGCCGCACCAAGGTCGACGAGATGCGCGAGCTGCTGGACGGGGTGCGCTACGCCCCGGTCGAGGCGCGCTACAAGGTCTACATCATCGACGAAGTGCACATGCTGTCGACGGCGGCGTTCAACGCCCTGCTGAAGACGCTGGAAGAGCCGCCGCCGCACGCCAAGTTCATCTTCGCCACCACCGAGATCCGCAAGGTGCCGGTGACGATCCTGTCGCGCACCCAGCGCTTCGACCTTCGCCGGGTCGAGCCGGACGTGCTGGTCAAGCATTTCGGCAAGATCGCCGCCAAGGAAGGGGCCAAGGTCGAAGAGGACGGCCTGGCCCTGATCGCCCGCGCCGCCGAGGGCTCGGTGCGCGACGGCCTGTCGCTGCTGGACCAGGCCATCGTCCAGGGCGAGCGCGGCTCGACCGTCACCGCCGCCGTGGTCCGCGACATGCTGGGCCTGGCCGATCGCGGCCAGACGATCGCCCTGTTCGAGAACGTGATGAGCGGCAAGCCAGGCGAGTCGCTGAAGGGCTTCCGGGCGCTGTGGGGCTTCGGCGCCGATCCGGCGGTGGTCATGCTGGACCTACTGGACCACTGCCACGCGGCCTCGGTGGCCAAGGCCCTGGGGCCGGACGCCCTGTCGATGCCCAAGGAGCAGGCCGCGCGCCTGACCTCGATCGGGGCCCAGACCTCGGCTGGGACCCTGTCGCGCCTGTGGCAGATGCTGCTCAAGGCCCATGACGAGGTGCGCCGCGCGCCCGACGCCATGGCCGCGGCCGAGATGGCCGTCATCCGCCTGTGCTACGCCGCCGACCTGCCCGGTCCGGAAGAGGCGCTGAAGGCCCTGCGCGACGGCCAGCCGGTGGGCGGCGGTCCCGGAGGCGGCGGCGGCTCGATCGGCGGCGGCGGCGCGCCCGGCGGGGCGGTCAACGCCCAGGCCCGGGTGATGGCCGCGCCCAGCGCCCCGGCCGCGCCGGTGCTCGCTTCCTTCGAAGATGTCGTGAAGCTGATCGCCGAGAAGCGCGACATCGGCCTGCGCCTGGACGTCGAGCAATATGTCCGCCCGATCAGCTTCCGACCCGGGGCGATCACCTTCGAACCGGCCCCCGGCGCGCCCGGCAACCTGGCCGGCCGCCTGGTGCGGGCGCTCAAGGAATGGACCGGCCAGCCCTGGCTGGTGGCGGCCGAGGGCGGCGGCGGGGCCGAGAGCCTGTTCGAGCGGCAGAAGCGCGAGGAGCGCGAGGAGCTGGCGGCGATCCGGTCCGACCCGTTCGTCGCCTCGGTGCTCAGCGCCTTCCCCGGCGCCGAGATCGTCGAGGTCCGCACGATCCTGACGCCCGAGGCGCCGCCGATCGAGCCGGACGAGCTGGAAGAGACCTGAGGCGTCGTCGTCCCGGACGAGCGCGCAACGCCGGACGACGGTTTCGCCGTTTCCGGGATGACAGGGAAAGTGGAGCAAGGCAGATGAAAGACCTCGGCGGCCTGATGAAGCAGGCCCAGGAGATGCAGCAGAAACTGGCCGACGCCCAGGCGCGGCTCGCCCAGCTGACGGTCGACGGCACCGCCGGCGGCGGCATGGTCACCGTCACCCTCCGGGGAAACGGCGAGCTGGCCAAGGTGGTGCTGGACGAGAGCCTGGTCGAGCCGGGCGAGGGCGAGGTGATCGCCGACCTGATCGTCGCCGCCCACGCCGACGCCAAGAAGAAGCTCGACGCCAAGCAGGCCCAGCTGATGCAGGAAGCCGCCGGTCCGATGGCGGGTTTGATGGGCGGCATGCCGGGCATGAAGTTCTAGGGCGTTCTCACCATGTTTCCGCTCATCCAGGCGTTCGCCGGGATGAGCGGAATCAAAGAGACCAGGAGATCGCATGCTCCATTTCCGCACCGTCCTGGCCGCCGCCGCCCTGCTGGCGCCCGGCCTCGCCCTCGCAGACCCGTTGCCGGCCGACCTGGCCGCCGCCGCCCACGCCTATGACGCCGCCCAGGTGAACGGCGACCGCGCGGCGCTGGAGCGGCTGGTGGCCGACGACTACGTGCTGGTCAACGGCGCCGGCCAGGTCCAGGACAAGGCGCGGCTGATCGCCGACTACGTGGCCCCCGGCTTCAAGCTCGACCCGTTCACGATCGAGGCGCCCGTCGAGAAGGTCTTTGGCGACACCGCCCTGCTGGGCGGCCGGGTCAACATGACGGGCGTGGACGGCGGCCAGCGCTTCGCCCTCGTCGTGCGGTTCGTCGACGCCTGGGCCAGGCGCGACGGCCAGTGGCGGGTGGTCTATTCGCAGGTCACGCGGGTGGCGAAGCCCTGATGGCCGCTTCCGCCGGACCAGAAATCGAGCGCCTGATCGCCCTGCTGTCCAAGCTGCCGGGCCTGGGTCCGCGTTCGGGCCGGCGCGCGGCCCTGGCCCTGCTGAAGAAGCGCGACACCCTGCTGGCCCCGCTGACGGCGGCGATGATCGAGGCCCAGGCCAAGGTGCGCACCTGCTCGGTGTGCGGCTCGCTCGACACGTCGGACCCCTGCGCGATCTGCTCGGACGCCACGCGCGACAACCGCCTGCTGTGCGTGGTCGAGGAGGTGGGCTCGGTCTGGGCCATGGAGCGCGGCGGCGCGTTCAAGGGGCGCTACCACGTGCTGGGCGGCCTGCTGTCGGCCCTGGACGGGATCGGTCCCGAGGCGCTGCGGGTGGGCGAGCTGCTGGGTCGGGCGAACGCGAGCGAGATTTCCGAGGTGATCCTGGCCCTGCCGGCCACGGTCGACGGCCAGACGACGGCCCACTACCTGGCCGACCGCCTGGCGCCCACCGGCGTGTCGGTGACCATGCTGGCGCGCGGCGTGCCGGTCGGCGGCGACCTGGACTGGCTGGACGACGGCACCATCGCCCAGGCGCTGAGGGCGCGGCGGCCGGCTTAGCGCGGTTTCTCACTTGCCCCCACCTGGCGGCTTCGCCGCCTGTCCGCCCCCATAGAGGGCGGAGCCTTCGCGCTCGGGCTCTTCCCCCTCTGGGGGAAGACGACCGCGCAGCGGTCCGTAGGGGGCAAGTGCGCGGCTTCCCCGAACCCCCGACTCCGGCTAAGAACGGAGCATGAACTTCTCCGATCCGTTCCTGATCCTCGCCCTGGTCCTGCTGGTCGTGGCCGTCGCCGCCGCCGCGGTCGCCGTCTGGGCCATGGGCCGGGCCGGCCGGGCCGAGGCCCGGGCCTGGGAGTTGAACGCCAAGCTGGTCCAGGCCGACGAGCGCGCGCGGCTGCTGGAGGACCAGGCCGCCACGCAAGGCGAGCTGATCCGCGCCCAGGCCGCCCAGCAGGCGACCATGACCGCCAACACCGTGGCCGAGGCGCTGATCAAGCGCACCGAGGAGAACTTCAAGAGCCGCGAGCTGCTCAGCCAGCAGCGGCTGGAAGCCCAACTGAAGCCGGTGGCCGAGACCCTGGCCAAGTTCGAGGCCCAGGTCGTCGCCGTCGAGAAGGCCCGCGCCGAGGAGACCGGCGGCCTCAAGGCCCAGATCGCCGCCCTGATGGAGGCCTCGACCGCCACCCAGTTCGAGGCCCGCAAGCTGTCGGCCGCCCTGCGGCGCGGGGCCGGGGTCCAGGGCCGCTGGGGCGAACAGACCCTGCGCAACGTTCTCGAGGCCGCCGGCCTCAACACCCGCTTCGACTTCGAGGAGCAGTTCAGCATCGACAGCGACGAGGGCCGCCGCCGGCCCGACGTCAAGGTCAAGATGCCGGGCGGCGGGGTGTTCGTGATCGACGCCAAGTGCTCGCTGAACGCCTTCCTCGAGGCCCAGGAGGCGACCGAGGAGCACCTGCGCGAAAGCGCCCTGGCCCGCCACGCCGCCAGCGTCCGCGCCCACATGCAGGGCCTGTCGGCCAAGGCCTATTGGGACCAGTTCGCCAGCGAGGGCTCGCCCGACTTCGTGGCCATGTTCGTGCCCGGCGACGGATTCCTGGCCGCCGCCCTGGACCGCCTGCCCGACCTGATGACCGAGGCCATGGACCGCCGGGTGCTGCTGGTCACCCCCACCACCCTGTTCGCCCTGTGCAAGGCGGTGGCCTATGGCTGGCGGGCCGAGGACCAGGCCAAGAACGCCGCCGCCATCGTCGCCGTCGGCCGCGAGCTCTACAAGCGCATCGCCGTGATGGGAGCCCACGCCGGCTCGGTGGGCAAGGCGCTGGAGGCGGCGGTCGGCCGCTACAACCAGTTCGTCGGTTCGCTGGAAAGCCAGGTCCTGACCCAGGCCCGCCGCTTCGAGGACCTGTCGGTCGACCACGAGGGCAAGGAGATCGGCGAGCTGTCGCCGGTGGAGAACGCCGTGCGGCCACTGGTCAAGCTGGCGGCCGATGAAACGCCGAAGCTGCAGGCGAAATCCTAATCGCTTCTCTATCTCCGCTCATCCCGGCGAAAGCCGGGACCCAGATCCCATAGCTGTGTGGATGATTGGATGGGGTTCTGAGCCTATAGCGTCAGCTACACCGCCATTCCATCTGGGGCCCGGCTTTCGCCGGGATGAGCGGATTTTGAAAGGGGTGTGACCGCCCCCCGCGCCCTTCCGTCGCCTTGACGCTGACCGGCGCGGACCTTACCTGACTGTCGTTATGGCCATCCGTCGCATCCTCACCGTCGATAACGCCGCCGATCTGGCGATCCTGAAGCAGGTCTCCAAGGACGTGCCCGCCGTCGACGACGCCCTGCGCGCCCTGATGGACGACATGCTGGAGACCATGTACGACGCCCCCGGCATCGGCCTGGCGGCCGTGCAGGTCGGCGAGCTGGTCAATGTCATCGTCATGGACCTGGCCCGCGAGGGCGAGGAACCGGCCCCCCGCTATTTCGTCAATCCGAAGATCACCTGGGAGTCCGAGGAGCTGTTCTCGTACGAGGAAGGCTGCCTGTCGGTGCCCGAGGTCTACGACGCCGTCGAGCGTCCGGCGCGGGTCAAGATCAGCTACCTGAACTATCAGGGCGAAGCGGTCGAGGAAGAGGCCAGCGACCTGTTCGCGGTCTGCATCCAGCACGAGATGGACCACCTGAAGGGCGTGCTGTTCATTGACCACCTGTCGCGCCTGAAGCGCGACCGGGCGATCAGCAAGGTCAAGAAGGCGCGCCGGGCGGCCTGACCTTACACCCTCTCCCATGGGGAGAGGGCGAGTTTTACCGCGTCGCCTCGTGGACTTCCTTCTTGGCGTTCGAGCCCGCCTTCTTGGCGTCGGCGTTGATGTCCGCCGCGGCCTGCTTGGTTTCCTCGCCGGCCTTGGCGCCGACTTCCTTGGCCTTGTCGACCGCCTCGCCGGCCGCGACCTTGGCGTCGGCGGCGGCTTCCTCCGTGCTTTCCTTCAGGGCCGTGCCGGCCTGCTTGACGTCGGGGTCGTTCTTGATGTCGGTGGCGGCCTGCTTGATCTCGCTGCCGGCGGCCTTGGCGCCTTCCTTGATCTGGGTGGCGTGCTCGTCCGAGCAGGCCGCCAGCGACAGGGCGGCCAGTCCGGCGACGGCGAAGAGGGCGATGGAGCGCATGGCGTTTCCTCTTGAATGGATTGCCCCATAGAACGGCGGGCCATGGTCGCGGTTCCGGTCGTCGTCGCGCCCAGCCTTCCTAACGGCCGCCGGGCCGTCTAAACGTCCGCCATGCGCCTCGCCTTCCTCGGAACCCCCGATTTCTCCGTCGCCTGCCTGGCCGAGCTCGTCGCCGCCGGCCACGAGATCGCCTGCGTCTATTCCCAGCCGCCCGCCCCGCGGGGCCGCGGCCAGGACCTGAAGCCCTCGCCGGTCCACGCCTTCGCCGACAGCCTGGGCCTGCCGGTGCGCACGCCGGTGTCGATGAAGGCCCCCGAGGAGATCGAGGCCTTTCGCGCCCTCGACCTTGACGCCGCCGTGGTCGTGGCGTTCGGCCAGATCCTGGTGCGCGACGTGCTGGAGGCCCCGCGCCTGGGTTGCTTCAACCTGCACGCCAGCCTGCTGCCCCGCTGGCGTGGCGCCGCGCCGATCCAGCGGGCGATCATGGCCGGCGACGCGGTGACCGGCGTCCAGGTGATGCGGATGAGCGAGGGCCTGGACGAGGGGCCGGTGCTGATGGGCGAGCAGGTGCGGATCGACGCCCTGGAGACCGCCGGGACCCTGCACGACAAGCTGGCCGCCGTCGGCGCGCGCATGCTGCCTGTCGCCCTGGCCGCCATCGAGCGCGGCGGAGCTCGCGAGGTCCCGCAGGCCGAGGAGGGCGTGACCTACGCCAAGAAGATCAAGTCGGCCGAGGCCCGCATCGACTGGAGCCGCCCCGCCGCCGAGGTCGATCGCCACATCCGCGGCCTGTCGCCGTTCCCCGGCGCGTGGTTCGAGGCGCCGAGCGACAAGGGGCCGGTGCGGGTGAAGGCCCTGCTGTCGCGGGTCGAGGACGGCGACGGAGAGGCCGGGGCCGCCCTGGACGACGCCCTGCTGATCGCCTGCGGTGACGGCGCGGTGCGCCTGCTCAAGGCCCAGCGCGAGGGCAAGGGCGCCCAGGACGCCGAGGTCTTCCTGCGCGGCTTCCCGCTGGCGGCCGGGACGGTCCTGGCCTGATGCCCCGTTATCGCCTTCTGATCGAATATGACGGCCGGCCTTATAACGGCTTCCAGGCCCAGGCCGCGCAGCCGTCGGTTCAGGGGGCGATCGAGGCGGCGGTCAAGGCCTTCAGCGGCCAGGCGATCCGCATCGCCGCCGCCGGCCGCACCGACACCGGGGTGCACGCCACCGGCCAGGTGGTGCAGCTCGACCTGGAGCGCGACTGGCCGGCCCAGACGGTGATGAACGCCCTCAACGCCCACCTGACGCGCGAGGCGGTCAGCGTGCTGGACTGCGTGGTCGCCCCGGAAGGCTGGCACGCCCGGTTCTCGGCCAACGAACGCCGCTACCTCTACCGCATCCTCAACCGCCGCGGCCCGCCGGCCCTCGACAAGGGCAAGGTCTGGCACATGAAGAAGCCCCTCGACGCCGAGGCCATGCACGCCGCCGCGCAAGCCCTGGTGGGCCTGCACGACTTCACCACCTTCCGCGACATGGCCTGCCAGTCGAAGTCGCCGGTCAAGACTCTGGACGTGGCGCGGGTGCTGCGGGTCGGCGACGAGGTCCATCTGGTGTTCGAGGCCCGCTCGTTCCTGCACCGCCAGGTGCGGTCGATGACCGGGACCCTGGTCGAGGTCGGGGTCGGGCGGTGGACGGCCCAGGACCTGCGGGACGCGCTGGAGGCCAAGGACCGCACGGCCTGCGGCCCGGTCGCGCCGTCGGACGGGCTGTACCTGACCGGGGTCGGGTACGAGGGGGACACCTGAGTCCGCTCATCCCGGGGTTCGCCGGGATGAGCGGATCAAAAAAGCGTGGAAACGACCTCAGCGCTTCCGAGCCCGCTCGGCTCGCGCCGTCTGGATCTGGCCGATCGCCAGGGCCAGCATGAAGGCGCCGAAGGCGGCGACCACCAGGGTCAGGAAAGGGGTCATGGAAGTTCTCCGTTGTGACAACGGCGAAGCTTTCCCGATGCGCCCGATGACGGCCTTGATCTGCCTCAAGACGCCATAGGTCCTCCCCCCTGTGGGGGGCGATCGCCTATGGATTCACTGCCAAAGCAGCTGTCATCCCGGATCTTCGCGCCGCGCGCTTCGTCCGGGATGACAGTCGTATTGGGGCATATGCGATAGCCCTCGCCCACAGGGGGAGGAACTACAACACCGAGCAGTTCGTCAGCTGGCTGAACCGCTCCAGGGCCACCGTGCCGACCACCGAGGTGCCGAACCGGTCCAGCTCCGGCGACCACACCGCGATGGCCGCCTTGCCCGGCACGATGGCGACGATCCCGCCGCCGACCCCGCTCTTGGCCGGCAGGCCGACGCGGTAGGCGAAGCTGCCGACGCTGTCATAGATGCCGCAGGTCAGCAGCAGGGCGTTGAGGCGGCGGCTCAGGCGCTCGGGGAAGATCGTCTCCTCGACGATCGGCGAGAAGCCGCCGGCCGCCAGGGGCAGCATGGCCCGGGCCAGCTGGCGGCAGCTCATGGTCAGGGCGCACTGGCGGCAATAGGCGGCGACCACGGCCTCGGGGTCGTGGGTGATCGTGCCCTTGCCGCGCATCAGGTTGGCGATGGCCCGGTTCTGCCAGGCGTGGGCCAGTTCGGACGCCGCCACCGCCTCGTCGATCTCGACCTTCTCGCCGGCCAGGAAGCCCGCGAAGCCGCGCACCAGGGCCGGCGGGTCCTTGAACACGTCCATCAGCAGGTCGCTGATCGCCAGGGCCCCGGCGTTGATGAACGGGTTGCGCGGCACGCCGTCCTCGGCCTCCAGCTGGGAGAGATGGTTGAACGGCGTGCCCGACGGCTCCTTGCCGACCCGCGTCCAGACCTCATCGCCGAAGCGGTTCAGGGCCAGGCCCAGCGAAAACACCTTGGTGATGCTCTGGACCGAGAAGCCCTCGTCGGCGTCGCCGACCGCCGCCTCCTCGCCCGAGACCAGCCGCACGGCCATGCCGAACTTGGTCGGCGACACGCAGGCCAGCTGCGGGATGTAGTCGGCGGGCCGACCCTTGCCGAAGTGCGGCTTCACCAGCACGGCCACCTCGGCCAGGACGTCGGCGATCGAAAGCTCGTCCATGCCTAGATCCGCACCGCCACCAGCACCGCCCCGGACGCGATCAAGGCCACGCCCAGCCAGTTCAGCGGCGACAGTCTCTCACCCAGGAAGGTCGCGGCGATGATCGCCACGAACACGACGCTGAGCTTGTCCACCGGCGCCACCTTGGCCGCCTCGCCCAGCTTCAGGGCCCGGAAGTAGCATAGCCACGAGGCTCCGGTGGCCAGGCCCGACAGCACCAGGAACAGCCAGGACCGGGGCGCGATCGAGCCGGGCGCGCGCCACTCGCCGGCCACGGTCAGGATCAGGGCCGAAAAGCCGAGGATCACCACGGTGCGGATGAAGGTGGCCAGGTTGGAGGAGACGCCCTCGACCCCGACCTTGGCCAGGATGGCGGTCAGGGCCGCGAACACCGCCGAGGCCAGGGCCCAGAAGGGCCAGCTCGCCAGGGCGGCGCGGCCCATCAGGCGAAGGCCGCGAAATAGCGGCCGATCAGGGCCTGGTAGATGTTGGCCAGGTCCTGGATTTCCTGCACCGGGACCCGCTCGTCGACCGCGTGCATGGTCGCGCCGACCAGGCCGAACTCGACCACCGGGCAGAGGCTGCGGATGAACCGCGCGTCGCTGGTGCCGCCGGTGGTCGACAGCTCCGGGACCCGGCCGGTGGCGTCGCCCACCGCCCCGACGATCACGTCGGTGAAGGCGCCCGGCTCGGTCAGGAAGGCCTCGCCGCTGATCTTGCACAGCGCCTCGACCCGGCCGGAGAAGCCCTCGGCGGCCTCGCGGCACTCGTGCTCGATCCAGGCCTGCAGATCCTTGCCCTTGTGGGCTGGGTTGAAGCGGATGTTGATCCGGGCCTTGGCGCTGGCGGGGATGACGTTGGTGGCGGTGTTGCCGACGTCGACCGTGGTCACCTCCAGGTTCGACGGCTGGAAGCCGGCATAGCCCTCGTCGAGCACCCGGCTCTGCAGACGCGACAGGATGTCGACCATCACCGGGATCGGGTTGGCGGCGCGGTGCGGATAGGCCACGTGGCCCTGCCGGCCGTCCACGGCGATCCAGGCGTTGATGCTGCCGCGCCGGCCGATCTTGACCATGTCGCCCAGCAGGTTGGCGCTGGTCGGCTCGCCGACGATGCAATGGTCGATGACCTCGCCCTCGGCGGCCAGGGCCTGGACGACCTTGACCGTGCCGTCCTCGGCCACGCCCTCCTCGTCGCCGGTGATCAGGAAGCTGAGCGAGCCGGGCAGCTCCCGGGGCAGGTTCGAGACGGCGGCGACGAAGGCGGCGATGGCGCTCTTCATGTCGACCGCGCCGCGGCCGTACAGCACCCCGTCCTTGATCTCGGCCTCGAACGGACCGGCGGTCCAGGCCGCGTCGTCGCCCACCGGCACCACGTCGGTATGGCCGGCGAAGCAGAGGTTGGGCCGCGCGGTCCCGCGCCGGGCGTAGAGGTTCTCGATCTGGCCGAACCGCATGCGGCGGCAGGCGAAACCCAGGGCCTCCAGCTGCCGCTGCAGCACGTCCATCGCGCCCTCGTCGGCCGGGGTCACGGACGGGCGGCGGATCAGCGCCTGGGCCAGGGCCACGGGGTCTAGGGCCACGGAGTCGATGCTGACGGGATCGGGAGCGGGGCTGGTCATCATCCTGCCTTTAGGCTTCCCTCCGGCCGGACGCAAACCGCGCAAGCTTCTTCCACGGACACCCATGCCCAAGATCGACCTCGACGCCGCGCCCCAGCGCCAGGGCAGCAACTACCCCTCGCCGTTCGACCGGCCCTGCAGCGGGCGCCGCCGCTGGGCCCTGGGCGATGCGGCCGGGCTCGACCAGTTCGGCGTCAACCTGATGCGTCTGCCGCCCGGCCAGTGGAGCAGCCAGCGCCACTGGCATTCGGCCGAGGACGAGTTCGTCTGGGTGGTCGAGGGCGAGGTGGTGCTGGTCGAGGACGGCGGCGAGACGGTCCTGCGGGCCGGCGACTGCGCGGGCTTCAAGGCCGGCGTCGCCAACGGCCATCATCTGGAGAACCGCTCCGACCGCGAGGCCGTGCTGCTGGAGATGGGCTCGCGCCGGCCGGACCAGGACACCTGCAGCTATGCCGACATCGACATGGTGGCGCGGCCGGGGGAGGATTTCTATCGGCATAGGGACGGGACGCCGTATCCGGCGTCTTAGAGCGGAGTTCGGGCGCTAGGCGTGCAATTCGACCGCAGGTGACCCAATGGTGGAGCTTTGAGGTTGATTTGCTCCATGAGGTTGTGTTTTGGTTGTCCACTCGTCTGGGGGGACGCATCATGCGCTATCAAGCCATCGGCCTGCTTGCGGGCTTTGCCACCATGGTCTTGGCTGGGGGCGCGGCGGCTGCGTCACCTCCGCCGGAAGCCTGCAAAGCCACCGAGCCATCCGCGCCATGGCAGGGGTGGTTCGAGGGCGGCGAGTATCAGCGCGCGCTCGCGATTGATGAGATCAAGCGGCTGCGACGGAGCGGCAGCACTATCGACGACGTGCGCGATGCGTCCGATTGTCTGAGCCGCTACTATGGTCTGCGCGCCGGCCGCCAGCAGACCGCGCTGGATGCCGGATCTGGCGTCGTGTTCTTTGGCGCGCTCGGCTCCCTGGCCAGCGGAGGCGCGGGCGCGACGACACAAGCCTATTGGAACTACGCCGCGCTGTTGCCCGTGGTGATCGCGCAATTCAACGCCAGCGAGCCGACGCGCGATCTTTACGCCGGAGGGCGCGCGGGCTTGGACGCGCTGGAAGGCCGCTATCACTATCTTGAACAGTTGACGGACCTTCTGTCTGACAGCACGCGTCAATCGGCCACCGTATGGAAGCCCCTGGCGTCCGAACGGGCTTGCCTCGAACTAGTCGTCAATGCCGACGATACCGATGGCAATGTCGAGAACTGGGATGCTGGTCAGAACAAGACCGCGCTTTTGGCCGACTATCGCCGCTTGCGTGAGGCATGTGATGATGTCGCCCGCACCTACCTTAGTTTGCATAGTGCGACAGACGCCGCCGAGCGATGGAAGTCGAAATATGGACAGGCCTATGCCCGGGACCTGAAGCGCTTGGACGACGAGATTCTGAGCAAGGATCGGCAGCTGCGCTATTCGCCAACCGAAACCTTGTCGGCGATGGCCGCTGCGCCTTTCGCGGCGGTGGCGACCTTGCTGTCAGGCGAGAACGGCTCCCAGGCCATCGACCGACTGAAGACGCAACGCACCTTTGCGACCCTCAACGTGCCCCTGGAACTGATCCTCCTGCCGCCAAATCCCTCGACGACCGTGGGCGCCTATAGCGTCAGCGATACCGCCCTGGCGCGCCGTTCTGCATGGCTGGCTGAGCAGGCGGCGATCTCGGCGGCCAACCCGAAGGGGAAGAAAACCACCAAGAAAACGGTTGCGACCCCGCCCTCGCCAAAGCCGGCTCAGGATGTCGATGACGCAGTGAAGCGCATGCACGCCGCAGCACGGGACCTTAACAACGCCCACAGCGACCTGAGCTACGCCTTGACGCTAGCGAACGCGATCAACGCGCTCGCCGCTTACAACCAGCTGGTCTTCAGCTACGACGCTACTACCACCAAGACCAGTGTCTTGCTGATTACGGCCCCGTCCCCCGCCACCAGCGTGCCCACGACTCCTAGTCCCGCAGCAGGTCGTTGATCGAGGTCTTCGACCGGGTCTTGGCGTCGACCGTCTTGACGATCACGACGCCCTCCACCCCTTTTCCGAACAGGGGCCGATGCAGCAGTCGTCCTCGATGATGGTCAGATTGGTTTGCAGGGGCTCCAGCGCCGCCGACACCTGGCGCCGCGTTCGGAGTGGAGACACGCCGCGAGGGCATGTCCCCGTCAGGCGGCCAGAATGTCCAACGCGTGCGCCAGGCTCGGCCGGGCGCGCGCGTCGAGGCTCAGGCAGTCGCTCAGCAGGGCCTGGACGGTGGCCGAGGCGGGCTCGGCGCACAGGTCCAGCAGTTCGCCCAGCAGCCGGCCCCAGGCCAGGACGTCCAGCCGGTGCAGCGGGGCGCCGGATCCGGCCGGCAGGAACGAGGCCGCGCCGAAGTCGCTGAGCACCGCCGCCCCCGTCTCGCCGTCCCACAGCGTGTTGTGGGCGTAGAGGTCGCCGTGCGACAGGCCGCGAGCATGCAGCCGGGCCGCGCCGGCCGCCACGTCGCGGGCGACGCGCAGCGCCACGTCGAGATCCAGGCGAAGGGCGGGGTCATAGACGTCGCGGCTGCAGGTCTCGGGGCTGGGCGGCTCGGCCAACACGCGCCAGCGCTCGGGGAGGAGGGGCATCAGCAGGCCCTGGGCGCCGTCGGGATGATCGACCAGGCGGCCCAGGGCGCCGGTCAGGTTCGGATGCTCGCCGGCGGCCAGGCAGGCGGCCATTTCGCGTTCGGGCAGGCCGTCGCTGGTCATGGCGCCCTTGAACAGCTTGAGCGCGACGGGGCGGGTCTCCGGGCCGTCGATCCAGTCGGCCGCGTGAATTCGGCCCGAGGCGCCCTCGCCCAGCGCACGGCCCAGCCGCAGGGTCGACCAGGCGACCTCGACGCTGGCGGCCGGGGCGCCATGGTCGAACCGATTGCCGGCCCAGGCCAGCCAGGCCAGGCTCGGCAGCTCGGTCAGCCAGCCGGGAAGAGCCTCGAAGCGGTTGGCGGCCAGGCGCAGCAGCTCCAATCGCGGGTGGCCCGCCAGGCTGTCCGGCAGGGCCGACAGGCGATTGCCAGCCAGCATCAGCTTCTGGAGCGCGGGCCGTTCGCCCAGGGCGTCCGGCAGGGTCTCGAGGGCGTTGTCGGTCAGGGTCAGCCAGCGAACGGCCGGCGGCAGGGCCTCGGCCGGGATCTCGCGCAGGCCGCAGCCACGGAAGCCGACCTGGCTCAGCGCCGCGCAGCCGCCCAGGCCGGGCGGCAGGCGCGCGAGGGGATTGCCCGAGCAGAACAGCACCCGCAGCTTCGTCAGCCGGCCCAGGTCGTCGGGCAGGCCCGTCAGGGCGTTGCCGCCGAGATCCAGCACCTCCAGCGTGTCGGCTAGGTCGAAGATCTCGCGCGGGAAGTCGGTCAGGCCTTCGCGGAGGGTGAGCTCGCGGGCGCCCGCCAGGTCGCCGTTTCGCAAGGCTGCCAGGGTGGCTTTCGACATGGCGGCGGAAGCCCCCTC
>Ga0065165_1000793_pt1 | contig 42189 bp, 44 predicted proteins | sample AraplaMF_Cvi_mMF_FD_63813 | JGI IMG/M metagenome (GOLD analysis project Ga0065165, IMG submission 63813) | Arabidopsis root microbial communities from the University of North Carolina, USA - plate scrape MF_Cvi_mMF (version 2) (version 3) | ecosystem: Host-associated > Plants > Roots >... | reverse complement strand
CCGTCTCGCGCGCCATCCGCACGCCGTCGCTGACCGACGACGCAACGTTCGCGCAGTACAGCGCCGCGCCGGCGTTCAGCAGCACGATGTCGCGCACCGGCCCGTCTTCGTTCGCGAACGCGCGCTGGATGCACTGCACCGACTCGGCCCTGTCGGCCACCTTCAGCACGCGGGTGTCGTAGACCGGCATGCCGAAGTCGCTCGGGTGCACGACGTACTCGCGCACCTCGCCGTTCTTCAGCTCGCCGACCAGCGTCTCGCCGGACAGCGAGATCTCGTCCATGCCGTTCATGCCGTAGACCACCATCACGTGCTCCGAGCCGAGGCGCTGCAGCACCCGCACCTGGATGCCGACCAGGTCGGCGTGGAACACTCCCATCAGCTGGTTCGGCGCGCCGGCCGGGTTGGTCAGCGGGCCGAGGATGTTGAAGATCGTGCGCACGCCGAGCTCCTTGCGCACCGGGCCGGCATGCTTCATCGACGCATGGTGGTTCGGCGCGAACATGAAGCCGATGCCGCTTTCCTGCAGGCACTGCGCGACCTGCGTGGCATTCAGGTCGACGTTGGCGCCAAAGGCTTCCAGCACGTCGGCGCTGCCGGAGCTCGACGAGACGCTGCGCCCGCCGTGCTTCGCGATGCGCGCACCGGCCGCCGCCGCGACGAACATCGCCGCGGTCGAGATGTTGAAGGTGTGCGCCGCATCGCCGCCGGTGCCGCACAGGTCGACCAAGTGCGTCGTGTCGGCCACCACCACCGGCGTCGCGAACTCGCGCATCACCTGCGCGGCGGCGGCGATCTCGCCGATGGTTTCCTTCTTGACGCGCAGCCCCATCGACAGCGCGGCGATCATCACCGGCGACATCTCGCCGCTCATGATGCGGCGCATCAGCGTCAGCATCTCGTCGTGGAAGATCTCGCGGTGGTCGATGACGCGGGCCAGGGCTTCGGTGTTGCTGATGGACATGGTTCGTCTCTCGATGAATCAGGCGTTCATGTGCTCGCGCACCGCGGCGATCGCGCGGTCGACGCCGGCGACATCGACGTCGAGGTGCGTGACGAAGCGCAGCCGGTACAGCCCGGTGGCGAGCACGCCGCGCGACTTCAGGTGGTCGATCAGGCCGGCGGCCTTCGGGCCCTGCACGTCGACGAACACGATGTTGGTCTGCGGCGGCTCGACCGCCACGCCCGGCACGTCGCGCAGGCCGGCGGCCAGGCGCTGCGCGAGCGCGTGGTCGTCGGCGAGGCGCTCGACGTGGTGGTCGAGCGCATGCAGCACCGCGGCCGCCAGCACGCCGGACTGGCGCATGCCGCCGCCGAGCATCTTGCGCCAGCGGTGCGCGCCGTGGATGAAGGCCTTCGAGCCGACCAGCGCCGAGCCGACCGGCGCGCCCAGGCCCTTCGAGAAGCAGACCGACACGCTGTCGAAGTGCGCCGCGATCTCGCGCGCGGCGATGCCCTGCTTCACCGCGGCATTGAAGAGCCGCGCACCGTCGAGGTGGGTCGCGAGGCCACGCCGGCGCGCGAGGCCGGTCGCATCGGCCAGGTAGGCCTGCGGCAGCACCTTGCCGCCGAGCGTGTTCTCGAGGCAGAGCAGCCGCGACCGCGCGAAGTGCGCATCGTCGGGCTTGATCGCGGCTTCGATGTCGGCGAGCGCCAGCGTGCCGTCGGGCTGGTGCTCGAGCGGCTGCGGCTGCACGCTGCCGAGCACCGCGGCACCGCCGCCTTCCCAGCGGTAGGTGTGGGCCATCTGGCCGACGATGTACTCGTCGCCGCGGCCGCAGTGGGTCATCATGCCGACCAGGTTGCTCTGCGTGCCGGTCGGCACGAACAGCGCGGCCTCCTTGCCCAGCAGCGCGGCGATGCGCTCCTGCAGCGCGTTGACGGTCGGGTCGTCGCCGAAGACGTCGTCGCCGACCTCGGCCTTCGCCATGGCTTCCCGCATGGCCGGTGTCGGCCGCGTGATCGTGTCGCTGCGAAGATCGACAACGTTCATGACAACCCCTCGGTCGATGAGTACATCGCCCGATCCCCCGAGGGGATGCGGGCCGGCTTGGGAACGACCCGGCGCTCGGCCCGCCTCATGCACGCAACTCCAGGAAGTTCTTCAGCATCGCGTGCCCGTGTTCGGTGAGGATGGATTCGGGGTGGAACTGCACGCCTTCCAGCGGCGTCTTCGTGCCGGCCAGCGCGGTGTGGCGCACGCCCATGATCTCGTCGTCCTGCGAGGTCGACGTGACCTCCAGCTCGGCCGGCAGCGTCTCTCGCTCGATCACCAGCGAGTGGTAGCGGATCACGGTGAACTGCTGCGGCAGCTCGGTGTACACGCCGCGCTTGTCGGTGGTGATGACGTCGGTCTTGCCGTGCATCTGCGTCTTCGCGCGGATGATGTGGCCACCCAGCGCGGCGCCGATCGCCTGGTGCCCGAGGCAGACGCCGAGGATCGGCATCTTGCCGGTGAACTCGCGGATCGCGTCGACGCAGATGCCGGCCTCGGCCGGCGAGCACGGCCCGGGCGACAGCACCAGCTGGTCGGGCTTCAGTTCGCGGATGCCGTCGAGCGTGATCTCGTCGTTGCGGAACACGCGCACGTCCTCGCCGAGCTCGGCGAAGTACTGCACCAGGTTGAAGGTGAAGGAGTCGTAGTTGTCGATCATCAGCAGCATGTGCTCGGCCTCTGGATTCAGTGGGTTCGGGGCGGGTGCCGGCCGACGGCGGTGGATCGCGTGGGCGGGCAGGGGCGCGGCGGAAGACTGGGGCGCCCGCGCAGGCGCCATGAGGTGGGTTCAGGTCGTTGGCTTGCGCCAACGCCAACCGCGGAGCGTCGCTGTGAATGAACGCGTGGAGACCATGGAGCCGCATTATGGCTGCGCGGCATGGATCAGGGAAGACACGCGGGTATCATGCCGCCCACGTTGGTGCTCGCCGCGGCCGTCCGGCTGCGGCAGTGAAACGGGAATCAGGAAGACGAGCCCAGTCGGGGCGGATCCAACCTGAGCTGCCCCCGCAACGGTAAGCGGACGCCCTCCCCGGAGAGCGCTCCCGTGCGAATCACCCACTGTCGGCCCCGTGCCGATGGGAAGGGTGCACGGAAGATGTCCGCCAGCCCGGAGACCGGCCAACCCAGTGGGTGCGCGCTCGCGGCAACGCGGCGCACGCCTGTTCACGAAACCCTGCGGGGAAGCAGGGCGACGGCCGGTCTGTTGCGAGTTGTCCGTTCCATGGAAGTCCCTGAGCTGCGCCCCGTGCGCTGCCCTGCCCTGCTGGTGTCCGCGCCGGCCTCGGGCCAGGGCAAGACCAGCGTCACCGCGGCGCTCGCGCGACTGCACGCCCGGCGCGGCCGCCGCGTGCGGATCTTCAAGGCCGGCCCCGATTTCCTCGACCCGATGGTGCTCGCCCGCGCGTCAGGCGCCCCGGTCCACCAGCTCGACCTGTGGATGGGCGGCGAGGCGCATTGCCGCGCGCTGCTGCACGAGGCCGCGCAGCAGGCCGACCTGGTCCTCGTCGAAGGGGTGATGGGCCTGCACGACGGCACGCCGTCGACCGCCGACCTCGCGCTGCGCTTCGGCCTGCCGGTGCTGGCGGTGATCGACGGCAGCGCGATGGCGCAGACCTTCGGCGCGATCGCGCTCGGCCTCGCGAGCTACCGCGACGGCCTGTCGATGGCCGGCGTGCTGGCCAACCGTGCCGCCGGCGACAGCCACGCCGGCCTGTTGCGCGACAGCCTGCCCGCCGCGCTGCGCTGGTGGGGCGCGTTGCCGCGCGACGAGCAGATCGCGCTGCCCGAACGCCACCTCGGCCTGGTGCAGGCGAGCGAACTCGACGACCTCGACGCCCGCCTCGACCGCGCCGCCGATGCGCTCGGCCCCGATGCCGGCGAACTGCCGCCCGCGGTCAGCTTCGAACCCGGCAGCGCGGAACCCGTCGAACCGCTGCTGCACGGCGTGCGCATTGCCATCGCACGCGACACCGCGTTCTCGTTCCTCTACACCGCCAACCTCGCGCTGCTGCAGGCGATGGGCGCCAGCCTCGTGTTCTTCTCGCCGCTGCACGACAGCGCGCCGCCGCCGTGCGACGCGATCTGGCTGCCCGGCGGCTACCCCGAGCTGCACCTGGACGCGCTGGCCGCCAACCGCTTCATGCACCAGGCGTTGCGCGACCACCATGCCGCCGGCACGCCGATGCTGGCTGAATGCGGCGGGCTGTTGCTGCTGCTGCAGGCGCTGACCGACGTGCAGGGCCGGCGCGCCGCGATGGCCGGGCTGCTGCCGGGCCATGCGGCGATGCAGACGCGGCTGGCCAGCATCGGCCTGCACGAGGCCGCGCTGCCCGAAGGCACGCTGCGCGGCCACAGCTTCCACTACTCGCGGCTCGAATCGCCGATGGCGCCGCTGTGCACCACGCAGCCGCTGCGCGCCGGCCGGCGCGGCGAGGCGGTGTATCGCAGCGGCCGGCTGACGGCCTCGTACTTCCACGCCTATTTCCCGTCCAACCCGCAGGCCGTCGCACGCCTGTTCACGCGATGAGCGCCCTGCCCGGTCGCGTCTGGTTCGTCGGCGCCGGCCCCGGCGACCCCGAGCTGATCACCGTGAAGGGCCGCGGGCTGATCGAGCGCGCCGGCGCGATCCTGTTCGCCGGCTCGCTGGTCAACGAGGCCGCCACCCGCTGGGCGCCGCCCGGCTGCGTGGTCGCCGACAGCAAGGACATGACGCACGAGCAGATGGTCGCGTGGCTGACGGACCAGGCCGCGCGCTGCGGCACCGTCGTGCGCCTGCAGACCGGCGACCCGGCGCTGTACGGCACGCTGATCGAACTGGTGCAGCCGCTCGACGCCGCCGGCATCCAGATCGCGGTGGTGCCGGGCGTGTCGTCGGCGATGGCGTCGGCGGCGGCCGCGGTCGAGAGCTTCACGCTGCCCGAGGTCACGCAGACGGTGATCTTCACCCGGGTCGAAGGCCGCACGCCGATGCCGCCCGGCGAGTCGCTGGCCGAGCTGGCGGCGCACCGCTGCACGCTGTGCATCTTCCTGTCGATCACGCTGCTCCACAGGATCGAGGCCGGGCTGCGCGACGCCGGCTGGCCGGACGACGCGCCGATGCTGGTGGTGCACAAGGCCAGCTGGCCCGGCGAAGAACGCATCGTTCGCGGCACGCTGGCGACCATCAAGCAGCAGTGCCGCGAAGCCGGCATCGTCAGCCAGGCGATGGTGATCGCGAGCCCGGCGCTCGGCGCGCGCGGCTGGGCCGAGCTGACGAAATCGAAGCTCTACGACGCCGCCTTCACCCACCGTTTCCGACGAGGGACGCCCCCCCCATGAACGACACCATCCTGCTGGTCGGCCACGGCTCGCGCGAGAAGAGCGGCAACGACGAGATCGAGCGCTTCACGCACCTGTGGCGCGCGCGCCATCCACAGTGGCGCACCGAGCTGTGCTTCATCGAGTTCGCCGAGATCAAGGTCGAGGAAGGCCTGGACCGCGCGGCCGCCGGCTCGCAGCGCGTGATCGTCGTGCCGCTGATCCTGAACGCGGCTGGCCACGTCAACGTCGAGATCCCGTCGCACATCGCGCGTGCCCGGCTGCGCCATGCCGGCGTGCGCTTCGACTACGCGCCGCACCTGGGCGTCTGCGAGCCGGTGCTCGCGGTGCTGCGCCGCCAGCTGAAGCAGTGCATGCACGCGCTCGACATGCCCGACCCGACCGGCACCGGCGTCGTGCTGCTCGGCCGCGGATCGTCGAACCGCGAGGCCAATGGCGAAATGGCGCGGATGGCGCGCTGGCTGTTCGAGGACGGCGACCACGAGCTGGTCGACCTGGCCTTCACCGGCATCGCGTGGCCGCGGCTCGAACGCGTCGTGCAGCGCCAGGTGCAGCTGGGCATGCGGCAGGTGATCGTGCTGCCGTACTACCTCTTCACCGGCACGCTGATCCAGCGCATCGGCCGGCAGGTCGAGCACCTGCGCACGCAGTACCCGCAGGTGCGCTTCGCGAGCGGCACGCACTTCGGCTTCGAGCCGGAGATCGCGCAGCTGCTGGCCGGGCGCGTCGACGCGCTGATGCACGGCGCGCTGGCGGCGGTGCCGGTCAGCGCGGAGGCGGCGCACTGGGAGGCGCATCACCACGATCACGGACATGAACACGCCCACGGGCACGCCCATCCGCACGACCACGACCACGACCACGACCACGCCCATGCCCACGCCGAACACGGTCACTGAACAGCTGACGCGCGCCGGCCGCGCGATCGAGCACGACAGCTTCGCGGTGATCGACCGCGAGGTCGGCCCGCACGACTACGCGCCGCACCAGTGGCCGATCGTGCGCCGCATGATCCATGCGAACGCCGACTTCGACTTCAACGGGCTCACCGCCTTCCACCCGCGCGCGGTGACGGCCGGCATCCACGCGATCCTGTCCGGCCGTTCGCGGGTGGTCGCCGATGTCGAGATGATCTGCGTCGGCCTGTCGGCGCCGCGCCTGGCGCACTTTGGCATGCAAGCGCACCAGTTCATCGCCGATGCCGACGTGATCGCGCAAGCCAAGGCCGACGACACGACGCGCGCGGTACAGGCGATGCGCAAGGCGCACCGGCTCGGGCTGCTCGATGGCGCGATCGTCGGCATCGGCAACGCACCGACCGCGCTGATCGAACTGGTGCGGCTGATCCATGAAGAAGGCGCGCGCCCGGCGCTGGTCGTCGGCATGCCGGTCGGTTTCGTCTCGGCGGCCGAATCGAAGGCGCTGATGGCGCAGGTCGACGACGTGCCGTGGATCGTGATCCGCGGCCGCAAGGGCGGCTCGACGCTGGTCGTCGCGGCGATCCACGCGCTTCTCAGCCTCGCCGAGGCGACGCCGGAGCATGCACCGGGGGTCCCCGCCCGATGATGGAAAAGACCGTCAAGCGCGGCACCCGCACCGGTTTCACGACCGGTGCGTGTTCGGCTGCGGCCGCGCGCGCGGCGGTGCTGGGGCTGCTGGACGGCATGGTGCCGCCGACGGTCGAGGCGCTGCTGCCGAACGGCCAGCGCGTGCGCTTCGACGTCAACGACGGCCTGTGCGACGGCCGCAGCGCGCATGCGATGGTGATCAAGGACGCCGGCGACGACCCCGACTGCACCGACAAGGCGCACCTGACCGCCGACGTGCTGCGCCTGCCCGGCGCGGCCGGCGAGGTGGTGCTGCTCGGCGGCTTCGGCGTCGGCACCGTGACGATGGCCGGGCTCGGCCTCGCGGTCGGCGGGCCGGCGATCAACCCGGTGCCGCGCCGCAACATCGAGGACAACGTGCGCGAGGCCGGCACCGCGCTGCTCGCGAGCGACGGCCTGCAGGTCACGATCTCGGTGCCGCAGGGCCTGGAGATGGCGAAGAAGACGCTGAACGCGCGGCTCGGCATCCTCGGCGGCATCTCGATCCTCGGCACCACCGGCATCGTGAAGCCCTACAGCACCGCGGCGTACCGCGCGAGCGTGGTGCAGGGCGTCGAGGTGGCGGCCACCACCGGCAGCGACACCGTGGTGCTGACCACCGGCGGGCGCACCGAGAAGTTCGCGATGGCCGAACTGCCCGGCCTGCCCGAGCCCTGCTTCGTGCAGATGGGCGACTTCCTGCGCTATGCACTCGACGCCGCGGTGAAGGCGAAGCTGCGCCGCGTCGTGATCGGCGGCATGGTCGGCAAGCTGACCAAGATCGCGCAGGGCGAGACCATCACGCATGCGAACCGTGCCGAGGTCGACACCGACCTGCTGGCCGCGATCGCCGCCAGCATCGGCGCGCCGCCCGACGAATGCGCCGCCATCGCCGCGGCCGAGACCGCGCGCTTCGCCGCCGAGCGCATGGCGGTGCTGGGCCTGATCGATGCGTTCCACACCGCGCTCGCCCGCCAGGTCGTCCGTACGGTGATGGGCCGCTACCCGAACCGCTTCCGCCTCGACGTGCTGGTCTGCGACTTCGACGGCAAGAAACTCGCCGAGGCGACCTCTCATGAATGATTCGACCTCCGTTTCCGACCTGCGCCCGCCGCGCTGCCGCATCGTCGGCGTGCTCGACGACGGCGCCGCGAGCCTCGGCGCCGCGGCCCTGCAGGCACTGGCCGATGCCGACCTGGTGATCGGCGGCAAGCGCACGCTGGCGCTGCTCGAAGCGCGCATCCAACCCGAGGCCGAGCGCCGCACGATCGGCGGCCTGGCCGCGGTGGCCGAAGACATCCGCCAGGCGCAGGCGGCCGGCAAGCGCTGCGTGGTGCTGGCCACCGGCGATCCGCTGTGCCATGGCATTGCCGGCTACCTCGGCATGCAGTTGTGCCTGGACGCGATCGAGGTGCTGCCCAACCTGTCGACCATCCAGCTCGCCTGTGCGCGCGTCGGGCTGGTGTGGCAGGACCTGAAGATCGAGAGCATCCATGCGAAGGACGCCGGCGAATGGCCGGGCCCCGGCGCCGCGCCGTCGCACGGGCTGTACGCGCTGGCGCAGTCGCTGCGCCGCCACGCGCGGCTCGCGGTGCTGACCAGCCCCGACAACACGCCCGACCGCATCGCGCGGATGATGCTGGCCGAGGGTTTGGCCGACGACTTCCAGATCGCGGTCGCCGAGCGGCTGCTGCAGCCCGGCGAGCGCATCGTCACCGGGGTGTCGATCGCCGACGCGGCACAGGCCCGCTTCGCCGACCCGAACGTCGTGCTGCTGTGGCGCCAGTCGGCGCGGGCCGCGCCGGTGCGCTTCGGGCTGCCGGACGCGAGCTACGAGCAGCGCCATCCCGACAAGGGCCTGATCACGAAGCTGGAGGTGCGCGCGGTGTCGCTCGCGCGCATGCAATTGCGCGACGACAGCATCGTCTGGGACATCGGCGCCGGCTCCGGCGCGGTCGGCCTGGAGGCGGCGCGGCTGTGCCCGGCCGGCCATGTGTACGCGATCGAGAAGAACGACGACGACGTCGCGATCGCCGGCCGCAACCGCGCCGCGATGGGCGTCGGCAACCACACGCTGGTGCAGGGCAAGGCGCCGCAGGGGCTGGACGGCTGGGCCGACCCGGACGCGGTGTTCATCGGCGGCTCCGGCGGCGAGCTGGCCGAGCTGGTCGCGCTGTGCCTGCGGCGGCTGCGCCTCGGCGGGCAACTGGTGATGAACTTCGTGACGATCGAGAACCTGGGCACCGCGACGGCCACGCTGACCGAACTCGGCGCCGACTGGGATGTCGTGATGCTGCAGGCCTCGCGCAGCAAGCCGATCCTGCACATGCACCGGCTCGCGGCGGAGAACCCGGTGTGGGTGGTGTGCGCGCGAAGGGCTTCCACATGATCGTCGGTCGACTGATCGGCGTCAGCCTCGGTCCGGGCGATCCGGGCCTGATCACACGTGCCGCGTGGGCGCAGCTGGAACGTCGCGACACGGTGTGGACCTACCCGACGCGCAGCACCAGGACGCCGAGCTACGCGTTCGACATCGTCGCGCGCGCCGAACTCTCGCCGCCGGCCGAGCACCTGCCGCTGCTGTTCCCGATGACGCACGACGAGGAAAAGCTGCTGCGCAGCTGGCACCGCGCGGCCGACACCGTGCTGCCGATGCTGCAGGCCGGGCGCGACGTGCTGTTCCTGGTCGAGGGCGATGCGAGCACCTACGCGACCTTCGGGCACCTGGCGCGCACCGTGAAAGCGCGCGACGAGCGCATCGCGGTCGACACCCTGGCCGGCGTGAACGCCTTCAACGCCGCCGCGGCCGCGCTCGGCCAGCCGCTCGGCGAGCAGGACGACACCATCGCCGTCGTGCCTGCGGCCTACGGCGTCAGCGCGCTCGACCGCTTGCTGCCGGAGTTCGACACGCTGGTGCTGATGAAGGTGAAGCCGCTGATCGAGGACCTGCTGGACTGGCTGCAGCGACGCGAGCTGCTGCAAGGTGCCGCCTTCATCGAACGCTGCGGCGCACCCGACGAACGCGTGCTGCGCGGCGCCGAGATGCTGTCGCTGCGCGGCCAGAAGGTCAGCTACCTGTCGCTGATGCTGGTGCACAGCCACCTGCGCATCCGTGGCGAACGCATCCGCGGATGCCTGAAGAAGACGAGCCCGGAGACTTCCGATGACTGATCCCCGCATGGCCATCGTTGCCATCACGAAGCACGGCGCCGCGCAGGCCGCGCAACTGGCGGCGCAACTGCCGCACGCCCACATCGTCTGCGCCGAGAAATTCGCCGCCGCCTTCGCCGGCCTCGCGAACCCGCAGCGCGCCTACACCGCCGCATTGCGCGACGAGATCGGCCCGCTGTTCGCCGCCTACGACCAGCTGATCTTCTTCGTGTCGCTCGGCGCCGTCGTGCGGCTGATCGCACCGCACCTGAAGTCGAAGGACGAGGACCCCGGCATCACCGTCGTCGACGATGCCGGCCAATTCGTCATCCCGGTGCTGTCGGGCCACGTCGGCGGCGCCAACGCCTGCGCCGAACAGGTCGCGGCATTGCTCGGCGCGACCCCGGTGCTGACCACGGCGTCCGACGTCGGCAAGACCATCCCGGTCGACATCCTCGGGCGCCACCTCGGCTGGCAGGTCGAGGCGCCGAAGCTCAACATCACCCGGGTCTCGGCCCACGTCGTCAACGGCGAGCCGATCGCCTTCGTGCAGGAGGCCGGCAGCCCGCACTGGTGGACGCGGCCGACGCCGCTGCCGGCCAGCATCCACCGCTTCGAGCGCTTCGAAGACGTCGACCTCGCGCGCTTCAAGGCGGTGCTGTGGGTCACGCGGCGCACCGTCGACGACGCGCTGTGGCAGCAGCTGAACGAGCGCCTGGTCGTCTACCGCCCGCCGGCCGACGAGGCCGCCGCATGAGGGTCGCACTCGGGCTCGGCTGCGACCGCGGCACGCCGGTCGAGACGCTGTCGCGCGCCGTCGGCGAGGCGCTGGCGCTGGCCGGCGCGGCGCTCGCCGATGTCGCGGCGGTGGCCAGCATCACGCTGAAATCCGACGAGCGCGGGCTGCTCGACCTCGCGTCGCAACGCGGCTGGTCGCTGCACTTCTACGACGCCAGCGAGCTGGCCGAGGTGCCGGTGCCGAATCCGTCGGAGACGGTGCGCCGCTACACCGGCACGCCATCGGTCAGCGAGGCCGCCGCACTGCTGGCGGCCGGCGCGGCACCGGCCAGTTCGCTCCTGGTCGAGAAACACATCCTGCGCGGCGACGACGGTCGCCACGCCACCGTCTCGGTCGCCCGCTGCCGCTGACTCCCCATTTCGCTGTCATCACGTCAACCCAAGGAGAACCCATGAACCCGCAAACCCTGCAAGCTTCGATCGCCCTGCCCGTCGCCGCCTCGCGCGGCGTGATTCGCCAGCTGGCGTCTGCCGCACTGCTCGGTGTCGTGCTGCTGTACGGCGTCGCGTTCGCCGAGAGCCCGCTCGCGCACAACGCGGCGCACGACGTGCGCCATGCCACTGGCCGTCCGTGCCACTGAGCGGGAGCCGATGATGCTGTTCCGACGCCTGGTGTGGTGTGCGCTGCTCGTCGCCGTGGCGGTGGGCAGCCTGCAGTGGGCCGTGCAACGCTGGCAGGCGGTGCCGATCATCCTCGCGGCCGAAGCATTCGAGGTGCAGAAGGCGACCATGCCGGCAGCCCACGCGCACACGCCGGAAGACGCCGCGCATGCGCACCACCACGAGGTCGACTGGACGCCGGCCGACGGCGTCGAGCGCAGCGCCTGGACCTGGATCGCCAACCTGCTGAATGCGTTCGCGCTCGCGCTGCTGGTGTTCGTCGCGATGGGCGCCTGGGCCTGGCAGCGCGGGCTGTCGGCCGGCACGTGGCAGCTCGCCGCGGCGGTCGCCGCGATCGGCTGGCTCAGCCTGCACCTGTGGCCGTCGCTCGGGCTGCCGGCCGAAGTGCCGGGCACCGAGGCGGCCGACCTGCGGCTGCGCCAGCTGTGGTGGCTCGTGGCGGCAGGCAGCGCGCTGTCGGCCTGCGCGCTGGTCGCGTTCGGCCGCAAGCCCTGGCGCTGGCCCGCGGCCGCGGCGTGGCTCGCACTGCCGTTCGTGATCGGCGCGCCGCAGCTGATCGGCGACCCGCTCGGCGCGTTCAGCGGCGAGGCCCATCAGCGCCTGCAGCAGCTCGGCCACGACTTCGTGCTCGCGACGCACGTGTCGGCGTCGGTGTTCTGGCTGTCGATGGGCGTCGTGGCCGGGCCGGTGTTCAAGCGCTGGCTCGCGCCCTCGCTCGATCGATCGGCCGGCACCGCGGCGCAACCCACCGGGAGCCTGGCATGAGTGGAAAAATCACCTTGGTCGGCATCGGCCCCGGCAGCGTCGAGCACATGACGCAGCGCGCCCGCGATGCGATCGCCGAGGCCGACGTCGTCGTCGGCTACGTCACCTACATCAAGCTGGTCGCCGACCTGCTCGAAGGCAAGGAGGTCGTGCGCAAGGGCATGACCGAAGAGCTCGACCGCGCCGTCAGCGCGCTCGATGCAGCCCGCGCCGGCAAGAAGGTCGCGCTGATCTCGTCGGGCGATGCCGGTGTCTACGGCATGGCCGGGCCGACCTACGAGGTGCTGTTCCAGGCCGGGTGGACGCCGGCCGACGAGGTGCAGGTCGAGGTGGTGCCCGGCGCGTCGGCGATCAACGCCTGCGCGGCCCGCGTCGGTGCACCGCTGACGCACGACTTCTGCTCGATCTCGCTGAGCGATTTGCTGACGCCGTGGCCGGTGATCGCGCGCCGGCTCGATGCGGCCGCGCAGGCCGACTTCGTCGTCGCGCTGTACAACCCGAAGAGCGGTCGCCGCACGCGGCAGATCGTCGAGGCGCAGCGGCTGTTCCTGCGGCACCGCCGGCCCGACACGCCGGTGGCCGTCGTCAAGAGCGCGTACCGGCGCCGCGAGCGCATCGAGTTCACGACGCTCGCCACGATGGCCGACAGCGAGATCGGCATGCTGAGCACAGTGCTGATCGGCAACAGCCACACCTTCATTCGCGACGGGCTGATGGTCACGCCGCGCGGCTACGCGAACAAGTACGACATCGAGCAAGGCAACGAGACGCGCGACGGCGAACGCGCCGGCCGCTCGCTGAGCACCGGGCTGCTGGGCTGGCTCGACACCTTGCACGCGCAGCTCGCCGAAGGCCACACCCTCGCCGACCTGGCGCGGCTGCACGGGCTGCCGGCCGACTACCTGGCCGCCACGCTGGCCGAGCCGGTCGAGCCGGCCGCCACCACCACAACGACGACCGACGAGGGGGAGGGCTGAGACCCGCGCGGGGGCGAGCCGATGGCCCCCGCGCGGCAGACACGACCAGGTGCCTGCGGCGTTCACCGCGCCGCGGGTCAAACGGGAACGGGGTTCGATGCCCCGACTGCACCCGCAACGGTGTGCGAGCGCAAATGCGTCAAGGCGGTTCACGGCTGCCAGCCACTGGGCCCACCGGCCCGGGAAGGCGACGCGTTCGAGACCGACAGGTCCCGGCTCGCAAGTCCGGATACCGGCCTGGCGTGAGGGGCCGCCGCCCGCGGGCGGCGGCGAACACCACGCACGGCATCTGCGGGAATGCGGATGCCATGCAGCGACGGGTCTTTCAACGATGCAACAGCGCAAGCTGCCCCCCGCCCTGGCCGCCACGGCCCTGGCGATGAACTTCTTCACCCCTGCCCCGGCCTTGGCCGAGGAGTTGGCCTCTGCGCTGCCCGGCGTCACCATCGTCGGCCGCGGGCAGGACCTGATCGGCGTCGCCGATTCGGCCACCGAAGGCAAGGTCAGCGCGCAGCAGCTCGCGAACCGGCCGCTGCTGCGCCCGGCCGAGGTGCTGGAGACGGTGCCCGGCATGACCGTCACGCAGCACAGCGGCGACGGCAAGGCCAACCAGTATTTCCTGCGCGGCTTCAACCTGGACCACGGCAGCGACTTCGCGAGCTTCGTCAACGGCATGCCGGTCAACATGGCCAGCCATGCGCACGGCCAGGGGTACATGGACCTGAACTTCCTGATTCCCGAGCTGATCGGCGCGATGCGCTACCGCAAGGGCGTCTACGCGGCCGAGGACGGCGACTTCGCGACCACCGGCTCAGCCCGCATCGAGTACCAGCGCGCGCTGCCGGCGCCGATGGTCGACCTGAGCGTCGGCGCGCACGACTTCCGCCGCCTGCTGGCCGCGGGCAGCCGGCAGTGGGGTGAGGACGGCCCGACGCTGCTGGCCGCCTTCGAGGGCGCGACCCACGACGGCCCGTGGCAGCAGCCCGAGCGCCTGCGCAAGGTCAACGGCGTGCTGCGCCTGTCCGAAGGCACGGCGCGCGACGGCCATGCGCTGACCGCGATGGCCTACCGCGCGGAATGGACCGCCACCGAGCACGTGCCCGCACGCGCGATCTCGAGCGGCGAGATCGACCGCTTCGGCGAACTGGTGCCGGGCGACGGCGGCCGCACGCACCGCAACAGCCTGTCGGCCGACTGGGCCGGCAGCGACGGCAGCACGCGCACGCAGGCGAGTGCCTACGTGATCGACTACGGGCTGAACCTGTTCTCCAACCCATCGGGCTACCTCAACGGCCCGCAGGGCGACCAGCATGAGCAGGCCGACGAGCGCACCGTGTGGGGCAGCCAGCTGGCGCGCCACTGGTTGATCGCGCCGGCCGGCCACGAGACCGAGCTGACGCTGGGCGCGCAACTGCGCCACGACCGCATCGGCACGCTCGGCCTGTACGACACGGTGAACCGCGCGCGGACGGCCACCGTGCGCGAAGACCGGGTGCGCGAGACGCTGCTGGGCGTCTATACCGAGGCGCGCACGCAGTGGCAGCCGTGGCTGCGCAGCGACCTCGGCCTGCGCGTCGACACCGTGCGCGCGAACGTGATGCCGACCGGCGGCGCCGACAACCTGCAGAACGGCGGCAGCGCCCGCGCGACGCAGCTCAGCCCGAAGCTCGGGCTGGCCTTCGGCCCGTTCGGCGACGGCGCGCGCACCGAGCTGTATGCCAACTGGGGCCGCGGCTTCCACAGCAACGACGTGCGCGGCGTGACGGCGGCCGTCGACCCGGTGCCGGCGCTGGTGCGCGCGACCGGCCGCGAGATCGGCCTGCGCGCGGTGCCGCTGCCGGGCTGGACGACCAGCCTGTCGCTGTGGCAGGTGAAGCTGGCGTCGGAGCTGGTGTTCGTCGGCGATGCCGGCGTGACCGAGCCGAAGGGCGCGTCGAAGCGGGTCGGTGTCGAATGGTCGAACGACTGGCAGTTGAACCGCTGGCTGCTGCTGGACGCCGACGTGGCCTGGTCGCGGGCGCGCTTCGAGCAGGAGGAAGAACCGGGCAGCGGCACGCAGGTGCCGAACGCGATCCCGCGCTCGGCCTCGTTCGCGCTGGCCGCCGACGACCACGGCGCGTGGTTCGGTGGGTTGCGCTGGCGCTACATCGGCAGCTATGCGCTGGAGGAGACCGGCACGCAGCGTTCGTCGTCGCTGTGGACCGCGAACCTGAAGGCCGGCTGGCGTGCGAGCCCGTCGCTGCAGTTCGCGCTCGACGTGCTGAACCTGTTCGACCGCGAGGCATACGACATCGAGTACTGGGGGGCGGCGTGCTCGAAGGCCGACGGCCCCGCGTGCAACGGGGGCGCCGGCATCGACGGCCGGCTGGTGCATCCGATGGAGCCGCGCACCTTCCGCGTGTCGATGCGCGCGACGTTCTGAAGAACACAACAGTCCAGGAGAGCCACGCCATGACCGACGAAGTGATCAAGCCGAAGATCGGCGACTACCGCCGCCACCTGCTGATCTGCACCGGCCCGCGCTGCACGCAGCAGGGCGAATCGCAGGCGCTGTTCGACAGCCTCGGCGACAAGTTCAAGGCCGCCGGTCTGCACGAAGGCGAGCTGCGCGTGAAGCGCAGCCGCGTCAGCTGCTTCGCCGCCTGCAAGGGCGGCCCGGTGATGTGCGTGCAGCCCGACGGCACCTGGTACTACGACGTGACGCCGGCCAACATGGACCGCATCATCGAGCAGCACCTGGTGGGCGGCCGACCGGTCGAGGACCTGGTGTTCCACCAGGGCCCGACCGGCGGCTGATTCAGCGCACCGCCACCGCCCGCACGAAGGCCGCGACGACCGGCGGCACGACGCCCTTCAGCGCGGCGCGCTCCGGCTGGAACAGCGTGCCGACGAAGAACGGATGGCCGTCGAGTTCGATCGCGCGGACCTCGCCGTTCTCGTCGTGCGCGGTCGGGCGCAACGGCCCCTGCGTCAGCAGCGCGGCGAACGCCGGGTTGAGCCCGTAGTTGCAGCGGTAGCCCTCGTGCGCGGTCGCGGCGCCATAGGCCGCCGCGAGGCGCGAGCCCGGCGCCAGGCGCAGGTCCTGGCCCACCTCGACCAGCGAGCAGGCCAGCGCGCTGATCACCGCACGCTGCGCCTGCGGCGCGGTCTCGGCATGCTCGGCATCGGTCCAGCCCAGCACGTCTCGCGCAAACTCGATCACCGCATGCTGGAAGCCGCCGCAGGTGCCGAGGAAGGGCACGCCGCGCTCGCGCGCAACGCGGATCGCCCGCAGCACCGCGCGCATGTCGCGGTAGGGGCTGCCCGGCACGCACCACAGACCGTCGTACGCGGCGAGCGCGTCGTCCGCCGGCAACGCATCGCTGGCCAGCCAGTCGAATGCGACCGGCTGCCGGAGCTGCTCGGCGGCCAGGCCCAGTGCGATCGGGATTGCGCGGTGCGCGGCGATGTCGTCGTCGCGGTCGCCGACCAGGCCGATGCGACGCGCGCCCATCAGAAGCCCTCCTCGACCAGCTCGGCCGCGCGGATCAGCGCGCGGGCCTTGGCCTCGGTCTCCTTCCATTCGAGCTCGGGCACCGAATCGGCGACCACGCCGGCCGCGGCCTGCACGTACAGCGTGTTGTCCTTGACGATGCCGGTGCGGATCGCGATCGCGACGTCCATGTCGCCGGCGAAGCTGAGGTAGCCGCAGGCGCCGCCGTAGATGCCGCGCTTCACCGGTTCGAGCTCGTCGATGATCTCCATCGCCCGCACCTTCGGCGCGCCGGTCAGCGTACCGGCCGGGAACGTCGCGCGCAGCACGTCGAGGCTGGTCATGCCGTCCTTCAGCAGGCCCTCGACGTTGCTGACGATGTGCATCACATGCGAATAGCGCTCGACCGTGAAGGCCTCGGTCACCTTCACGCTGCCGGTCTTCGCGATGCGGCCGATGTCGTTGCGCGCCAGGTCGATCAGCATCACGTGCTCGGCGCGTTCCTTCGGGTCGCTGCTCAGCTCGGCCTCGAGCGCCTTGTCCTGTGCCGGCGTCGCGCCGCGCGGGCGGGTGCCGGCCAGCGGGCGGATCGTGACCTTCTCGCCCTCGGGCGTGGTCTCCTGGCGCACCAGGATCTCGGGTGACGCGCCGACGATCTGGAAATCGCCCATGTCGTAGAAGTACATGTACGGCGACGGGTTCAGCGAGCGCAGCGCGCGGTACAGGCTCAGCGGCGATTCGGTGTAGCGCTTCTTCAGCCGCTGGCCGACCTGCACCTGCATCATGTCGCCGGCCGCGATGTACTCCTTGGCCTTCAGCACCGCGGCGAGGTAGTCCTCTTTCGCGAACTCCCGTTCCACCGCATGCGAGGTGCCGCGGCGCACCGGCGGCGCGGTGACGCTGTACTTCAGCTTGTCGCCCAGTTCGGCCAGGCGCCGCTTGGCCTTGAAGAACGCCTCCGGCTGGCCCGGGTCGGCGTAGACGATCAGGTAGAGCCGGCCCGACAGGTTGTCGATGACCGCCAGTTCCTCGCACTGCAGCAGCAGGATGTCGGGCGTGTCGAGCCCGCCGGGCAACTCGGTCTTCGCGAGCTTGTGCTCGATGAAGCGCACCGCGTCGTAGCCGAAGTAGCCGGCCAGCCCGCCGCAGAAGCGCGGCAGCCCGGGGCGCAGCGCGACCTTGAAGCGCTTCTGGTAGCCGGCGATGAAATCGAGCGGATTGCCGTCGTGCGTCTCGACGACCTGGCCGTCGGTGACGACCTCGGTGCGAAAGCCGGTGGCGCGCAACTGCGTGCGCGCCGGCAGGCCGATGAACGAATAGCGGCCGAAGCGTTCGCCACCGACCACCGATTCGAGCAGGAAGCTGTGCTTGCTGCTGCCGCTGCCATGCGCGAGCTTCAGGTAGAGCGACAGCGGGGTTTCGAGATCGGCGAACGCTTCGGCGATCAGCGGGATGCGGTTGAAGCCTTGCGAGGCGAGGCTCTTGAATTCAAGTTCGGTGATCACGTGCTGGGGCCCTCCACGGCCCGGCGCGGCGCCTGGGGGCCGGCCTGGTGACTGCATTCTGCGGATGGCACGCGGCGCAGTGTGCGCGGCGGCCGATGGAGCCGGAGGGCGGGGGCTGAAAGCAGCCCCGTCGGCCCACGGCAAGCAAACCTGCGTGGATCAGGCCCGCCAGGGCCAGGCTCCCCGGTCGTGCGACCCCTTGGTTTGCTTGCGTGCGATGAACATCGAAAAAGTGTAGCAGGCTTGGCATTCCATCCGGGGAAGCGATCGGTCGTCCGTGAAATCATGAATGGACCCGCCCTTGTCACCGACAGACACTCCTGCGTTGCCTGGAGCGCTCCATACTGGGGCGTCGGGCTCACGATGACAACGAGATGGAGACTGCCGTGATTCGTCGAATCTTCCTGCTGGCCGCCACGGCCACCGCCTTCGCGGCACCGCTTGCGGCGCAAGCCCAGACCCAGCCTCCGGCCGTCGAACTGGCCGGCGTGCGCTACGAATCCACCGTGCAGGTGGCCAACACGAAGCTGGTGCTGAACGGCGCCGGCATCCGCTACAAGGCGATCTTCAAGGTCTACACCGCCGGCCTGTACCTGACCGCGAAAGCGACGACGCCCGAGGCGGTGCTCGCGACGCCGGGCCCGCGCCGCATGCACATCACGATGCTGCGCGACATCGACGCGAACGAGCTCGGCAAGCTCTTCACGCGCGGCATGGAACAGAACACCACGCGCGACGACTTCATGAAGTCGATCGGCGGCACGCTGAAGCTGAGCGAGGTGTTCTCGGCGAAGAAGAAGCTGGTGGCCGGTGATTCGTTCTACGTCGACTGGCTGCCCGGCCAGGGCACGGTGATCGTCGTCAACGGCAAGCCGGCCAACGAGCCGATCAAGGAACCGGAGTTCTATTCGTCGCTGCTGAAGATCTGGCTGGGCCATTCGCCCGCCGATTCGTCACTGAAGGACGCGTTGCTCGGAAAAGCCGCCACCGGCAACGGCGCCGGTGCCGGCAACAACTAGCCGGGCACCAACTGGTCGAGCCGGTCGATGAACCCATCGGCATCGACCTCTCGCACCGGCTCGCCGTGGTTGTAGCCGTAGGTCACGAGGATCACCGGGCAGCCCGCCGCGCGGGCCGCCTGCGCGTCGTTGGCGGAGTCGCCGACCATCAGCACCTGTGACGGCGGCACGCCGAGCGCCTTGCACGATTCGAGCAACGGCAGCGGGTGCGGCTTCTTCTGCGCGAACGCATCGCCGCCGAACACATGGCGGAAGAAGCCGGCCAGCTGCTTCTTCTCGAGCAGCGCCTGCGCAAAGGCCGTCGGCTTGTTCGTCAGGCAGGCCAGCGGCACGCCGGCACGCTGCAGGCGCAGCAGTCCCTCGACCACGCCGGGAAACACCTCGGCCTGCTCGCCGTTGACGCGCCGGTAGTGCCGCTGGTAACTGGCCCAGGCCTCTTCGTAGCGGTCGTCCACGCCGTCCACTTCCATCAGCGTGCGGCGGATCAGGTGCTCCGAACCCTTGCCGACCGTGTGCGCGATGAAGTCGCGCCCGATCGGCGGCAGCGCCAGTTCGCCGAGCATCGCGTTCAGCGCGACGGCGAAGTCGCCGAGCGTGTCGACCATCGTGCCGTCGAGGTCGATGAGCGCGGCGCGCCAGGCGGGGTGGTTCGGGTGGAGAGAGTTCACCAGCGTTTCACTCCTGCGCGGTACTCATTCGTGCGAGAACCTCGGGCAGCACGCCGTACGCCCGCGCAGAGGCCAGGTGGTCGATGTAGTCCCGGGACTCGACGATCAGGCCGTCGACCACGCGAACGACGAAGATGCAACGCGTGTTCAACGGCCGTTGATCAATGCTGCCCTCGTAGCGGAACTCGGCAATGACGACTTCCGGATCGGCCGTCGTGTGCAGCTTCCAGTCCGCAACGCTGGACGAGACCGGCACGCCCGCTTGCGGCAGCTTTGCAAAATGCGCTCGCAGCGACGCTCGACCGACGGTCGCCGAGCTTGCCTGCTCCGGGTGAAACGGGTGGGTGACGCGCGCGTCTGCGGCGTACAGGTTCGCCAGCGCATCGACCTGGCTCGAGTCACCATTTCTCAGTCGGGTGACGCGGTCGACGAGTTCCCTGACCGTTTCACTGGCGGTGCGTGTCAATTTGAAGTCCCGTGGTGCGTGCAGCAGACCCGCGTGACTATGCCTCACGGCGGCCTGGGCGTGTGATGGCCGCTCAGATCTCGGCCGCCCCGAACGACACCCGCAGCCCGATCCAGCCGGCCCGCGGCGCCCCCGGCGCAACGAACTGCTCATGCTTCCAGTCCGCCGGCACCTGCACCGCGCCGTTCGCATCGAACGCATTGCTGCCGAGCAGCCCGCCCGTCGAGTACTTGCGATCGAACACGTTCGACAGCTTGCCGAACAGCTCCCAGCCCGGCCGGAAGGTCCAGCCGGTCGTCAGGTCGAGCACCGCGAACCCGGCGGTGCGGCCGCTGCCGAAGAAGTCGACGCCGTCCGGCTGCTGGGCATTGTTCTCGTTGCCGCGCACGTACTGCTTCGATTGCGCCCGCAGTTGCCCGCCGACGCGCCAGCCCGGCGCGGCCTGCAGGTCCAGGCCGAGCTTCAGCGTGTGGCTCGGCAGGCCGGGCAGGCGGTCGCCTTTGCGCACCTCGATCTCGTCGTCGCCGCTGCAGGCGGCACGGGTCTCGGCGCTGCTGTTGGCTTCGGACACCAGGCAGGCCGACGAGTCGAAGGTGGCGCGCAGCCAGCTGTATGACAGCGCCCAGTTCAGCGCCCCGCTCTGCTGCGACAGGCCGAGCTCCACGCCCTGGCGCACGGTGCGGCCGACGTTGCTGAAGTAGCCGGTCGACAGCCCGTTGCTGATGAACAGCAAATCATCCTGGTTGACGGTGCGGAACACCGACGCATTCCAGCGCAGCCCTTGTGCCACTGACCCCAGCGTGCCGCGCACGCCGGCTTCCAGCGTGCGCGACACCACCTGCTTCAGGGGAGGATCCGACTGCAGCGCGTTCGGCAGCACGCAGGCATGGACCGGGTCCGAGCAGCCGAGCTCGATCGGGCTCGGCGCGCGGTTGCCCTGGCTCCAGCCGCCATACGCGGTGAAGCCCGGCGTGACCTGCCAGGTCGCACCGACTGCCGGGTTGAACTTGCGGTAGCGGTCGGCGGCATCCAGGTTCGTCGGCAGGCCCAGCTCGGCACGCCCTTCGTCGACGGTGCTGACGCGGGTGTCGTTGTAGCGGCCCGAGACGGTGAGCTGCAGGTTCGACTGCAGCGCGAACAAGTCGGTGACGTAGACGCTGTTGGTGCGGCTGCGGCCGGAGACCTGCGCATTGACCTCGGCGTCTTCGGTCGGGATCACCGCGCGGCTCGCATCGAGCCCGCCTTCGGCCTCGCTCTGCATGAAGCGGTGGCGCGAGCGGTCGTGCGACACGCCGACGGTCACGCGGTGCGGCTGCGCATGCCAGGTCGCCTGCACCGCCAGCCCCTCGCTGTCGGTGCGCGTGCGGGTGCGGTTCTCGACGCCGGTCTCCTCGACGGCCGGCGGGTCGTAGTCGTCGTTCAGGTCGCCGTTCAGCGTCGACGCGCGGTTGCGCCGCGCGTAGGCGGTGGCCGCCATCTCCCATGCCGGGTCCAGCGTCGCGGTCGTGTTGAAGGTCAGCAGCGTCGCCTCGTTGTCGGTCAGGTCCGGTCGCGTGTAGACCTGCTCGCGGCGCTGCGCCAGCATCGATTCCGGCAGTGCGCCGTTGCCGACCAGTTGGTTGTCCGCATGGCCGAGGCTCAGGTCCCACGAGAAGCTGCGGCTGCGCTGCCCGCCCTTGACGAACAGCTGCCGCACGCGCGACGGCGATTCGTCGCGCCAGCCGTCTTCGTTCAGCGCGCCGAAGGCCATGAAGAGGTGGCCGGTCTCGCCGAGCCGGCGGCCGTGCGTCAGCTCGGTGCTGATGCGGCCGAACGAGCCGCCCTCCACTTCGAGTTCGGTGCCGGGGTGGGTGTCGCCGCTCTTGGTCTGCAGCGACAACGCGCCGCCCAGCGTGTTCAGCCCGAACAACGGGTTCGAGCCCGGCAGCAGCGTGATGCTGGCCAGCGCGGCCCGCGGCAGCAGGTCCCAGTTGACGATGTCGCCGAAGGGTTCGTTGACGCGCACGCCGTCGAGGAACACCGACAGCCCCTGCGGCGTGCCGAGCAGCGGGCTGGCGGTGAAGCCGCGGTAGTTGACGTCCATCTGGTACGGGTTGCCCTGCAGCTCGTTGACGTTGACGCTCGGCAATTGCGTGCGCATGAACTCCGGCAGGTTCAGGCTCTGCAACTGGCGCAGCCGCCGGTCGGTGGCGGTCTGCACGTTGGACGGGATCTGGTCCTTCGGCACGCCGGTGCCGGGAACCGGCGTGGTCAGCACGATCTCGACCTCGGGCAGCACGACGACAGGCGCCGTCTGCGCGCGGGCGGCGGGACCGTGCGCCATCAGGGCGAGCAGCGATGCGTTCGCGAGCGGGCGAATGCGCCAGGGTGACCGGCGGGGGTGATGCATGTGAAGTCTCCGGGGGTGCGTGGTTCCTTGTCGGAGTTGCGCGGGTCGGCTGGGTGGTGGTGGTAGTGGTAGTGGTGGTGGTGCCACGCTAACCAGCGGCTCGTGTGCGGCACAGGGAAAACTTCCCGGCCGCACTGCTCGTTTCCACCAAGGGCGATCCGTCAGGTGGGCCCGGGATTGACGCTGCCTGCGCACCCCGGGTAGATTGCGACCACTTCCAGTGCCTCACAAGGCGCCGTCTCAACGGCATGCCCGCCACACGGTCGGCAGCGCCCGTCAGCGCAAGTTCTTTGCGCTCGACATCCACGATGTATCAGCGCTTGCGGTGCCACTGATTCGAATCAGTGCACGGCGAGATTCATTGCGTACGCCCGCGTGGCGTTCTCGCGTCCAGCATCCGGAAGATCATGAAGACCCTCTTGCACAGTCTCGCTGCGCTGCTGCTCAGCGGCGCAGCAGCATTTGCCCAGAACACGCCGCTTCCGAAGCCCGTGGCCTTCACGGCGCATCTGCAATCGATCAGGGCAGAACTCGAGAAACCAGAGGAGGCGCTCGACCTCGGCGAATTCATTCTCACGCCGCAACGAATGATCGATCCGGGCATCGACGTTCCCGGCAACCTCCGGCGGCTCGACGACATGGCCAACGAGATCAACGCCATGTTCCCCGTCATGGCAACCGGCATGGTGAAGGTGGAAGCCTTGAAGAAGTATCTGTACGTGGCGGGTCCCTGGAACGGCAACCGGCCTTTCCAGTACGACCTCGACGACCCGCTCGGAAAGAACCTTCACAACAAGCTTCTGTCCAGCTATCTCGATACCCACAAAGGAAATTGCGTTTCGATGCCGAGCTTGTTCGTCGTCCTCGGCCAGAGGATCGGCCTCAACGTGACGCTGGCGACCGTCCCCAGGCACATCTTCGTCAAGTACCGCGACGAGGGTGGTTGGATTTACAACATCGAGACAACGAGCGGCGGCGGATTCGCTCGCGACGCCTGGTTGCGGCAGCTGTACGAGATGACCGACCTGTCCTTGCGAACCGGCATCTACATGCGGCCATTGTCGAAGAAGGAGGCGGCCATCGTGATGGTCGACACACTGCTCGAGTTCTATGAAGCGAACGGCGTGCTGCAACCTCGTGTGGACCTGGCACTGCTCTCGCTGCGCCACGCACCGAGACACGTCACCGGCATGCTGCACCTTGCAGCGACCTACGGCTGGATGGCCGAGGTCTCCTACCGGCTCGACTACAACAGCCCCGACCCACGGATGCCGCTGAAGGAGAGGCTCAAGTATCTGGAACTGAATCGACAGGCCATGGAATGGGATCAGCGCGCGCAGTCGCTGGGCTGGCAACCCAGCAGTCCGGAAGCCGAGGCCGCCTATCTCAGGCGCGTCGAGGATGCGAGGAAGTCTTTGTAGACAACATTGATCTGGAGAAAAGAAGATGTTCAATCGAATTGATTTCAAGCCTTTGGTGATCCTGTTGGCTCTCGCCCTCACGTACGAAGATGCGGCGGGGCATTACACACAGCCAGACCCCATCGGCCTTGCTGGGGGTGTCAATCCATATGCATACGTCGAAGGAAACCCGGTCACCCGAATCGATCCTGCGGGACTTGATTGGGTTTATGTCCAATCAACGGGCCAGATGTATTACCAACCCACAGCCAATCTTGGTGGCGGTCCACCACAGCCGATCGGCGGACCCATGTACGCCGGCCACGGTGCAGGCGTGAACAACCCTGCGCTCGACTTCGTTCCGTCGGTTGGCCCATTGCCAACCGGTGGCTACACAATCGGCCAGCAGCAGAACAACCTCACAGGGGCCGGCTTGAGTTTGCCTGGCTCAATGCGTCTCACGCCGGACGTCGACAACTGGATGCATGGTCGATCCGGTTTCCTCATCCATGGCGACAACAACGCCGGGAATCGATCGGCATCAGAGGGCTGCATCATTCAACCCAGGAGCATTCGAGATCTCATTGGCGTCAGCCAGGATCGCAGGCTCCGAGTCATTCCGTAGCCATGCGTTCACTTTGCGGCTTGTTTCTCGGGTTGTTTCTGGCAAACGCCGCGTTCGCGATTGACGACCGGCCCGTGGAGTTGCCGGCGGACGGACAGACCGTCGTCGAGGGCGTTCGCGCAAAGCAGTCGGCACGCGCGATGGTGACCACGATGGTGATGTCGGGAGCGAAAGGATCGCCCGACGTTGCAGCGTTGGTCGAGCGAGAGTGTGCGGCGCAGGGCCGCCCATGCAGTCTCGTCACGGGCCTCGAGATCACCGTGAATGGTCGGCCACTCGCCGTGCCCCGATCGTCGTTCCGTGGTCTCGGCAACGTTCGAACTGCCAAGCTGGTTCCGAAGGGGGAGTCCTTTCACCTGGTCCTTCGCGGAGGGGACGGAGCGGAAGGATTTGTTGCCACCATCGTGTTCGATCGGGATCGCGTCCTCAAACGCCGGCTTGCGAGCAGCCTGGCCCCCGAGGACGCGCTCGAGGAGACGACCTATCGGACTCAGAAGGAATCGTTCGATCGGTAGCGCACGCTGTCGACAACGAAGACGATCATCGAACGCAACAAAGCCGAATTCGAATGCTGCAAGCAGTTCCACGCCATCACCGACCTGCCATCGCCGGGTCGGCACGGCTACTTGCGACTCTGCTCATCGCGGCTCTCTTGTCGTCACTGACCATCGCGGCCTGTTCACCGCAAAACACCAACGACCTGGTATGGGCAGCGTCGAGCGGCAACTTTCCCCGCGTGAAGGAACTCGTGTCGCAGAACGTGAGCGTCAATGCGCGTGCGTTCGATGACGGTCAGACTGCATTGATCGCGGCTGCTCGGAGCGGCAGGCAAGACATCGTGGAGTTTCTCGTCGCCAACGGTGCCGACGTCAATTTGAAGGATGACGCAGGAACTTCGCTGTACTGGGCAGCCTTCGATGAGGTCTACACGCAACTCCTGCTCTTCCAGATCGCGAGTTTCGCCCTGATCCTCCTTCCCTATTGGCTCGGGGGATTGCTTCTCGCTGTTCTCATTGAGTTCGTGATTTTCGGGCGCAAAGCGCGTGGAAGCTGAGAGGCAACTGCGGTCACTGTCGGCACGGTCCGTGACCCGATCCCGTCCGCCCTAGGCACCCGCCGTGCTGATCACCTGATGCCGTATCGCCAGGTGCACCAGCGCGGCGGACGTCACCACGCCGAGCTTGTCCTTGATCGCCGTTTGCAGGTTGGCAACGGTCTTGGGGCTGAGCTTCAGCACCTCGGCGCACGCGCCGGCCGAATGGCCTTGCGCCAGCAGCCGGAACACCTCGAACTCGCGCGCGCTCAGCTCGGCCAAGCGCGCCGCCTCGTCATGCGGATCGCGTTCGAACAGCGCCGGCGGCAACTCGCGGCCCAGGTAACGCCGCCCCGCATGCAGCTCGCGCACCGCGTCGACCAGGCACTCCGGCGCGCTCGCCTTCGTCAGGAATCCCCTGGCGCCGGCCTGCAGCGCGCGCCGCACCAGCACCGGCGCGTCGTGCATGCTGAACACCAGCAGCCGCGCCTGCGCATCGCGCAGCAGCACGCGGCGCAGCAGCGCCAATCCGCCGCCACCGGGCATCGCGAGGTCGGTGACCAGCACGTCGGGCCGGTGCGCGACGAAGGCTGCATGCGCCGCATCGGCATCGCCCGCTTCGGCGATCACCTGGATGTCGCCCGCCTGGTCGAGCAGCCGCAGGTAGCCGCTGCGCACCACCGGGTGGTCGTCGGCCAGCAGCACGCGAATCATGCGAGCGCCTCGTCGGACCGCGCCGCACCGGTCGGCGCGGCGGCCGGCATCGGCACGCGCATCGCGAGCCGCACACCGCGGCCCGGCGCCGCGCGCAGGTCCAGCTCGCCGCCCAGCGCCGCGGCCCGCTCGGCCGCCCCCAGCAGGCCGAGGCCGCGCGTCGCGGCGGCCAGGTCCATGCCCCGCCCGTCGTCCTCGATGCTCAGCTGCAGCTCGCCCTGCACGCTGCGGCCCAGCCTCACCTGCACCGCGCTGGCGCGGGCATGGCGCAGCACGTTGGTCAGGCCTTCCTGCGCCACGCGGTACAGCGCGATGTCGACCGCATCGCCGAAGTCCTGCGCGAATGCCTCGTGGTGAAAGATGCAGGCGACGCCGCTGCGCTCTTCCCACGCTTCGCACAGCTCCTGCAGCGCCGCGACCAGCCCCAGCTCGTCGAGGTTGGCCGGCCGCAGGCGGCGCAGCATGCCGCGCACCGCCTGGTACAGCTGCTGCGCCGCGCGGTCGGCGCGCTCCACCGCCGCCAGCGTGGCGTTGCGGTCGGCCGCGCCGCACAGGCGGACGAACGCGGTTTCAGCGCGCACCGCGGCGCAGCCCTGGCCCAGCTCGTCGTGCAGCTCGCGCGACAAGGCCAGCCGCTCGCTCTCCTGCACCGCGATCAGCTGGCGCGCCAGCTCGCGGTTGTGCAGCAGCAGCGCACGCGCCTGCGCCTCGGCCTGCTCGCGCAGCGCGAGCTGCGCGCGGGCCTCCTGCGCGCGGCGCAGCGCATACCATGCGAGCCCGCCGGCCAGCACCGTCAGGCTGAACGGCAGCTCGTCGGCCTGCCAGTGCTCGTAAGGTGCGACCCAGCGCTGCACCCGTTCGCCGAGTTCGAGCCACGACGCGAGGCCGTAGCTGGCCAGCGCGGCCAGCAGCACGGCACCGGCATCGCGCCGCGAGCGCCAGCGCGGGCGGGCTTCAGATGCCGCCACGCGACAGGCCCATGCGTTCGACGATGAGCCCCTCCTTGATGAACTGCTGGCGGCAGACCTCGGCGTACTCGGCCGGGCCGAGGTAGTCGATCTGCTGGTCGTACTTGGCCAGCTCCTGCGCGAACAGCGGGTCGAACAGCGCCTTCCGGAACGCGTCGTGCAGCACCGCGACCACGTCGGCCGGCAACCCGCGCGGCCCGCCCAGCCCGTAGGGCGACATCGCGACGATGTCGAAGCCGAGCTCGCGCAGCGTCGGCACCTGCGGCCAGCGGCGCGAGCGCTGCGCGGCGAAGGTGGCGAGCAGCCGCAGCCGGCCCGAATCGACGAAGGGCCCGAAGCCGGTGGAATTGACGCCGACCATCACCTGCCCGGAATCGACCGCGATCATCTGCTCCGACGTGCCCTTGTACGGCACGTGGATGTACTTCAGCCCGCGCGCGGTGAACAGCTCTTCGAGCACCACGTGCGGCGTGGTGCCGACGCCGTTGGTCGCGATCGTCAGGCGGCCGGGGTTCTGGCGTGCATAGGCGAACAGGTCGTCGAGCTTGCGCAGCTTGCTGGCGGCGCCGACCAGCACGCCGAAGGTGACGCCGGAGACCTGCAGGATCGGCGTCACGTCGCGGATCGGGTCCCACAGCACCTTCTGCGTGTGCACCGCGCGGAAGATCGGCTGCGGCAGCTGCGCGATGGTGTAGCCGTCGGGCTCGGCCTGCTGCAGGATCGGCATCGCCAGCGTGCCGCCGGCGCCGCCGCGGTTCTCCGTGACCACCGGCTGCCCGAGGTGCTGCGAGGCGAGTTCGGCCAGCAGGCGCAGCGAGAGATCGGTCGCGCCACCGGCCGGCCACGGGATCCACATCACGATGGGACGCGACGGGTAAGGCGATTGCGCGTGAGCCAGCCGCCGCGCGCCGAGTGCCGCTGCAGCACCGATGAATTCACGGCGGGTGACGGTCATGGCGGACCGCCTCCTCGTTTCGCCAAGCCTCCGAAGCCGCGCTGCGGGTCATAGCCCCAACAGGCCACCACGAAGAACGCCAGCAGGCAGCCCAGCACCACCCACGGCGCCACACCCGGGTCCTTGCCGTACAGCGCGAAGCGGATCCACTCGACCGCGTGCGTGAACGGGTTGAAGCGCGCCAGCTGGTACACCCATCCGGCACCCGATTCCTGCAGCTTCCACAACGGGTAGAGCGCGGTCGACAGGAAGTACATCGGGAAGATCACGAAGTTCATCGTGCCGGCGAAGTTCTCCAGCTGCTTGATGTGCACCGACAGCAGCAGCCCGAGCGCGCCCAGCATCAGCGCGCCGCACACCAGCGCGAGCAGCGCATGCAGCCCGGCCCACGAGAACAGCGGCAGCTCGGTGCCGAGCAGCGTCGCGACCGCCACGAAGGCCAGCGCCTGCAGCACCGACAGCAGCGCGGTCGCGCACAGCTTGCTGAACAGCAGCCACGAGCGCGGCAGCGGCGCGGTCAGCAGCAGCCGCATCAGTCCCATCTCGCGGTCGTAGACCATCGCCAGCGACGACTGCATGCCGTTGAACAGCAGCACCATGCCGACCAGGCCGGGCGCGATGTAGACGTCGTACGGGATGTAGGTGTCGTACGGCTCGACGATCGCGACGCCGAACACGTTGCGGAAACCGGCGGCGAACACCGCGAGCCACAGCAGCGGGCGCACCAGCGCCGAGACCAGCCGGCCGGTCTGCTGCGAGAACTTGAACAGCTCGCGCACGACGATGGCCTGCAACGCCTGCAGTGCATGCGCGATGCCGTGGCGCGCAACGGCCTGGTCAGGCGCAGCCGGCCGAGCGCCGGGCCGCCCCGAGCCGGCCGGCATCCCCTCGGGGGATCGTCCGACGTACCCGTCGGGCGAGGGGTCGTCATCTACCGTGTCGCTTTGCATAGCTTCTCCGGTGCATCGGCGCCCAACGTATCGAGCACCTCGGTCGGGTGCAGCAGCCCTTCGATCGGCGCCTGCGCGATCACGCCCTGCCCATCGGTCAGCAGCATCGACTGCCGCAGCTGCCCGTCCCACGGACGGAAGCTCAGGCTGCCTCCTTTGGACCCATCGACCGGCGTCGCGGCCAGCGCCTTCGCCCACGCGGCATTCGGCCCCTTCGGCTCGGCCGCCGCGATCGCGATCAAGGCCTTGCCGCCCATCCACGCCGCCCAGTCGTGGTCGGTCATCGGCCGCTTCGCGGCCTTCGCGAACCGGCGCGACACCTGCGGCGCGCCATAGCGTTCGAACTGCGCATGCCAAGCCAGCGCGACCAGCCCGGCGTCGCCGACCACCGGCCGCGGCAGCACGGTGCGGTACGGCAGGCTGCGCGCGAACTCGCCATCGCTGTCGACCACCCACACCGCGTCGTACGCGGTGCCGGCGGTCAGCAGCAGCGGGTTCGCGAGATCGCGCTCGCGCGGGTCGGCCGAGAGCTTGTAGGGCTTGCTGGCGACCACCTGCAGGCCGTAGCGCTTGATCGAGGCCTGCGCAGTGGCTGCGCGACCCTGGTCCTGCGGGCTGCTGCCGACGAGCAGCAGCAGCTTGGTCCACTTGCGGGACACCAGCGTCTGCGCCAGCGCGTCGGTGCGCATGCGTTCGCTCGGGATCAGGTGGAACAGCCGCGCGCGGCAGTCCTGCTGGCGCAGCCGGTCGGTGCTGTCGCCGAGGTTCAGCACCGGCAGCTTCACCGCATCGGCCACCGCCAGCGTCGCGTCGCTGTCCAGGTCGGTCAGCACGACGGCTGCGCCGGCCTTCTCGGCGGCCTGCGCGGCGGCGCGCGCGGCATCGGGCGTCGCCGCGGTCACGACGCTCAAGGCGACCGCCGCACCGGCGGCTTCCAGCTCGAACCGGCCTTCGTCCAGCGCCACCTGCAGCCCGTCGGTCGCCGGGCCACCGGCGTGGCCGAGGTAGGCGCGCTCCAGCCGCGTGCGTTCCAGGCGGGCATCGTCGGCCGGCACGATCAGCGTCGCCTTCAGCGTCGCGGCGGCGGCGGTCGAGGCAGTGGCGGCACAGCACATCGACATCACCGTCCAGCGTACCCAGCGGCCTGCGGCACCGCGTGTCATTCGAGGATCGCCACGCCGTACGGCACGCGGCCGACCGGGATGCTCTTGATCGCCTTGCCGCCGGCCACGTCGACCACCGTCACGTCGTCGCTCAGCCCGTTGACGACGAACAGCCGCGCCTCGGCCTTGTCGAGCGCGACGTTCCAGGCCCGCTTGCCGACCAGCACCAGCTGCGTCGTCTTGCGGCTGGCCACGTCGATGAAAGCCACGTGGTTGGCCTTCCCGAGCGCGACGAAGGCCCGCTTGCCGTCGCGCGACATCAGGATGCCGACCGGCGTGATGTCGGTCGCGCGCGCGCCCTTCACCTCGAGCGGGATCGTGCCGATGACGGTGTTCGTCGCGGTCGCGATGATGCTGATGCTGGCGCCGAGCTCGTTGGTCACCCACAGCTCGCGGCCGTCGGGTGTCAGCGCCATGCGGCGCGGCCGCTTGCCGACCTTCACGTTGTGGGTGATCTTCGCGCTCGCGACGTCGATCACATGGATCAGGCTCGCGACCTCGGAGGCGATGTACAGCGTCTTGCCGTCGGCGCCGACCTTCACGCCCTCGGGCTCCTGGCCGACCTTGATCGACTGCAGCGTCTTGCCGCTCGCGGCATCGATGAAGCTGGCCTCGGCGGCGTCTTCGTTCGACACGTAGATGGTCTTGCCGTCGGGCGACAGGTCGAAGGCCTCCGGCTCGTCGCCCAGCGGCACGCGGCGCAACGATTTTCCGGTGGCCGGGTCGATCACGTCGGCCGCGTTCGCATCGGTGCAGGCCACCATGATCTTGCGATCGGGCGTGACCTGGATGTGCCGGCCGCGCTTGCAGGTCGGCACGGTGCCCTTCACCGCGAGCGTCGCGAGGTCGATCATCGTCAGCGCATCGTCCTTCTCGCTCGACACGTAGGCGGTGCCTTGCGCCGATGCGAGCGTGCAGCAGGTGATCAGTGCGCAGGCGACGGCCATCGCGCGTCGGGCGCAACCCTTCGACGGACGGGCCTTCGACAGGCTCAGTCCCTGCTCAGGTCCTTCGACAAGCTCAGGGTGAACGGGCGCGTGCGTGGAGGTCATCAGGCGGTGCGGGCGATGAAGCCCGCCTCCAGCGTGGGTTGGCCGAGCGCTGCGGTCACGTCGGCCGGCGAGCCGTCGGCCAGCAGCGCGCCCTGGTGCAGCACCAGCACGCGGTCGGCGGCCAGCGCCTCCTCGACCCAGTGGGTTGCCCACAGCACGCAGACGCCGCGCTCCTGCACATCGCTGCGCAACGCGGCCAGCAGGTCCTGGCGCGATTTCGGGTCCAGCCCGACGGTGGCTTCGTCCATCAGCATCACCGCCGGGTGGTGCAGCCCGGCGCGCACCAGCTCGACCTTGCGGCGATTGCCGCCCGACAGCTCGCGCACCTTGCGATCGAGCTCGCCGCCCAGCCCGAGCCGCGCGCAACCGGCGTCGATGCGCTCGCGCGCCAGCCGGCGCGGCAGGCCGTGCAGGTCGGCCTGGAACAGCAGGTTGCGCCGGATGCTGAGGTCGAGGTCGAGCGAGATCTGCTGGAACACCACGCCGATCTGGCGCAGCGCCGACACGGCCGCGCGGCGCAGCGAATGGCCGGCCACCTCGACCTCGCCTTCGTCGGCCGCGAACAGCCCGGTCAGCAGCTGGAACAAGGTCGACTTGCCGGCGCCGTTGGGGCCGAGCAGCGCGACGAACTGGCCCGCCGGCAGCTGCAGCGACAAGCCGCGCAGCGCCGCGTGCTCGCCATAGCGCTTGGTCAGGCCGGTGGTCCGCAGCATCGTCGAAGGGGGCGTGGCGAAGCTCATGAACCACGAACACAGCAATACACGGGCCTGCGCCGATGCTGCAGTGCAATGCCGCGCAATGCGGCGCCACGCCACGGCGCGCACGGGCACCGACCCCTCCGCGTCACGCCCGTTGCGCGGCGCTGAAACACTCTGTGCCGAACGTGGTTGCCACGAATTCGGCGCAAGGTGTCAGCGGCATTTCATTTCCGGAACACCGGCGTCACGGGGCTGGAGCGAAACCTGGGTTTTCCCTCTTCGGGCAATCCCGCGGCCATGCATGGGCGCAAAACTTGCGGTTCTGCACCCGCCGAGTTCTGTGGGTCGCTGGGTGTGGTGGATCTCGGGGTGGATCTCGGGTGGATCTGGAAACAGTGCTTCGCGACCGGACTCTGGTCACTTCATAAAACAGGAGACTTCGATGCGAAATTCCGGTCTGTCGACATGGCGCGTCTGGCGCCATCTGGGCATGGTGTTGCTGGCGCTGCCGCCATTGGCGATGGCCAATGCGGACGTCGAGAAGAACATCGCCAACTCCAAGAACTGGGCGATGCAGGCTGGCGACATGTACAACCAGCGCTACACCAAGCTCAACCAGATCAACACCGGCAACGTCGGCAAGCTGCAGGTCGCGTGGACGTTCTCCACCGGCGTGCTGCGCGGCCATGAAGGCTCGCCGCTGGTGATCGACGGCACGATGTACCTGCACTCGCCGTTCCCGAACAAGGTGTTCGCGATCGACCTCGACAGCCAGAAGATCCTCTGGAAGTACGAGCCCAAGCAGGACCCGGCGGTGATCCCGCAGATGTGCTGCGACACGGTGAACCGCGGCCTGGCGTATGCCGAAGGCAAGATCGTGCTGCAGCAGGCCGACAGCGTGCTGGTCGCGCTCGACGCGAAGACCGGCAAGGTCGTCTGGAGCGTGAAGAACGGCGACCCGAAGCTCGGTGCCGTCAACACCAATGCGCCGCACATCTTCAAGGACAAGGTCTTCACCGGCATCAGCGGTGGCGAATGGGGCGTGCGCGGCTTCATCGCGGCCTACAACCTGAAGGACGGCAAGCTCGCCTGGAAGGGCTACAGCGTCGGCCCCGACGCCGACATGCTGATCGACCCCGACAAGACGATGACCTGGACCAACGGCGCGATGGCGCCGGTCGGCAAGGACTCGTCGACCAAGACCTGGAAGGGCGACCAGTGGAAGACCGGCGGCGGCACCACCTGGGGCTGGTACAGCTACGACAAGGCGCTGAACCTGATGTACTACGGCACCGGCAACCCGTCGACCTGGAACCCGTCGCAGCGGCCGGGCGACAACAAGTGGTCGATGACGATCTTCGCGCGCGACGTCGACACCGGCATGGCGAAGTGGGTCTACCAGATGACGCCGTACGACGAATGGGATTTCGACGGCATCAACGAGATGATCCTGGCCGACATCGACGTCAAGGGCAAGCCGACCAAGGCGCTGGTGCACTTCGACCGCAACGGCTTCGGCTACACGATGGACCGCGTGACCGGCGCGCTGCTGGTCGCCGAGAAGTACGACCCGCAGGTCAACTGGGCCACCCACGTCGACATGAAGACCGGGCGCCCGCAGGTGGTTTCGAAGTACTCGACGGCGCAGAACGGCGCGGACGTCAACACCAAGGGCATCTGCCCGGCGGCGCTGGGCAGCAAGGACCAGCAGCCGGCCGCGTACGACCCGGAGACCAAGCTGTTCTACGTGCCGACCAACCACGTGTGCATGGACTACGAGCCGTTCAAGGTGGAGTACACCGCCGGCCAGCCGTACGTCGGCGCGACGCTGTCGATGTTCCCGGCCCCGGGCAGCCATGGCGGCATGGGCAACTACATCACCTGGAACGCCGGCACCGGCAAGATCGTGCAGAGCCATGCCGAGAAGTTCTCGGTCTGGAGCGGTGCGCTGAACACCGCCGGCGGACTCAGCTGCTACGGCACGCTCGAAGGCTATCTGAAGTGCGTCGACAAGAAGGACATCAACAAGGAGCTCTTCAAGTTCAAGACGCCGTCCGGGATCATCGGCAACGTGTTCAGCTACGAGCACAAGGGCAAGCAGTACATCGGCGTGTTCTCGGGCATCGGCGGCTGGGCCGGCATCGGCATGGCCGCGGGCCTCGAGAAGGACCAGGACGGCCTGGGCGCCGTCGGTGGCTACAAGGAACTGGCCCAGTACACCGAGCTCGGCGGTTCGTTGACGGTGTTTGCCCTGCCGAACTGACGCGGCGGCGGCGGATCACAAAGACAGGGCCTGCCGGTTCGTTGCGAGCAGGCCCGGGGGCCCACCGGGATGGCATCTGGGGGATGCCATCCCGATCCTTGATGGCGGATGTTCAATGACATTGATCCGGTCTTTCTTCCAGGCTTCGGTCGCCGTGCTGGCGTGCCTCACCGCGAGCGCGCTGGCCGACGACAAGCCCTACACCGTGGTCGACGGCTACAAGGTCGACGCGAAGACGATGGACGGCTTTCGCACCTGGCGCGCGGCCGCCTGCGACCGCTGCCACGGCGCCAACCAGGAAGGCCTGGTCGGGCCCTCGCTGATCAACAGCCTGAAGACGCTGACCCAGGACGAGTTCGTCAAGACCGTCACCGAAGGCCGGCTGCCCAAGGGCATGCCGAGCTTCGCCGAGAGCCCGCAGGTCAAGGAACACATCAACGACCTGTACGCCTACCTGAAAGGCCGTTCGGACGGCGCGATCACGCGCGCCAAGGTCGAACCCAACAAATGAACACGCTCCGCACCGCCTCGCTGGCGCTGGCCTGCGCCTGGGCCGCTTCGGCGTGCCTGCCGGCGGCCGCGCAGGACGCTGGCAAGCCGCCGGCGCGCCAGGCGCTGCGGGTGTGCCAGGACCCGAACAACCTGCCGTTCTCGAACGTCGAGGGCGCCGGCATCGAGAACCGCATCGCCGAGGTGTTCGGCAAGGCGCTCGGGCTGCCGGTGCAGTACTACTCGTTCCCGCAGCGCCTCGCGTTCATCCGCAACACGCTGCGCTACAAGCTGCCGGGGCAGGACTACCCGTGCGACATCGTGATGGGCGTGCCGGTCGGCTACGACCAGGTGTCGGTGACCAAGCCGTACTACCGCTCGACCTATGCGCTGGTGTTCCCGCAGGGCCAGGGGCTCGACCAGGTGAAGTCGGGCGACGACTTCCTGAAGCTCGACCCGGCGCGGCTCGGCAAGCTGCGCATCGGTGTCTACGACCGCTCGCCGGCGTCGGACTGGCTGAACGTGCACCGGCTGGTCGAGCGCGGCGTGCCGTACCCGATCATGAACGCCGACCCGCAGCAGTACCCCGGCGAGATCATCGAGAAGGACCTCGCGGCCGGCAAGATCGATGCGGCCATCGTGTGGGGCCCGATCGCCGGCTACTTCGCGCAGCGCGTCAAGTCGCCGCGGCTGACGGTGGTGCCGCTGAAGTCGGAACCCGGCGTGCGCTTCGACTACGAGATGGCGATGGGCGTGCGCTACGGCGAGCGCGAATGGAAGCAGGAGATCGAAGGCCTGATCGATTCGCAACAGGCGGCGATCCAGGCCATCCTGAAGGACTACGGCGTGCCATTGGTCGACGAGTCGTTCGCGTCCAAGGACAAGCCGACGCGATGATGGGATCCCCGTGACGCGCGGCATCCCGATCCCCTGGCTGGCCGCGATGGTGTTCGCCCTGCCGGCGTGCACCTTCGCGGCGCAGGACTTCTCGCCCGCCGAGCAGGCGATCTTCATGGCCGACCAGCTCGCGAACCTGCGGCCGCCGTCGACGCTGCGCTACAGCTTCCACAAGGCCGGCAGCCTGGAGGCCGGCTTCGACGACACCGTGGTGCTGGCGTTCCGTCCGCAGCCCGACGGCAGCTGCTGCACCTCGAGCGGCGAGTTCCTGACCGGCCCGCGCCGGCTGCCGCTGCCCGACATCGACAACGCGAAAGCCAACCCGGTGATCCTGTACTTCCTGGAGCACGACATCCGCGAGATGCGCCGGCTGACGCAGGGCCCGGAGAACTACTTCCGCAAGCGCATCCGGATGGCGGTGTACCAGGGCGCGACGGTGGCACCGGCCTCGTTCGTCTACCAGGGCAAGCCGGTCGCCGGCCGCGAGGTGTCGTTCAAGCCCTACCTCGACGACCCGAACCGCTACCGCTACGAGAAGCTGGCCGGCAAGGAATATCGCTTCCTGCTGTCGGACGCGGTGCCGGGCGGCGTGCTCGGCATCCGCACGCACATCGCGGCTGCCGGTGCCGACGCGCCACCGCTGCTGACCGAAGACCTGCTGATCGACGGCGCCGCCCCCCTCCCGAGAACACCACCATGAACCCCTTGCATCGATTGCTGTGCGCGCTCGCGCTGCCGTGGCTGCTGATCCCGGCCGCCGCGGCGGCGAACGACTTCCCGACCGCCGAGCGTGTGATCTACGTGCAGGAGTGCATGCGCACGCACCCCGGCCCGCACTTCGAGATGATCAACAAGTGCTCCTGCGCGGTGGACGCGATGGCCAGCGAGGTGCCGTTCGACGACTACGTCGGCATGACCACGGTGGTCAATGCGATGTCGATCGGCGGCGAGCGCGGCGGCGCGCTGCGCGACAACGAATCCGTCAAGCCGCAGATCAAGCGCTACCGCGAGCTGGAGACCAAGGTCCACAAGGCGTGCTTCATCAACGACAGCAAGTAGCCGCGGCCCTGCGCCTCGCCGCATGCCTGGCGGCGCGTCACCCCTGAAGGAGGATGGCATGCCCATGAAATTGTCCGGCTGGCTCGCGCCGCTGGGCGCTGTCGCGATCGGTGTCATGCCGCTGGCCGGTGAAGGCCACGGCCCGACGCGACAGAGGCGCGTGCTCAGGCCGGCTTGGCGCCGAGGCGCCGCGAGTTCGCGGGGTCGCGGAACACCAGTGGGTGCTCGACCACCGCCGGGCCGACGGGTGCCGAGGCCGCGCGCTCGACCGCCGCCTGCACCAGGGCGTGGTGCGGGCTCTTGCTGCACACCGGGTCGGCCATCGCCGGGTCCTGCGCCAGCAGGTACGCCTGGCAGCGGCAGCCGCCGAGGTCGACCTCGCGCTGGTCGCAGCTGGCGCACGGCTCCTTCATCCAGCCGGTGCCGCGGTAGCGGTTGAAGCCTTCGGAGTCGAACCAGATGTCGCGCAGGCTGTGCTCGCGCACGTTCGGAAAGCGCAAGCCGGGCAGCATCTTCGCGGTGTGGCAGGGCAGCGCGGTGCCGTCGGGCGCGACGGTCAGGAACATGCTGCCCCAGCCGTTGACGCATTTCTTCGCCTTGCCCTCGTGGTAGTCGGGCGCGACGAAGAACAGCCGCATCGTGTCGCCCAGGCGCCGGCGCCATTCGTCGGTCACCGCCTCGGCACGGCGCAGCTGCTCGTGCGTCGGCAGCAGCTGGTCGCGGTTCAGGAAGGCCCACGAGTAGTACTGCGTGTTGGCCAGCTCCAGGTACTCGGCGCCGAGCTCGGCCGCCATGCCGATGATGCGGTCGATGTGGTCGATGTTCATGCGGTGGATCACGACGTTCATCACCATCGGCCAGCCGTTGGCCTTGATGACCTGCGCCACCTTGTTCTTCAGCCCGAAGGTCTTGGTGTGCGACAGGAAGTCGTTCATCTCGCGGGTCGAGTCCTGGAACGACAGTTGCACATGGTCGAGCCCGGCCTGCTTCAGCGCCGCGGCGCGCGCCTCGGTGAGGCCGACGCCGGAGGTCAGCAGGTTGGTGTAGTAGCCCAGGCGGTGCGCCTCGGCGACGATCACCTCCAGGTCGTCGCGCAGCAGCGGCTCGCCGCCCGACAGCCCGCATTGCACCGCGCCGAGCTCGCGGCCCTGGCGCAGCACGCGCAGCCAGTCGTCGGTACCGAGCTCGTCTTCCTGGCGCGCGAAATCGACCGGGTTGTAGCAGAACACGCAGTGCAGCGGGCAGCGGTAGGTCAGCTCGGCCAACAGCCACAGCGGCGGTCCCACGGTCGGCGTCATCGCTCAGTCCCAGGCCAGCCAGCGCTGCTTCGCGGCCAGTTCGATGAAGGCCCGCACATCCGGCTCCAGGCCCTGCGCAGAGAACGCCTTCTCCAGGTCTTCGACGATGGCCGCCACGCTGCGCTCGCCGTCGCAGCGCTTCATGATCTCGCCGGCACTGCCGTTCAGCTTGACCATGCCCTCGGGGTACAGCAGCACATGGCAGTCCTGCACCGGCTCCCACTGCAGCCGGAAGCCGGGGCCGACACGGGGCCGGGTTGCGGTCGTCAGTTCGGTCATGCCGAGACACCGTAGCGAACGGCCATCGCATCGTTCATCGCCCACAGGATGTCGAGCTTGAACTGCAGCACCTCCAGCGCACGCTCCTGCAGCGGCCGCGTCGTGAAGTGGTCCAGCGTGATCGACAGGCCCTGCTCGACATCGCGCCGCGCCTGGCTCAGGCGGTTGCGGAAGTAGCTGAGGCCTTCGGGTTCGATCCAGCCGTAGTGCTGCGGCCAGGTCGCGAGGCGCTGCTTGTGGATCTCGGGCGCGAACAGTTCGGTGAGCGACGAGCACACCGCCTCCTGCCACGGCGCGCGGCGCGCGAAATCGACGTACGCATCGACCGCGAAGCGCACCGCCGGCGTCACGTGGCGCAGGTCCTGCACCTCGTCGCGGCCGAGCCCCACGGCCTGCGCAAGCCGCAGCCAGGCCTCGATGCCGCCGGCGTCCTGCACGCCGCCGAGCTCGAAGCCGTCGTGGTCGAGGATGCGCTGCACCCAGCCGCGGCGTACCGCGGCATCGGGGCAGTTCGACAGCACCGCCGCGTCCTTGATCGGGATCGCGATCTGGTAGTAGAAGCGGTTGGCGACCCAGCCGCGCACCTGCTCGGGCGTCGCCTTGCCGGTGTTCAGCATCACGTTGAACGGATGGTGGATGTGGTACGACTTGCCGCGCTCGCGCAGCTGCGCCTCGAACTCGGTGCGGCTCCAGGCCGGCGGGCCGGCGTCGGCGGGATGGCGGTGGTCCTTCAGGATGTCGGCGCGCATGGTCAGCCGGCGCCGAGCCGCCTCAAGCCGGCTGAGCGCCTCCTCGGGGGGCAGGAGCGAAGCGACGTGGGGGTTGTCATTTCTAGACCTCGATGCTCATGCCGTCCTCGCAGACCTCGACACCGGCACGCTGCAGTTCGGCGCGCAGGGGCGAGTCCTCGTCGAGGATCGGGTTGGTGTTGTTGATGTGGATCAGCAGCCGCCGCGTGCGCGCCGGCAGGCGGGCCAGCCACTCCAGCATGCCGCCGGCGCCCGACTGCGGCAGGTGGCCGATGTCGCGCGCCGACTTGCTGCCGAGGCCGAGCGATTTCATTTCGTCGTCGGTCCAGAAGGTGCCGTCGACCATCACGACGTCGGCGCTCGCCATCGCGTCGAATACCGGCGGCGTGATCGCGCCCAGTCCCGGCGCATAGAACACCGACGTTCGGCGGCCGCTGTCGACGAGCGTCATGCCGATGTTGTCGCCCGGCACCGGCGCCTCGCGGTGCGGCGAATACGGCGCGGCCTTGCTGCTCAGCGGCATCGCCTTGAACGCGAGGCCCGCGACGCCGGGCACGCCGAACGGCGTGCCGTCGAGCGCGATGCGCTGGCGCCGAACGCCGCAGAAGTGCGACAGCACGCGCAGCACCGGGTTGCCCTGCATCAGGTCGTCTTCGACCGGGTCGGTGCACCACAGCGGCAGCGGCGAGCTGCGTTCGCGCAGCATGAACAGGCCGGTCGCATGGTCGACCTGGCCGTCCATCAGCACGACGCCGGCGATCGCGGTGTCGCGCAGCGCGCGCGCCGGCTGCAACGCCGGGTGGCTGCGGATCTGTTCGAGGATGTCGGGCGACGCGTTGAAGAGCACGCCATCGGCCGCGTCGTCCGGCCGCACGAAGATCGACGACTGCGTGCGGGCCTTCGCGCGCACACGGCCCGAGCGCACGCCGGCGCAGTTGGCGCAGTTGCAGTTCCATTGCGGAAAGCCGCCGCCGGCGGCCGAACCCAGCACGGTGATGCGCATCGTGAAAACGACGGAGCGTTGGAGGAAGCGTTGGGGAGGCCGGCACCCCGGGCAGGCCCGGCGTGCCGGCGATGACGAGACGCCGCGGTCAGCGCGCCGTGACGTACATCGTGATTTCGAAGCCGAAGCGGAAGTCGGTCGCGGTGGGTGTTTGCCAAAGCATGAAGCATCTCCTGTGACGGTCTCACAGCGCCGGTCGGCACTGCGGGGGCCTCTGGGTCCCGTCCTGCATCGTGGCGCGATGCGGGTCGCCGCTCCAGCCGGGCGATCATGAATGCGATCTGGCGATTTTCATGAATCGCCTCGGCGGGGTTTCTTGTCCGACACGCATGCGGGCTTGCCTCTTGCTTCCCAGCCCCCGGCGCAGGCCTTCAGCCCAGTCCGTTGCAGGGCTGACGCAGAGTGTCCCGCGTCGAACCCCCTGGAGAGGAACGGCATGGACCGCAACGATGCGCTGCTGACGGATTGGCGCGAACGCGCGCTGGCGCTGGAGGCCGAAGTCGGCAAGGCGGTGATCGGGCAGGCCCGCGTGATCCGGCTCGTCAACCTGGCTGTGTTCGCGCGCGGCCACGTGCTGCTGCAGGGCGACGTGGGGGTCGGCAAGACGACGCTGCTGCGCGCGTTCGCGCAGGTGCTGGGCGGTCCGTTCGCGCGCACCGAAGGCACCATCGACCTGATGCCCAACGACCTGGTGTACTACACCTACATCAGCGCCGACGGGCGGCCGGCGGTCGAGCCCGGCCCGCTGATCCGCCATGGCGACGACCTGGCGATCTTCTTCTTCAACGAGATCAACCGCGCGCGGCCGCAGGTGCATTCGCTGCTGCTGCGCGTGATGGCCGAGCGCAGCGTGTCGGCCTTCAACCGGGAGTTCCGCTTTCCTCACCTGACGGTGTTCGCCGACCGCAACCGCGTCGAGCGCGAGGAGACCTTCGAGATCTCGTCGGCCGCGCGCGACCGCTTCATGATGGAGGTCACGATCGACGCGCCGGCCAGCGATGCGGACCGGCGCGAGTTGATGTTCAACCCGCGCTACCACGACACCGACCGGTTGATGGAGGAGCTGCCGGCGGCGATGCTGAACCACCGGGCGCTGAACGAGGTGGCCGAGGCGATCCAGCGCAGCGTGCAGGCGTCGCAGGCGCTGCAGGAATACGCGCTCGGGCTGTGGCGCGCGACGGCGGTGCCGGCGGAGTACGGCGTCAGGGTGTCGGGGCTGGACACCGCGCAGCTGATGCTGGCCGGGGCGAGCCCGCGCGGCATGAGCTACCTGCTGCGGGCGGCGCGTGTCGCGGCCTGGTTGGACGGGCGCGGCTTCGTCACGCCGGAGGACGTGCAGTCGGTGTTCGTCGAGACCATCGCGCACCGGCTGTGCTACCAGCCGGTGTACGAGATGCGGCGGCAGGAGATCTCGGGGCCGTTGATGGGCGGGATCCTCGCGAGCGTGGTGGCGCCGTAGTGTCATGCTGATGGACAGCCGTGTGCCCTCAAGACCCGTTCGGACTGAGTTGTTCGAAGCCGCAGTGGCCGTGCGAAGAACCCGATGCTCCGTTCGGACTGAGCCTGTCGAAGTCCTGCTGGTCTTGCGCAGGCGCATCCGGCGCGCTGCGGCACCCACCCTTCGACACGGGCCTTCGACAAGCTCAGTCCCTGCTCAGGGCGAACGGTCGGGGGGTGTGCGCGAACGGTTCGGGGATGCGCCCCCATGGGGTGGGTGTCCGAGCGCAAAGCCCGTTCGCATCACACCCGTTCGGACTGAGCCTGCCGAAGTCCCGGCGGCCGTGCGCAGAACCCAGTGCTCCGTTCGGACTGAGCCTGTCGAAGGCCCTGCAGAACACACGCTGCGCAAGTGACCCTCGCCATG
>Ga0065165_1000790_pt1 | contig 42379 bp, 42 predicted proteins | sample AraplaMF_Cvi_mMF_FD_63813 | JGI IMG/M metagenome (GOLD analysis project Ga0065165, IMG submission 63813) | Arabidopsis root microbial communities from the University of North Carolina, USA - plate scrape MF_Cvi_mMF (version 2) (version 3) | ecosystem: Host-associated > Plants > Roots >... | reverse complement strand
CATCCAGCTCCATCGCCCGGCCTTCGAACAGCTTCTGCTTGCAATGGCCGCAGGACGGCTTGTCGGCCAGCCGCTCCGTCGGCACGCGATTGAGCGAGCCGCAGTGGGGGCAGGGGACATCGGTGGTGGCGGACATGGCAGACTCCGGCGGTCGGATTCGACGCGAAGATAGCGATGGCTGCAACGAAAGCAAGCACCGGCAGTATCGGCATGCGGGTCCTGCGCCTGGCCGGCGTGCTGTGGACGTCGCCCAACACTGCGCTGGGCCTGCTGGCCGGACTATGCTGCCTGATGGCTGGCGCCAGGCTGCGCTGGCGCGGCGCCGAACTGGCGCTCACCTTCGTCCGCGTGCCATGGCGCGGACGCGGTGCGCTGACCCTGGGCAACGTCATCCTGTACACCGGCGACGAACTGGATACGCCCTGTCTCACCTACGCCCATCGCGCCGGCCGCGGCGCGGAAGCGCCGGTGTCGCTGGCCGCGCACGAACGCGCCCACGTCTACCAGTACATGCTGCTGGGGCCGCTGTTCCTGCCGCTGTACCTGCTGTGCGGCGGCGTCAGCGTGCGCAATCCGTTCGAGCGCGCCGCCGACCGCTATGCGCGCGACGGCGGCGCCTCCTGGTGGCCCTGGGTCAAGACAGCTACGGCTTAAAGCGGGTAGCGCACCACCAGGTTGATGCTGTTGTTCCAGTAGCCGGAGCCGCCATTGCTGGCCGAGGCGGCGGAGCTGCGCCCCAGCTGCAGGTCGAGGCGGCCGTTGCCGGGCAGGCGCCCTTGCAGCGAGAGGCCGACGGTGTAGATGCCGGCGCTGTTGCCGTCGATCACCTGCCGCCCGCCCGACACCACCGCGCGCAGCTTCCATTCCGGATTGATGCTGTACACGCCGACCAGGCCGAACTGCCCCGAGCGGTAATTGCGCGGATTGAAATACACGCCGTGGCTCGGTTCGCTGCTGTGGAAGATGCGGCCGGAGAACTCGGCGCCGATCGCCGCGCGGGTGCCGGGAAGGTCGTAGGGGCTGAGCAGCACGCGCAGCACGCCGCCGTCGCGATGATTGCCGTCGTTGAAGTTCTGCCGGTAATAGGTGGGCAGCACGTACAGCCGTGGCGCGGGACGCACGCTGACGCCGGCGCTGAACAGGTTGTAGAGCAAGTGATGGTCGATGGCGGTGTCGGTCGGCACCGGCGCGCGCTCGGCACCGGCGCTGAAGCTGAAGACGTCGCTGGGCTGCAGCGTCCAGTCGGCGTTGCCCTGCAGGTAATGCCAGCCGTTGGCGCGGCCCGGGCCCGCGTGCAGGTTGACGGTGTTGTCCTCGCCCACGCGCAGCTGCGCGGTCAGCGAGAGGTCGTCCATGCGGCGCGAGCGGCCGTCGTGGTCCAGGTGCGTGGTGCCGGCGGCGACGCCCCAACGCTGGCTGAAGTCCTCGCTGGACGAGGGCGCGAAACGATAGGCCGCGCCGAGGCGCCAGGTATCCAGGCCGTCGCTGTCGTGGCTGTAGCCGAAGCCGCCTTCCAGCTGCGCGGCGCGGTTGAAGGCGACGTCGTCCTTGAGCAGGCGGTATTGCGTGCCGACGTAGCCGGCGGCATCCGGCGCGGGCGCGGCATCGAGATACGGCTGGCCGCGGTCGAGCCAGCCCAGCGCCTGTTCGGCGCGCAGCAGTTCCACCGTGGGGCGGGTCTGGCTCATCGCATACGGCGCCACCAGGGCGCGTGCCTCGCGCGGGTAGTCGCGTGCATTCAGTGCCTGCGCCAGGCCGGTGGAGGCGGCCTGGCGCGCGGCGTCGTCCGGCGCCGCGTCGCGGGCGATGCGGAAGGCGCGGTCGGCGGCGGCGTAGTCGCCCAGCCACAAGGTGGACTGGCCCAGGCCCATGGCGGCGGCGTAGCGCTCCTCGGGCGAGCCTTGGCCGGCAAGCGCGGCGGCGAAATGATCGCGCGCCTGCGCGGGCTGGTTGGCGGCGATCGCCGCGCGGCCGGCGCGCAGTTCCGCCGCGGGCGCGGCGGCCTGCGCGTGCAGCGCCGCGACGGGCGCGAGCGACAAGGCGAACAGCAGGCGTGGCGCGTTCATTTGGTCCCCCAGCGCTTGCGCAGCTTCAGCAGTTCGGACGCATAGCCCAGCACGCAGCCCGGCTGCAGCACGATGCCGTAGAACAAGGTGTACACCAGCAGCCCCAGCGGGTTGTGGCGCACCTTCAGGCCCTGCGCGCGGAACATGCGCGACTGGATGAAGAACATCAGGTAATTGACCAGGCCGGCCATCGGCAGCACCAGCAGGGTCATCGGGCCGGCCAGCCAGTAGATGCCGAAGCAGGCCAGCACCAGTCCCGGAATGAAGACCAGGGTGTAGACCAGGTCCATGTACGGAAACAGCAGGTTCCACCAGATGAAGAGCGTGCTCATGCGGCGCTGGAACAGCAGCGCGCCATGTTCCTTGAACGCTTCGATCAGGCCGCGCGACCAGCGCTGGCGCTGGCGGATGAACTGGCGGAAGGTGGCCGGCGCATTGGTGAACGCCACCGCGTCCTCGCAATAGCCCACGCGGTGGCCCATGCGCAGGATCGCCCAGGTCAGCACGATGTCCTCGCCCACGTCCTCGGGCCAGCCGCCGGCCTGGCGCAGGATGTCGGTGCGGTACAGCGAGAACGCGCCCTGCGCCACCAGGGTGCCCTGGAACAGGCTCTGCAGGCGCTTCACCGCGGCGATGCCGTGGAAGTAATCCCACTCCTGCATGCGCGTGATCAGGTTCTGCCGCGAATTGCGCACCAGCACGGCGCCCGCCACCGCGGCGGTGTTCGGCGGATCGCTGAGATAGCGCTCGACCAGCCGGCGCAGCGCGTGCTTGTACAGATAGGAATCCGCGTCCAGCGTGATGGTCAGCGGCTGCGTCGCATGGCGCAGGCCGACGTTGAGCGCGTTGGCCTTGCCGCCATTGCACTTCAGGTCGATCACGTGCAGCCAGGGATGGCTGACGCTGCGCAGCCGGTCCATGGTGCCGTCGGTGGAGCCGTCGTTGATCACGATCACTTCCAGCGTGCCGCCGTAGTACTGGCGCTCGATGCTGGCGATGGTGGAGAGGATGGAGTCCTCTTCGTTGTACGCGGCGACCAGTACGGTGATGCCGGGCAGTTCGGCGTCGGACACGTAGCGGCGCACCGGGCGGCGGTCCATCAGCAGGCCGAACACCAGGAAGGCGTTCATGAAGCCCGGCAGGATGGCGATGCCGAAGATCATAATCATGGCCAGCACGTTCCCTTCGACCGCGGCCAGGTCGTGCAGCCAGCGGCGCGCCAGCAGGTACGACACGATCGACCAGGCCAGCGCCAGCGCGACGGTGAGCGCGAACTTCAGGCGCACCGAAAGGTAGTAGCGGCGGTGCCGTTCGCCGTCGGCGGGCCTGGCCGGCGCGGATTCCAGCGGCGGCAGCGGCCGCGGATAGCTGGACCAGTCTTGTGCTTGCGTGCTCATAGGCTTTCCCCTGGGTGGCTCCCGCGGGCAAAGGCATCCCGGCCCCTGCCGGCATGGCGCCGGAGTGGAACGTGTCGCTGTTCGATAAAGGCGGTCCCGCTGCGTGCTGTCGGCGGGCGTCGATCCCGGTGTTTCGCTGGATAGGCGGCAAAAGCTATGCCACGCGTGGCATGGCAAAAATATTTAAGTAAAACAAATGATTAGCTTTGAACCCCTGGCGCGGAATCCTGAACGGGATGCGAAAATTGTTTGCGCCAGGTCACAAAACGTCAGGGCCTGACTCGGCCTAAAGAGATAGGCCTCAGCGCTCCGGCGACACCCGCCGCGCCGCCGGCCGACAGCGTTGCCACAGGAACACCGGCAAGCCCAGCAGCAACAGCACGCCGCCCCACAGCAAGGCCTCCGCGCCGGTGCCGATCAGCGCCCACAGGCTGTAGGCCAGCGCCAATGCGGCCGCGGTGCGGCGCGCCAGGCTGGCGCCGCGGTCGATGCGCCACCAGGCCAGCACGCTCAGCACGTAGGGCAGCAGGGTGGCCGCGGTCGACAGCAGGATCGACAGCGTGAACAGCGCCACCAGCGACTTGCTGCCGTTGGCGGCGATCAGCACGCTGGCCAGCACGCTGCTGAGCAGCAGGCCGAACCACGGCGTGCCGCGTGCGTCGGTGCGCGCGAACGGCGCGGGGAACAGGCCGTCCTGCGCGGCGGCGTACGGCGTCTGGCCCTGCAGCAGCACCCAGCCGTTGAGCGCGCCAAGACACGAGACCGTCGCCACCAGTCCCATCGCCCAGCCCGCCGCCGGGCCCCAGGTCTGCGCGGCCGCGGCGGCCATCGGTGCGGCCGAAGCCTGCGCCGCGCCATGCGGCAGCAGGCCGATCACCGCGGTGCAGGCGAGCATGGTGGCGACGCCGGCGATCAGCATGCCGGCCACGGTGGCGCGCGGCACCGTGCGCTGCGGATCGCGCACCACGCCGGTGGGCACGGTGGCCGCTTCCAGGCCGAGAAAAGCCCACAGGGTGAGCGCGGCGGTGGCGGTGGTCACCGACGTGAGCGCCTGCCCGCTGGGATTGAAGGGGCGGTACGCCGCGCCGTGCACCAGGGCCAGGCCGCAGACGCCGAACACCAGCAGCGGAATCACTTTCAGCGCGGTGGTCACCAGCTGCATGCGGCCCGCCTCGCGCACGCCGGCCGCATTGATCGCGGTGCACAGCCACAGCACGCCCAGCGCCGCCGCGGTGCCGCGCCAGGGCGTGGCATTGGCGGCGGGCCAGATCGCGCCCAGGCTGCCGGCGAAGGCCACCGCGATCGCCGCGTTGGCCGTCCACACGCAGGTCCAGTAGCTCCACGCCGCGACGAAGCCGGCGCTGTCGCCGAAGGCCAGCCGCGCGTAGGCATAGGCGCCGCCGTGGTTGGCGACGATCTGCGACAGCCATGCGTGCACCAGCGCCAGCAGCAGGGCGCCGCCCATGGTGAAGGCCCAGCCGAGCAGGCTGGCCGCGCCGAACGGCGCCAGCGCCGCCGGCAGCACGAACACGCCCGAACCGATCATGTTGCCCACCACCAGGGCGGTGAGCATCCACGGGCCCAGCAGCCGGGCCGGCGCCTTCATGCCTGCGCGCTTTCGCGGTACGCGCGGCGCAGCAGTTCGTGGAAGTGGTGCACGGCGTTCTCGCGCAGCGGATTCAGCCGGCCGGCTTCGTACGAGCCGGAAGCCAGCCCGCGCTGCACGTCCTCGCAGATGGTCACGTCTTCCACCTGCACCTCGTCGCTGAAGGCGATGTCGGCGGCGCGGCGCGCCTGTGCGGCGTCGCCCGGCTCCGGCGCGTAGTAGAAGTCGAATTCCACGCGGCAGCGGTCCACGCCCAGCGGCAGCACGCGGTTGGTCTGCAGGCGGCCGGGCAGGATATTGAGCATAGCGTTGGGATACAGGAAGTAATACAGCGCCTCGCCGCTGCCATAGAGATCGGACGCGCTTTCCAGCGGGCTGTACTGGTACGAATACCACTGCGCCGTCTCGGTGATGTAGCTGCGGTAATCCAGCAGGCTGTTGAGGCCCGGATGGATGTGCGGCACGTGGTAACCCTCCAGGTAGTTGTCCACGTACACCTTCCAGTTGCAGGCCACGTCGTAGCCGACGCGGTGATGGAATTCGAAGTCCGCCAGCGAACGGTCCGGCCCCAGCCGCTGGTCGATGCCCGCCACGAACTGCTCGAACGGCGGCGCCTCGCCCACCGCCACGAATACCAGCCCCTGCCACAGCTGCACGCGCACTTCCGGCAGGCGGATCTGCGCGGGGTCGAAATCCGGCGTGCGGCCCATTTCCGGCGCGCCGCGCAGCACGCCGTCCAGGCCGTAGGTCCAGCCGTGGTAGCGGCAGCGCAGCGCCTTGGCGCCCTTGCCGTCGCAGCTGGCGATCGGGCCGGCGCGATGGCGGCAGACGTTGTGGAAGGCGCGGATGCTGCCGTCGTCGCTGCGCACCACCAGCAGCGGCAGGCCGGCGATCTGGGTCACCAGGTGGTCGCCGGTTTCCGCCAGCTGCGAGCGATGGCCGACCAGCTGCCAGCTCGGCGCGAACACCGCGCGCGCATCCAGCGCCGGCGCGGCGGGATGGGTGTAGAACCGGGCGGACAGCGCCAGTGCATGGTCCAGCGCCTGCGGCGCGAGCACGTCGGGCGAAAGCAGTTCGGTCATGGCGGATTCCGTCGGCGGCGAATCCCGAGTATCGACCCGGCGCGCCGGCGGCGTGAAGGAGCGCCGCAGCATGCGGCGCCGCAGGTTATTGCTGCAGCTGGGTCTGCACGTCGTTGATGGAGTTGCGGATGCGCACGGTGAAGATCGAATCGGCGTGGTGGATCATTACCAGCCGCTCGGTGGCGCGCGTCATCGCCACGTACAGCAGGCGCGCTTCCTCCGCTTCGTCCTTGCCCGGCATCGGCAGCGAGCCCAGGCCCGGGATGATCACCAGCGGGAATTCCAGGCCCTTGCTGGAATGCATGGTGACCAGCTTGACCGTATCCAGCCCCGGCTCGAACAGGGCGCGCTTGCCGTCGCCGTCGGCCAGCGTGCTGGGAACCTCCGCGCGCTGCAGCGCCTCGTGCAGGCGCTCGCCTTCCCACTTGTTGCGGAAGATCACCGCGATGTCGGCGAGCGGGCGGCCCAGCGTGCGCTCCTCGCGCAGGCGGTCGATGATGGCCGGCAGCTGGTCCTCGGTGCGTTCCACACGGACCAGTTCGGGCAGGGCGCCGCGGCGGCCGGCGCTTTCCGGCGCCACCAGCGGCACGCCGTCCTCGTCGGCGTCGTCGTGGCCGAGCAGCAATTCGTTGGCGAAGCCGCGCGCCACCGAAAGGATTTCCAGCGTATTGCGGTAATTGAGCTTGAGGATGGTGGTGCGGCCCTGCGCCTGCACGCCCAGGCTTTTCCAGCTCAGGCGCTTGCGGTCCGGCTTGCCGTAGATGTTCTGCGCGTCGTCGTACAGCACCAGCAGCGAGTTGGTGCTGGGGTCGATCATCTGCACGATCAGCTTGTACCAGTCCGGCTCGAAGTCGTGGCCTTCGTCGATCAGCACGGCGCCGTACTGGAAGCGCGGAATCTGGCCCTTGTCGACGCCCTCGATCACCGCCGGCGGCAGTGCGTCGAAGAAGCCGCGGCCTTCCGGCGGCAGCGGCACGTGGTAGGCGCTGAGCATGGCGCGGCACCACTTGTGGAAGTTGTAGACCTGCACCTTGTCGCTCAGGCCGCGCTCGCCCATCAGCTGGTCCAGCCGCGCGGCCAGCGTCTTGTTGTAGCAGAGCACCAGGATCGGCTTGCTCAGCGCACGCGCCAGGTGCATGGCGCGGAAGCCCAGGATCATGGTTTTGCCGGATCCGGCCACGCCGTGGATGATGCGGTGCTCGTCGCCGAGCGAACGCGCCAGCTGTTCCTGCTGCGCGTCCATCACCTTGATCAGGTCGGGAATCTCCACCTTGGCCACCGCGCCGGCGGTGGACGCGTCGAACAGGCCGAACTGGCCGGAACCCGGTTCCACGCGGATCTCCGGGAACAGGTGCCAGCGCACGCGGTCGATCTGCGGCAAGGTGAGCGCGGTGGGGAAGATCTGCGGGTACATCGCCCACAGGCGTTCCTGGAAACCCTCGGCGTCGACCGACTCGTACATCTCGTCTTGGCAGATCACCAGATGCGCGGGAATCACCGCATCCAGCCCGCCCGCGTCGAACTGCTTGCGGCTGATATTGGCCAGCACCACGCCGTAGCCCCAGGGCATGATCAGCTTGCCCTCGTACGGGTGGCCCGGCGGGTGGCGCAGCGCCGGGTCGCGCTGCAGCAGCTTGTAGACCTCGCTGGCGCAGTCGCGCGCCTGCATCAGCGGGTTGTGCTCCTTCACGCTGGCGCGGCCGGTGAGCAGGGTGAACAGGGTAGGGTCGGCCTGCTGGATGGTGTCCGGCTTCCAGTCCTTCACTTCCAGCGCGAGCAGGCCGCGGCGGGGGTGGAACACGATGAAGTCCGGGCGGCGCTGGCGCGGGCCGATCGGCACGTCGTACCACAGCAGGTAGTCTTCCTCGAGCTTCTGTTCCAGGCGCTCGGAAAAGCGCTTTTCGCCGCTGGTCATGCGCGACAGGCAGCTGTTTCTGGTTGGAATGAGCGTTGCCACCGTCGCTTCCCTTTTGCGTGTGGCGGCGACGTTAGCGGATCGCGGATCGGTGTCAATTCGCGGTTGGCATGGCAGGCCGCATGGGACGGGGCCTGGCGGAGGGTGCATGATGGCCGTTCCCACCCCGAGGAGCCTGTCATGGATGCCTCTTCCTTGCCGCAGATCCACGAGCTCTACCCCTACCTGCGCGTGCACGACGCCGCGGCCGCGCTGGCCTTCTACCGGCAGGTGTTCGGCGCCACGCTGCGCCTGCGCCTGGACGAAGCCGGCACCGGCCGCATCGGCCATGCCGAGCTGGTGTTCGGCGAGCACATGGTGCTGATGCTGTCCGACGAATATCCCGAATACGGCATCGTCGGGCCGAGATCCGTCGGCGGCACCAGCGTCACCCTGCATCTGCACGTGGACAACGCCGACCGCCTGATCGACCGCGCGGTGGCCGCCGGCGCCGAGCTGGTGCGCCCGCCGGCGGATGCGTTCTACGGCGAGCGCGGCGGCACGGTGCGCGATCCGTTCGGGCACGAGTGGCTGATCGGGCATTCGATCGAGGACGTGAGCCCCGAAGAGATGCAGCGGCGCTACGACGCGCTGATGGCCGGCGGCTGATACATTGGTTGCGATCGCAACCGTCGCCGGCATTTTCCGGATTTCACCATCGGGGGTTTGCATCGCCCGGATGCTGTGTTATCCATACGCCCCATGACCTTCTCCTCCGCCCGCTATTACTTTTGGTTCTACGGCTATCCGATGCCGGCGGCGGAGGAAGAGGTGCGATCGTAAGCAGAACCCGACGACCACACTTCCGAAAAGCCGCCAGCCACCACTGGCGGCTTTTTTCATGGCCGCCACTGGACCCCCACCCAGGAATCCGAGCCATGACCTTGCCGCACACCGACGACCTGCGCATCCGCGCGATCACCCCCTTGAGTACGCCCGCCGACGTGATGCGCGACTGCCATGCCGGCGAACGCGCGCTCGACACCGTGGCGCATGCGCGCAGCGCCGTGCACGACATCCTCGCCGGCCTGGACGACCGGCTGGTGGTGGTGATCGGCCCCTGCTCGATCCACGACACCAGCGCCGCGATGGAATACGCGCGCCGCCTGCTGGCGCAGCGGCGCCGCTATGCGGACACGCTGGAGATCGTGATGCGCGTGTATTTCGAGAAGCCGCGCACCACGGTGGGCTGGAAAGGCCTGATCAACGACCCGGATCTCGACGGCAGCTTCCGCATCGACAAGGGCCTGCGCCTGGCGCGCACCGTGCTGCGCGACATCAACGAGCTGGGCGTGCCGGCCGGCTGCGAATTCCTGGACATGATCACCCCGCAGTACATCGCCGACCTGGTGGCCTGGGGCGCGATCGGCGCGCGCACCACTGAGAGCCAGGTGCATCGCGAGCTGGCCTCGGGGCTGTCCTGCCCGGTGGGTTTCAAGAACGGCACCGACGGCAACGTCAAGATCGCGGTGGATGCGGTGCAGGCCGCCTCGCAGCCGCACCATTTCATGGCCGTGACCAAGGACGGCCGCACCGCCATCGCCAGCACCATCGGCAACGAGGACTGCCACGTGATCCTGCGCGGCGGCAAGCAGCCGAACTACGACGCGGACAGCGTGGATGCCGCGTGCGAGGCGATCGCGCGCGCGGGCCTGGCGCCGCGCCTGATGGTCGACGCCAGCCACGCCAACAGCAGCAAGCAGCCGGAGAACCAGCCGCGGGTGATCGACGATATCGCGCTGCAGCTGGAAGACGGCGAGCGCCGCATCATCGGCGTGATGGTGGAAAGCCATCTGGTCGGCGGACGCCAGGAACTGGTGGCGGGCGAAGCCTTGCGTTACGGCCAGAGCATCACCGACGGCTGCATCGATTGGGAGACGTCGCTCGGTGTGCTGGAACGCCTGGACGAAGCCGTGCGCCGCCGCCGCGCGGGTTCGGGCGTGGCGGCGCGGCTGCGGCAGGCGGTGGGTTGCTGAGCCAAGGCCCGGGGCAGTTTCGCGTCGGCTCCGGTTGGGATCGGCCGCGAGCCGGCCTTTCACGGGCGCAGGCACGCGGCCTGCCCTAAGCTGCCTGCTTCATCCATTCCAGGCCACGCCATGAACTACGAGATCAAGCATCAGCCGAACGAGCGACGCTTCTCCACCGCGGTCGAGCTGGAACTGAGCGTGCTCGACTACACCTTGTCGCCCACGCCTTCCGGTGAAGTGATGACCATCACCCATACCGGCGTGCCGCAGCCGCTGGAAGGACGCGGCATCGCCTCGGCCCTGGTGAAAACCGCGCTGGACCATGCACGCGCGCAGCATTGGAAGGTGCGTCCCGCATGTTCCTACGCCGATGCATGGATGCGCCGCCATCCGGAGTACGAAGACCTGCGCGCGGGCTGACCGGCTCGCTATCATCGCGCGGTCGCTGCGATGGTCGCCGCGGCTTCCAGGGAGATCGCCATGAACAGCACCGCCCCGGGCAAGCCCCGGCCCAGGACGTACCGGCGCTTCCATTATCTGCGCGCGCGTCCGCGCCTGATGGTGTCGATGGGCATCTTCGCCGCCGCGCTGGCCGCCTTGCTGGTGTATGGCACGCGCGCCTCGATGGCGCTGCTGCTGGCTTTCGATTTCGCCGCGCTGGTCTACCTCAGCCTGCTGGCCGTGCTGTTCGGCCGCGCCAGCCCGGAGCTGATGCGCTGCCAGGCGCGCGCGCAGGACACGGGGCGCTGGGGGTTCCTGTGGAGCGCGATCGTGCTGACCGCGGTGGTGATGGTCGCGCTGGGCGCGGAACTGCACGGCGGCGCGGAAGGCGGCATGGCCTCGATCGTGCTGGCCGCCGGCAGCATCGTGCTGTCCTGGCTGTTCATGAACACCATGTTCGCCATGCACTATGCGCATGGCTATTACGGCGACTTCGGCAAGAAGCACGAAGGCCTGCAGTTTCCCGAGACGCCGGAGCCGGACTACTGGGACTTCGCGTATTTCGCCATCGTGATCGGCATGACCTTCCAGGTCTCCGACGTGCAGATCACCAGCCGCTACCTGCGCCGCGTGGCGCTGCTGCACAGCGTGATCGCGTTCTTCTTCAACGTGTTCATCATCGCGTTGAGCGTGAATGTGGTGGCGGGCAAAGCGTAGGTTGGGGTGAGCCGCCGGCGAACCCCAACGATGTGGCACGGTTGAATGTTGCGGTGTTGGGGTTCGCCGGTGGCTCACCCCAGCCTACGCCGTGGCGTTGGTGGCGTCAGTCGCGGAAATTGTCGAACTGCAGCGGCAGCTCCACTTCCGCCTTGCGCAGCACCTGCATCGCCAGCTGCAGGTCGTCGCGCTTCTTGCCGGTCACGCGCAGCTTGTCGCCGTTGATCTGCGCCTCGACCTTCAGCTTGGCCTCCTTCAGCGAGGCCACCAGCTTCTTGGCCACCGGCTGCTCGATGCCCTGCTTGACGGTGATCTTCTGCCGCGAACCGCCCAGGTTGGTTTCCGGATCGGCCACGTCCAGCGCCCGCACGTCGATCTTCCGCGACACCAGGCGGCCGCGCAGGATGTCCAGCATCTGCTCCAGCTGGAATTCGCTGGGCGCGCTCTGGGTGATCACGAACTTGTCCAGCTCGAACTTGGCCTCGGTGCCCTTGAAGTCGAAGCGGGTGGACAGCTCGCGGTTGGCCTGGTCGACGGCGTTGGTGAGTTCGTGCTTGTCGACTTCGGAAACTACGTCGAAGGAAGGCATGTCGGCATCTCGCAAGGGGAAAACGGTAGGGAAGTGTACGCGGGTAGGGGATAATCCGTCCCCTCGCAGCTAGGGTGGGTGATGGCGTGAAGGTGGATGTACTGGTGATCGGCGCGGGTGCGGCCGGCCTGATGTGCGCGATCGTGGCCGCGCAGCGCGGGCGCAGCGTGCTGGTGCTCGACCATGCCAACAAGCCGGGCAAGAAGATCCTGATGTCCGGCGGCGGGCGCTGCAATTTCACCAACCTGGGCGTGACGCCCGCGCAGTACCTGTCCGCCAACCCGCATTTCGCCAAGTCCGCGCTGGCGCGCTATACGCCGGCGGATTTCATCGCGCTGGTGGAAAAGCACCGCATCGCCTACCACGAGAAGGAGCTGGGCCAGCTGTTCTGCGATGAATCGTCGAAACTGATCGTGCGCATGCTGCTGGACGAATGCGCCGCGGCCGGCGCGCGCGTGGAAACCAGTTGCGCGGTGGACCGCGTGCGCAAGACCGACGAGGGCTTCGCCGTGCACACCGCGCGCGGCGAGCTGCATGCGCAATCGCTGGTGGTGGCCAGCGGCGGCCTGTCGATTCCCAGCATGGGCGCCACCGGTTTCGGCTACGAACTGGCGAAGCAATTCGGCCACCAGGTCTTGCCCACGCGCGCCGGCCTGGTGCCGCTGACCCTGAGCGGCAAGCACCAGGAGCGCTACCAGGATCTGTCGGGCCTGGCCTTGCCGCTGGTGGAGGCGCGCGTCGGCAAGCGCGCTTTCCGCGCCGGCATGCTGTTCACCCATCGCGGCGTAAGCGGGCCGGCGATCCTGCAGATTTCCTCGTACTGGCAGCCGGGCGACGACCTGCGTATCGATCTGTTGCCCGACCAGGACGCGGCCGGCTGGCTGCATGCGCAGCGCAATGCGCGCCCGGCGATGGAACTGAAGAACGTGCTGGGCGACCTGCTGCCGCGCCGCCTCGCGCAGCGCCTGTGCGAGCTGTGGTTCGAGAGCCGGCCGATGAAGCAGTATCGCCCCGCCGAGCTGGATGCGATCGCCGCCCAGCTGCGCGACTGGCCGCTGGTGGCGAGCGGCACCGAGGGTTATCGCACCGCGGAAGTCACGCTCGGCGGCGTGGATACCGATGGCCTGTCGTCCAGCACCATGCAATCGAAGCTCGTGCCCGGCCTGTACTTCATCGGCGAAGTGGTGGACGTGACCGGTTGGCTGGGCGGCTACAACTTCCAGTGGGCATGGGCCTCGGGCCATGCCGCCGGGCTGGCGGCCTGAGTCACGTGCCATCCACCTGGCGTGGCGCACGGTGACCGACCTGTGTTCCGTTTTCCCTTGCTGAGGAATTCTCCATGAAAGTCGGTTTTATCGGCCTGGGCGCGATGGGCAGCGCGATGGCCAGCAACCTGCTCAAGGCCGGCCACAGCGTGACCGTGTGGAATCGTTCGCCGGCCGCCACCGAACCGCTCGCTTCGCTGGGCGCCAAGGTGGCCAGCACGCCGGAGCGCGCGGCGCAGGGCGATGCGCTGTTCAGCATGCTGTCGAACGACCAGGCGCTGCGCGCGGTGGTGCTCGAAGGCGGCCTGCTCGAGGAGATGGACAAGGGCGCCGTGCACGTCAACCACGCCACGGTGTCGGTGGCGCTGGCGCGCGAACTGGCCGCCGCGCATGCGCAGCGCGGGATCGATTATCTCGCCGCGCCGGTGTTCGGCCGGCCGGACGTGGCCGCCGCCGGCAAGCTCAACATCGTCACGGCAGGCAAGCCCGCGGTGCTCGAACGCGTGCGGCCGCTGCTGGAAGCGATGGGCAGCGCGATCTGGCCGATGGGCGAGGAACCCGAGCGCGCCAACGTGGTGAAGATCGCCGGCAACTTCATGCTCGGCGCGGCGATCGAAAGCATGGCCGAGGCTTCGGCTTTGGCGCGCGCGCATGGCGTGAGCGCCGGCGATTTCCTGCATCTGATGACCAGCACGCTGTTCGCCTCGCCGCCGTACCAGGGCTACGCGAAACTGATCGCCGAACAGCGCTTCAAGCCGGCCGGCTTCGCGCTGCCGCTGGGCTACAAGGACATCAACCTGGCGCTTGCGGCCGGTGACGCCGCGCGCGTGCCGCTGCCGTTCGCCAGCGTGCTGCGCGACAGCCTGCTGGAAACGCTGGCACTGGGCGACGAGGACGTGGACTGGTCGGCGCTGTCGACTGTCGCCGCGCGCCGCGCGGGCTTGAAGGACTAAGGCGCGGCTTTGCGGGCTTGGCGCAACCGCGCCAGCCACACGTCGAGCTGGTTGGCGAAGGCCTGCTTGTCGCGCGGATGAAAGGCGGCCGGGCCGCCGGTATCGACGCCGGCGCCGCGCAGTTCTTCCATGAAATCGCGCAGCCCCAAGCGCTGCGCGATGGTGTCGGGCGTAAACAGCTCGCCGCGCGGATGCACCGCCAGCGCGCCCTTGGCGATCACCTGCGCGGCCAGCGGAATATCCTGTGTCACCACCAGGTCGCCGGCGGCCACGCGGTTGGCGATCTCCGCGTCGGCCACGTCGAAGCCGCCGGGTACCTGGATGGCGCGTACGAAGCGCGACGGCGGCGTGCGCAGGAATTGGTTGGCCACCAGGGTGACGTGCACCTGTTCGCGCTCGGCGGCGCGGAACAGGATCTCCTTGATCGCCACCGGGCAGGCGTCGGCATCGACCCAGATCTGCGCATCCGCGTTGGCGGCGGGCAGCTTCACGGCTGGCCGTTCCAGTGCAGCGTGCCGTCGACCACGGTGTTGGTGCGGCCGCCGATCCAGACCGTGCCGTCGATGATGCGCACGCGCAGGCTGGCGTCGTGGCCGATCTCGCGGCCCTGGCTCACCGTATAGCCGGCGGCCAGCGTGCCCTGCGGCTCGGCGTGGGCGATATAGGCGGCGATCAGGCCGTTGGCGGCGCCGGAGGCAGGGTCCTCGACGATGCCCACGCCGGCGGGGAAGGCGCGCACCACCAGCTGGTAGTCCGGATGCGCGGCACGCGCGAACGCGCACAGGCCCAGGCTGTCGGTGGCGCGGGCCAGCGCGCCGATGGCCGCATGGTCCGGCTGCCAGGCGCGCAGGCTGGCCTCGTCGGCGCATTCGGCCAGCCACCAGTGGCGGCCGCCGGCGACGTAGGCCGGCGGCAGCGTGCCCAGCCCGATCCCGGACAGCGCCGCGGCGAGCAGCGGATGGGCGCCGGCGCCGGTCTTCTCGACCGTGGCCTGCGGTGATTGCAAGAGCAACTGTCGGCTGTCGCCCGTGCCTTCGATGCGGATCGGCAGCACGCCGGCGCCGCATTCCTGCCACAGCACGCCGTCGCGCGGCGCGGCCAGGCCGCATTCGAGCACCGCATGCGCGCTGCCGATGCTGGGATGGCCGGCGAAGGGGATTTCCTTGTGCGGGGTGAAGATGCGCACGCGGTAGCTGGCCTCGGGACTGGACGGCGGCAGCAGGAAGGTGGTCTCGACCAGGTCGGTCCAGCGGGCGAAGCGCTGCATCTGCGCGTCGCTCCAGCCGGTGGCGTCGGTGACGACGCCGAGGTGGTTGCCGCCGCCGTGGGCAGCGGCAAAGACGTCCAGATGCAGATAGCGGATGGGGGGCATGAGGGGAAGCGTGTGGCGGGGAAGAAGCACTTAGCCGCGCATGATACGTCGCGCGGGCACGCCAGGGCGAGGTCGACAAGCTCCGGCCGGCCCGCCAAGATGCGCGCTTTGCCGTACCCGCGCACGGAAACCGTACATGCTGATCACCCTGCTGCTCATCGCCGTCAACTGCATCGTGTCCTTCATCGCGTTCAACAACGCGCGCCTGATGCAGGACCTGATCCTGTGGCCGCCGGCGATCGAGAAGAAGAAGGAATACCACCGGCTGGTGACCTACGGCTTCATCCATGCCGACTTCTACCACCTGCTGTTCAACATGATCACGCTGTTCTTCTTCGGCCGCGCGATGGAGCCGAAGTACACGGCCTACCTGGGCAAGACCGGCTTCCTGCTGTTCTACCTCGGCGCGCTGGTGGTCTCGATCCTGCCGACCTATATCGCCAACCGGCATAACGAGCGGTACCGCAGCCTGGGTGCGTCGGGCGCGGTGTCGGCGGTGCTGTTCGCCTTCATCCTGGTGGCGCCGTGGGCGCGCATCGGGGTGTTCTTCGTGCCGATGCCGGCGATCGTCTATGCGGTGCTGTACGTGGCTTATTCGATCTGGATGGACCGCCACGGCCAGGACAACGTCAACCACAGCGCGCATCTGTGGGGCGCGGCGTATGGCGTGGCCTTCACCCTGGTCATGAAGCCGGACCTGGTCTCACACTTCCTTAGCGAACTGGCGCGCCCGCGTTTCTGAACGCCGCCGCCCGGGGTTCAACCGGCGCCGGAAGAGGGCGTTTCCGCTCAGTGCGCATTCAACGCACCGGGCCTAGCGTGGCGCCATCAACCTCCGCGAGGTGCCCCATGAAACGCCTGCTTGCCGGCCTGACCCTGGTCGCCGCCACCGCGGCCCTGTCGGGTTGCTACTACGATCCGGGCTACAGCTACGTCCGCAGCTCCAGCTATGTGGGCGACGCCTATTACGGCTCCGGCCGCACGGTGGTCTACGACGACGGCTATTACGCGCCGGCCTATCCCACCTATTACAGCGGCGGCTATTACGGCTGCTGCTACGCCCCGCCGGTGACGGTGGGCATCAGCGGCGTGTGGTACGGCGGCGGTTCGCGCTGGCACGACCGCGGCGGCCGCTATTACCGCGGCGGCGGCAACTGGCGCGGCGGCAACTGGAGCGGACATCGCGGCAATTGGAGCGGCGGCCGCGGCGGGCACTGGAGCGGCCACGGCCGCTGAGTCCGCCCTGGCCCGCTGAGGGCCGGCCCGGCACAATCGCCGGATGGGCTATCCGGGTAAGCTTCTGCCGCAACGACTCAACAGGCTCATCGTCCTCGTGGCGGTGGGCCTTTTGCTATCCGCCTGCGGCGGCCTGCGCTACTACGCCCACGTGGCGCACGGGCAGAGCCAGCTGCTGTTGAAGCAGCGCCCGGTCGACCGGGTGATCGCCGACCCCGCGACCAGCCCCGCCCTGGCCAGGCGCCTGGAGCTGGCCCGGCAGGCGCGCCGCTTCGCCTCGCAGCAGCTGGGCCTGCCCGACAACCGCAGCTATACCCGCTACGTGGAACTGGGCCGCCCCTACGTGGTGTGGAACGTATTCGCCACCCCGCGCTATTCGGTGGATGCCGTGCGGCATTGCTTTCCGGTCGCCGGCTGCGTGGCCTACCGCGGCTATTTCGACGAGGCCAAGGCCAAGGGCGAGGCCGCGCGGATGAAGGCGGAGGGCGACGACGTCTACGTCGGCGGCGTGTCCGCGTATTCCACCCTGGGCTGGTTCGCCGACCCTATCCTCAGCAGCATGCTGCGCTGGGACGACGACGAGCTGGCCGGCACCATCTTCCACGAGCTGGCGCACCAGCTGATCTACGTGCAGGACGACAGCGCCTTCAACGAATCCTTCGCCAGCTTCGTGCAGGAGCAAGGGCTGAAGGAATGGCGCGCCTCGCGCAAGCTGCCGCCGCTGCTGGGCCGCGAGCAGGCCGAAGACGACGGTTTTACCAGGCTGGTGCTGGATCTGCGCAACCGCCTGCGCCAGGCCTATGCCAGGGGCGGCGACGAGGCGGCGCTGGAGGCGGCCAAGCAGGCGGAGATCGCCGCGTTCCGCGAACGCTATCGGCAGTGGCGCGAGGCGAACTGGCCCGACGACCACCGCTACGACGCCTGGGTGGCGGCCCCGATCAACAACGCGCGCCTGCTGCCGTTCGGCCTGTACGACCAGTGGAAACCGGCCTTTGCCGCGCTGTTCCACCAGGGCGAAGGGCAGTGGCCGGTGTTCTACGCCGACGTGCGCCGGCTGGCGAAACTGCCCAGGGATGCGCGTGACGGCGAGCTGCGCCGTCTTGCCGGGGCAACGGCCGGCGGGCAGGCTCCATAAGCCTGGATCGTTCCTGAAACGAAACGCTGTGTTGCCGTATGGACGTCCAGACGGCCATAACCGGTGTATGGTCGAGCCTTTCGCGTGCGTGGAGAAGGCCCTTGAAGCTGGTGTCCTGGTGGCTCGGTATCCGTTTCTGGAAGCGCGTGCTCGCGGGTTTCGTGCTGGGCGCGCTGGCCGGCTGGGCGTGCGGACCGGGCGCGGTGGCGTGGTTCCAGCCGCTGGGCGACGTGTATGTGGCCTTGATCAAGATGATCGCGGTGCCGCTGGTGTTCTTCGCCGTGGTCAACAGCGTATCGAGCCTGCACGGCGTGCAGCGCATGGCGGCGCTGGGCGGACGCACCTTCCTGTGGTTCGCGGTGACGGCCGCGCTGGCGGTGGGCGTGGGGCTGCTGGTCGGGCATCTGACCAACCCGGGCCTGGGCGTGGGACAACTGGCGATGGCGGCCGACTACAAGGTGCGCGAAGTGCCCTCGGCGGTGAAGGTGCTGCTCGACGTGGTGCCGACCAATCCGTTCCGCGCGCTGTCCGAGGGCAAGATCCTGCAGGTGATCTTCTTCGCCGGCCTGCTCGGCCTGGCCCTGGTGAAGATCGGCGAGAAGTCCGCGCGCCTGCGCGAGCTGTTCGGCGAGGCCAACGACGCCATGATCCAGGTCACCCGCTTCGTGCTGGAGATGACGCCGATCGGCACCTTCGGCCTGATCGCCGCCCTGGTGGCCGGCTACGGCTTCGAGAAGCTGCTGCCGCTGGGCAAGTTCGTGCTGGCCTTGTATGCCGCGTGCGCGGTGCAGATCGTGCTGGTCTACGGCGGCCTGCTGCTGGCGCACGGGCTCAGTCCGCGCCGCTTCTTCCGCGGCGTGCTGCCGGCGATGCAGGTGGCTTTCACTTCGTCCTCGAGCTTTGCCTCGATGCCGGTGGCGCTGCGCAGCGTGACGCAGAACCTGGGCGTGGCGCCGGCCTATGCCTCGTTCGCGGTGCCGCTGGGCGCCAGCATCAAGATGGACGGCTGCGGCGCGATCTATCCGGCGATCAGCGCGATCTTCGTGGCGCAGTATTTCGGCCTGACGCTGGAACCCGCGCAGTACTTCGTGATCCTGCTGGCCTCGGTGCTCGGCTCGTTCGGCACCGCCGGCGTACCCGGCACGGCCACGGTGATGGTCACCCTGGTGCTCAGTTCCGCCGGTCTGCCGGTGGAGGGTATCGGCTATCTGGTGGCGATCGACCGCGTGCTGGACATGATGCGCACCATGACCAATGTCACCGGCCAGATGCTGGTGCCGGTGCTGGTGGCGCGCGAGCAGGGGCTGCTGGATATGGACGTCTATCTGGGCGAGGCCGCGCCCACCGCCTTGCACGCGGAGCAGGAACCCGCGCGCTGACTCAGGGGCCGTGCTTGCGCCCGGCCATGTGGCGCAGGTAGGCGAGCAGGGCGTCCAGGTCGGCGTCGCTCAGCACCTTGGCGTCGAAGCCCGGCATCTTCGCCTGCGGCCAGTGGCGCAGCGACTGCGGATTGCGCACGTAGGCGCGCAGCAGGTCGGCGCGCAGGTATTCGGTGGGGTTGTAGGGCACGTTGAGGTCCGGTCCCAGCCTGGCGTCGCCCTGGCCGTTGAGCGTGTGGCAGGCCAGGCAGATGCGCTGGAACACCTCGAAGCCGCGGCGCTCGGGGCTGGCGGCGGCCAGCTTCGGGTCCGGCGCCATGGCCGGGAAGCGTGCCGCCACCGCATCCAGCTTGCGGATCGACGCCAGCTGGTAGGGCCACTGCTCGGGATTGATGCCGCCGGCCTCCGGCTGCGTCCACACCACGTAGAACGGCCCGGCGCTCTGGCTCTTGCCGGGCAGGGCGGGCCAGGGCTGGCCCGGGTCTTCAACAGCGAGCCAGGCCTGGGCGCCGTGACCGTCAAGGACGTGACCGTCCAGGATCAGTGCCGCCGGCACCTCAGCGGCGAAACCATCGCTGGCGACGAACTGCAGGTGGTCGCCCGCCGCCGCCCCGGCCAGCAGCGCCTTCAGCGGCACGGCGCGGTAGCGCATGGCGCGGTGGTAGGCGACGTCCTGGGGGATCTCGATGCCGCGGGTGTCGGGGCGCGCGGCCAGCTGGCGGCTGTCCAGCGTCTGCACACCATGGCCCAGGTCGATCTTGAGCTCGGCGGCGCCGGCGGGCAGGGCGATCAGGAGTGCGAGCAGGCACAGGCGGCGCAGAAGCATGGGTGGGTTCCCGGGAAGGAAAGCACGGCATTGTGGCATGCGCTTTCCACCCGGCACGGCCGCGGAGGCCGATGCCTGCAGCTCGAAACCCGTTCCCGGATTTTGCCCGGGTTTTCCGAAGCTGGCGGAAACCTGAACCGATCTAAATCCGCTCTTGAACTATGTCCCGCCCGACCGCACTAACCACTCGTATCGCCGTGAGGCGAAATGAGATGGGGCAGAAGACCGCGCCATCGGGGGCCGCCTCTGTTTCTCCCCCTCTTTGTTGAGGACGGCCTGACAAGACCCCGGTAGCTACTCCCCTGGCTACCGGGGTTTTCATTTTTCCGGCCCTTGGAAAGGTTCCCAGGCTCGCGTTCCAGCGCGGCGCACGGGGATAATCGCGGACGGCTCGCGCCGCTTCCTTCCCCGCCGGATACCCGATGATCATCCGCTCCCTGCTCGACACCGACCTGTACAAGTTCTCCATGATGCAGGTGGTGCTGCACCACTATCCGGCCGCCCAGGTCGAATACCGCTTCAAGTGCCGCAACCCGGGCATCGACCTGGTGCCGTACATCGAGGAAATACGCGCCGAACTCGACGCGCTGTGCAGCCTGCGCTTCAGCGAGGAAGAGCTGAACTACCTGCGCTCCTGGCGCTTCATCAAGAGCGACTTCGTCGACTTCCTCGGGCTGTTCCAGCTCAATGCCAAGTACGTAAGCATCGAACCGGCGGCCAGCGGCAACGGCGAGATCGAGATCCGCATCGTGGGGCCGTGGCTGCACACCATCCTGTTCGAGGTGCCGCTGCTGGCCATCGTCAACGAGGTGTACTTCCGCACTACGCATCCTGGGCTCGGCCTGGACGAAGGCCGCCAGCGCCTGCGCGACAAGATCGCCCTGCTGCGCGACACGCCCGGCTACGAAGGCTGCCGCATCGCCGACTACGGCACCCGCCGCCGCTTCTCGCGCGAGTGGCAGGCCGAGGTGGTGGAAGCGCTGCGCGACGGGCTGGGGCCGAAGCTGGCCGGCACCAGCAATGTGTGGCTGGCCTGGAAGCTGGGCCTGACCCCGCTGGGCACGCTGGCGCACGAATACCTGCAGGCGCACCAGGCGCTGGGACCGCGCCTGCGCGATTCGCAGGTGGCGGCGCTGGAAACCTGGGCCAAGGAATACCGCGGCGACCTGGGTATCGCACTGTCCGACGTCTACGGCCTCAACGCCTTCCTGCGCGATTTCGACATGTACTTCTGCAAGCTGTTCGACGGCACCCGCCACGACTCCGGCGACCCCTTCGCCTGGGGCGAGCGCGTACTGGCGCACTACCGCGCCAACCGCGTCGACCCCAGCAGCAAGGTGCTGGTCTTCAGCGACGGCCTGGACATCCCCAAGGTGATGCAGCTGTACCAGCACTTCCGCGGCCGCTGCCTGCTGGCCTTCGGCGTGGGCACCAACCTCACCAATGACGTGGGCCCGGCGCCGCTCAACATCGTGATCAAGATGATCCGCTGCAACGGCCAGCCGGTGGCCAAGCTCAGCGATTCGCCGGGCAAGAACATGTGCGAGGACAAGGCCTATGTGGCGTATCTGCGGCAGGTGTTCGAGATACCCGCGCCGGCTGAAGAAGCCGCCTGAGAGACAGGTTGCGGTTCGCCACACGCTCGTCATTCCGGCGCAGGCCGGAATCCAGTGACGATACCGCTTGGTTATCGCAATGAACTTCAAGAGCGGCACTTTTAAGCGCATTCACTTCATTTGGCGTGTCGCCACTGGATTCCGGCCTGCGCCGGAATGACGAGCAAAAAAAAGCCGGGCCAGGCCCGGCTTTTTCGCAGGTAACGCCGCTCAAAACGCCGGCAGCACCGCACCCTGGTACTTCTGCTCGATAAAGGCCTTGATCTCCGGGCTGGTCAGCGCCTTGGCCAGCTTCTGCACGCGCGGGTCGTCCTTGTTGTCGGGGCGGCCGACCAGGTAGTTCACGTAGGGCGAATCCTTGCGTTCGATCAGCAGCGCGTCCTTGGTCGGATGGAGGCCGGCGGCCAGCGCGTAGTTGGTATTGATCAGGGCCAGGTCCACTTCGTCCAGCGTGCGCGGCAGCATGGCCGCTTCCAGCTCGCGGAACTTCAGGTGCCTGGGATTGGCGGTGATGTCCTTCTGCGTGGCCAGCTCGTCGTTCGGGTCCTTCAGCGTGATGATCCCGTGGTGCGCCAGCAGGAGCAGGGCGCGGCTGTTGTTGCTCGGGTCGTTGGGCAGGGTGACGGTGGCGCCGTCGGGCAGGTCGGCAATGTTCTCGAGCTTGCGCGAGTAGGCGCCGAACGGCTCGATGTGCACGCCGGTGACAATGGTGAGCTGGGTGCCGCGCTGGCGGTTGAATTCGTCCAGGTAGGGCTTGGTCTGGAAGTAATTCAGGTCGATCGCCTTCTCGGCCACCTGGGTATTGGGCTGCACGTAGTCGGCGAAGACCTTGATCTCCAGCTCCACTCCTTCCTTGGCCAGCAGCGGCTTGACCTGCTTGAGGATCTCCGCGTGCGGCACGGCGGTGGCGGCGACCACCAGCTTCTGGCTGCCGCTGCCGGCAGCGTCGCCGGAACCGGAGGACGAGCACCCGGCCAGCGCGAGCAGGGCGGCGAGGGCGAGGAGCAGCTTCTTCATGGGCGTCGGAATCCTTGATGCGATGCACCAGAATAGCCGTCCATACGGCTGGTTGCAAAGCGGCGATGCCGGCTTTGCGGGAATAGGGAATAGAGAATAGGGAATCGGAAGAGCAGTACGCTGCAAGCTTGCGGCACTCCGCTCTTCCTATTCCCTATTCCCTATTCCCGCCCAAGCCCCAGCCCCGCTCAAGACCGGGTATAGCGCGCCACCACGCGGTCGCCGACCATCTGCAGCAGCTGCACCAGCACGATCAGAAGCACCACCGTGACGAACATGTAGTCCGACTTGTAGCTCAGGTAACCGTAGCGATACGCCAGGTCGCCCAGACCGCCCGCGCCGATCGCGCCGCCCATCGCGGTATAGCCGACCAGGGCGATGGCGGTGACGGTGGTGCCGGCGATCAGGCCGCCGCGGGCTTCCGGCAGCAGCACGTGCAGCACGATCTGCCAGGTGCTGGCACCCATCGCCTGGCTGGCCTCGATCACGCCGCGCTGCACTTCGCGCAGCGCCGTTTCCACCAGCCGCGCGAAGAACGGCGCGGCGCCGATCACCAGCGGCGGGATCGCGCCGCGGATGCCCAGCTTGGTGCCGACCAGGGCATAGGTCAGCGGCATCAGCACGATCATCAGGATGATGAAGGGGATCGAGCGCAGCACATTCACCACCAGCGACAGCGCCGCATAGAACGCCGGCATCGCGCGCAGCTGGCCCTTGCCGGTGAGGTACAGCAGCACGCCCAGCGGCAGGCCGATCAGCACGGTGAGGGCGAGCGAGCCGCCCAGCATCAGCAAGGTGTCGATGCAGGCGTGGCCGATCTCCGCCCAGTCGTCGATGTTCGGAAACAGGCTTTGCAGCAGGGGCGCGCTCATCGGGTCAGTTCCTCGATCTCGATACCGGCGGCGCGCAATGCCAGCAGCGCCTGGTCCACGTTGTCGCCCTGCATCGCCAGGGTGAGCTGGCCGTAGGGCAGGTCCTTGATGCGGTCGATGCGGCCGGCCAGGATGTTGAAATCCACGCCGGTGTCGCGCGCCACGCGGCCCAGCGCCGGCGTCCACGTCGCCTCGCCGCGGAACGACAGGCGCAGGATGCGGCCCGGCACGTGCGTGTACGGCGCCAGTTCGCCGGCGGCTTCCTCCGGCAGCGCCTCGTTGACAAAACGCTTCGTAGTGGGGTGCTGCGGATGCAGGAACACGTCCGCCACCGCGCCGTGCTCGACGATGCGGCCGGCGTCCAGCACCGCCACGCGGTCGCACACGCGGCGCACCACGTCCATCTCGTGGGTGATCAGCACGATGGTGAGTTTCAGCTCGCGGTTGATCTCGGCCAGCAGCTCCAGCACCGAGGCGGTGGTCTGCGGATCGAGCGCGCTGGTCGCTTCGTCGCACAGCAGGATGGACGGCCGGTTGGCCAGTGCGCGGGCGATGCCGACGCGCTGCTTCTGGCCGCCCGAAAGTTGCGCCGGGTATTTGGCCGCATGGGCTTCCAGGCCCACGCGGCGCAGCAGTTCGTCCACGCGTGCGGCGATCCTGCCGGCGTCGCGCTCGCCGGCCAGGCGCAGCGGGAAGGCGATGTTGTCGGCCACCGTCTGCGAGGCGAGCAGGTTGAAATGCTGGAAGATCATGCCGATGCGCCGCCGCTGCGCGCGCAGCGCGGCATCGCCCAGGGTGGTCATCTCGGTGTCGCCGATGCGGATGCTGCCGCCGCTGGGGCGCTCCAGCAGGTTGATCAGGCGGATCAGCGTGGACTTGCCCGCGCCCGAATGCCCGATGATGCCGAACACCTCGCCGTCGGCGATGTCCAGGCTGAAGGGCGGGGATGTCCTTGCCGTCGACGCGGTAGGACTTGTGGACATCGGCAAAGCGGATCACGACGGGCCTTGGACAGTGACCGGGAGGCGGCATTCTATGCCACGCGGGGCTTTGGCGTAGACTGCCGCCACCCTTGACGGAGCTTTGCCATGACCACGGTCTACGACTTCAGCGCGCGCGACATCGACGGCAACGAGCGTTCCCTCGCCGACTGGCGCGGCAAGACCCTGCTGATCGTCAACGTCGCCTCCAAGTGCGGCTTCACCCCGCAGTACGAGGGCCTGGAAAAGCTGTGGCGCGCCGGCCGCGACCGGGACCTGGTGGTGCTGGGCTTCCCCTGCGACCAGTTCGGCCACCAGGAGCCCGGAGACGAGGCCGAGATCAAGAACTTCTGCAGCCTCAGCTACGACGTCACCTTCCCGATGTTCGCCAAGATCGAGGTCAACGGCGCCGGCACGCATCCGCTCTACAAGTGGCTGAAGAGCGAGGGCAAGGGCATCCTCGGCAGCGAGGCGATCAAGTGGAACTTCACCAAGTTCCTGGTCGGTCCCGACGGCGAGGTGGTGAAGCGCTACGCGCCCACCGACACACCGGAAAAGATCGCCAAGGACGTCAAGGTTCAATTGGTCGGCTGAGCCGCTACGGCTTTCTGTGGCAGCGGCGCTTCCGCGCGCAGCCCGGCCAGCATTTCGGCGATCGCATCGATGTCGCGGCTGGCGCCGGGCGCGCCGGCCGGCGGGTCGTAGTTGTTGAGCATGATGGCGAACGCCAGGCGTTCGCCGCCGGCGGTAGTGACATAGCCGGCCAGGCAATGCACCAGCGACATGCTGCCGGTCTTGGCGCGCAGGTTGTTGTTGGCCGGCGTGTCGCGCATGCGCCACTGCAAGGTGCCGTCCACGCCGGCCAGCGGCAGCCCTTCGAACAGCACCGGCGCATACGACTGCGCGGCGAGGAAGGACAGCAGGCGCGCCATCGCGTTCGGCGTGCTGAGGTCGCGGCGCGACAGGCCGGTGCCTTCCTCGATCACCGTGCTGCCCGGCGGCAGGCCCATCTGTTCGAGCAGCTCGCGCAGGCCGCGCATGCCCCAGTTCTCGGTGCTGAGAAAGCCGGTGGGCGGCGAGGGGCCTTGCATCGCCGCGGCCTGCGCGCGCACGCCGGCGATCAGCAGCAGGTTCTGCAGATACAGGTTCTGCGAGCGCTTGAGGCCGCGCTGGAGAATCTCGCCGACCGGCGGCGATTGCACTTCGGCGATGATCCTGGCGTCCTCGCGCAGCTCTTCGTCGCTCTGCGGCCAGTGCAGCGCGCGCACGCCGCCTTGCAGCGCCACGCCATGCCGCGCCAGCGCGCTGCGCAACTGCTCGCCGGCGAACAGCGCCGGATCGTACGCGGCCAGCTTGAAGCGCTGCGGCGGCGTGCGCGCGGCGATGCTGCCGAACGCATACAGCGTGCGGTCGCCCGGCGCGCGGTAGAGATTGATGTCGTTGCGCACGCCGCGCGCGCTGGTGGCGATGCGGTTGGCGACCTCGGGCACGGCGCCGGCGGGGTCCAGCGTCACGATCGCCGGCCGGCCTTCCGCGCCGGGGGCGACCGTCACTTCGACCTGGTTTTCCTGCACGCTCAGCGCGGACGTGGGCACGGCGAACCAGCTTTGCAGGTCCGATGCTTCCCAGCCCGAACCCATCGACGGACTGGCGAAATAGCTGTCGTCCGCGACCAGTCCGCCTTTGACGGTGCGGATGCCGCGCGCCGCCACCTGTTGCGCCATGTGTTCCGCCCAATCCGCCGTGGCGCGGTCCGCGCCCAGGGTGGGGTCGCCCATGCCGTACAGGATCAGCGGGCCGTCCAGCACGCCGTTGCGCACCTGCTCGCCGGCCAGCAGGCGGGTGGGGATGCGGTAGTCGGCGCCGATCTCGCTCAGCGCCAGCGCGGCGGTGAACAGCTTGGCGGTGGAGGCGGTCTGGTACAGCCGGTCGCCGTCGTGCGCGTACAGCGTGCGGCCGCTGTCCAGCGACACCACCGCGATGCCCCAGCGCGCGCCGGCGAAGCGCGGCTGCGCGATCTGCGCGTCGATGCGCGAGGCCAGCGACGAGGCTTCGTCGGCACGGGCGGCGCCGCACAACGCGGCGAACAGGGCGAGCAGGGAGCTGATCCGTAGCAGTTGGTTCATGGCGCGCAGTATTACGCAGCCTCGCGCAGATGCGGCAGCGGGGCGATCCACGCATCGCGCCGGCGCAGCCGCCAGGCGATCCAGCCCAGCCCGGCGCCGCGCACCGCCATGAAGGCCAGGAATGCCAGCCACAGGCCGTCGTTGCCCCAGCCGCGCGCGGCCCAGGCGAGCAGGGCGAACAGCGCCACCGCCAGCAGCATGCCGTCGCGCATTTCGCGTCCGCGCGTGGCGCCGATGAACAGGCCGTCCAGCAGATAGCTCCACACCGCTACCACCGGCAGCGCGGCCAGCCACGGCAGTGCGTGATAGGCCACCGCGCGCACTTCCGGCAGGCTGGTCTGCAGGTCCACGAACAGTGGGCCGCCGCCGGCGAACAACAGCGCAAAGCCGATGCTGCCCAGCAGCGACCAGCCGCCGGCCACCACCAGCGCACGCCGCAGCGCCTGCGCATCGCGCGCGCCGATGGCGTGGCCACACAGCGCCTCCACCGCATTGGCCAGCCCGTCCAGGCCGAAGGCGGTGAGCATCAGCCCGTTGAGCAGCAGCGCATTGGCCGCCACGGTGGCGTCGCCCAGGCGCGCGCCGAGCAGGGAGATGCTGAAGAACACGCCTTCCAGCGCCAGCGTGCGGATGAAGATGTCGCGGTTGACCATCAGCAGCGGCCGCCAGTGCGCCCAGCCGCGCAGCGCCTGCCAGTCCACGCTGCCCGGCCAGCCTTGCACGGCGCGGCGCGCGCGCCACAGGCCGTACAGCGCGCCGCACCACTCGCCGCAGGCGGAAGCCAGCGCGATGCCGGGCACGCCCCAGCCGAAGCCGAGTACGAACAGCAGGTTCAGCGCGATATTCACCAGGTTGGCCACCAGCAGCAGGGCCAGCGTGGTGCCCGCCCGCTGCGCGCCGATGAACCAGCCGGCCAGCGCGTAATTGAGCAGGGCGGCCGGCAGGCCGAGCAGGCGCAGCTGCACATAGCCCTGGCCGCGTTCGGCCAGCGCCGGCGTGGCGTGCATCTGCCCGATCAGCCACGGCAGCAGCGGCAGCATCAGCAGGCCCACCGCCACGCCCAGCACCGCGGCCAGCAGCAGGGCCTGCACCTGCACCGTGCGCAGCGCGGCGCGGTCGCCCGCGCCCTCGGCCTGCGCGGCGAAGCCGGTGGTGCCCATGCGCAGGAAGCCCAAGCTCCACACCGGCAGGGCGTAGATCGCGCTGCCCACCGCCACGGCGCCAAGATCCTGCGTCTGCGGCAGATGCCCGGCCACGGTGCTGTCGACCAGGGCCACCAGCGGCACGGTGAGGTTGGACAGGATCATCGGTACGGCCAGCGCCCACACCCGCCGATGGGTGGGACGGTGGCGCCAGGCTTCGAGGAGGGTCGACATGGGCGGCGGATGGCGGGGGACGACGCAGCGTAGCGCTGAGCGCGGCGCCGTGGAAAACAGCGCATTGACGCCCAAGCTGGTAGTCTTCCCGGCCATTGCCTCGCCGGCCCCCATCCATGCATGGGCCTGGACCGGTTCCACTTTTCCCCCTTTGCGAGATCACCATGCAGATTGCCGAGAGCTCCGTCGCTTCCTTCCATTACACGCTGACCGACGACCAGGGTCAGGTGCTCGACAGTTCCGAAGGCCGCGAGCCGCTCACCTATCTGCACGGCGTCGGCCAGATCGTGCCGGGCCTGGAGAAGGCCATGACCGGCCGCCAGGCCGGCGACCAGTTCAAGGTCGACGTGGCGCCGGAAGAAGGCTACGGCGTGCACCACGCCGAGCTCACCCAGTCGGTGCCGCGCGAAGCGTTCCAGGGCGTGGAGGACATCCAGCCCGGCATGCAGTTCCAGGGCCACGGCCCGCAGGGCGTGATCAACGTCACCGTGACCGCAGTGGACGACCAGGTCGTGCATATCGACGGCAACCACCCGCTGGCCGGCAAGACCCTGCATTTCGCCATCGAGGTGACCGACGTGCGCGCGGCCACCGAGGAAGAACTGGCCCACGGCCACGTCCACGGCGAAGGCGGCCACGAGCACTAAGCAGTGATGCGCGCCGGCCCGGTCTCGACCGGGCCGGCTTTTTTTATGGGCGCCGTGCGCCCGCTTGCCCGCTCAAGGATCGAGTCGCCATGCAGGACTCCCTGCGCATCGCCATCGTCGGCTACGGCGCCGCCGGCCAGGCCGCGGCGCTGTTTCTCGCCGCCCAGGGACACGCGCTGAGCGTGTACGAGCAGGCGGCCACGCCCGGCCCCGTCGGCGCCGGTTTCCTGCTGCAGCCCACGGGCCTGGGTGTGCTGTCGCGTCTGGGGTTGCATGAAGGCGCACTGGCGCAAGGGCAGCGCATCGAGCGCCTGCATGGCGAGAATCGCCGCGGCCGCCGCGTGATGGACATGCGCTACGCCGACCACGCGCCGGCCTGCTTCGGCCTGGGCCTCACCCGCGGTTCGCTGTTCACCCTGCTGCGCGATGCCTATGGCGATGCCGCGCGCATCCATACCGGCGTATGCATCGATGCAGTGGCCGAGGACGGCATGCACCTGCGCGACAGCGCCGGCGGCATGCACGGCCCGTTCGATCTGATCGTGGTTGCCGACGGCGCGCACTCGCGCCTGCGGCGCCATCTGCCGCAAGCGCAGCGCCGGCGCGAGTCGGTCTATCCGTGGGGGGCGATGTGGTGCCTGCTGCCCGCGGGCGACTGGCCGCACCGCGGCGAACTGCGCCAGCGCTATGCCGGCACGCGCGAAATGATCGGCCTGCTGCCGGTGGGGCGGCGGGTGGACCGCGAGGGCGACTGGCTCACTTTCTACTTCAGCCTGCCGGGCGAGCAGGTGGACGGCTTCGACGACGCGGCGCTGGCGCGGCTGCGGCAGCGCGTGGAAGAGCTGTGGCCCGAAGCGCTGTATTTGCTGGACGGCATCGACACGCCCGCGCACTTGCATCGCGCACGCTATCGCGACGTGGTGCTGCGCCATCCGGTGCACGGCCGCGTGGTCTTCGTCGGCGATGCGGCGCACGCGATGAGCCCGCAGCTGGGGCAGGGCGTGAACATGGCGCTGCTGGATGCGCAAGCGCTGGCCGATGCGCTCGCCGCGCAGGCCACGACCGATGCGGCCCTGGCCGATTACGCGCGCCGCCGCCGCCATCATCTGGCCGTGTATCAGCGCATCAGCCGCTGGCTGACGCCGCTGTTCCAGTCGCAGCGCGATGGCCTGGCGTGGTGGCGCGACGTGGCCTTCCATCCGCTGAGCCGCCTGCCGCTGGCGCGCGGGCAGACGCTGAAGATCCTTACCGGCACGAAAAAGGCCTGGTGGCGTTGACCACCGGGCCTGCCCGGTAAAACGGCGGCGCTCAGTACCAGTCGAGCAGCGAGATGCCCACGCCGAGGTAGGTGGCGTTGTGGTTGTAGTCGATCATGCTCTCGCCGTAGCCCTTGAACAGTTCCATATAGGCGCGCAGGTTGCCGGTGATCGGGAAGGCCCAGCTGAGCTGCGCCGCACCGTGGCTGCGGTCGCCGCCGCGCAGCGAGTGGCGCAGCATCAGGCCGAATTCCTGGCCGTTCCATTCGTGCACGATCTGCACGTCGCCGCGGCCCATGTAGTCGCTGATGTCCGGATTGTTGTCGTCCTTGCCGTGCTCCGGCACGCGCCACCACGGGCGGAACATCACCGTCCAGCCGTCGCGCTCGAAGCCGATATTGCCCATCACGCGGTTCCAGCTGCGCGACAGCGGATTGGAGCGGCCGTTGGATTCGTGGTTGATGCCGATGCCGAGCAGGCGGCCGTCCCAGCCTGCCACCTGATAGTTGGTGTTGAAGATCAGCAGCGCTTCGGGTTCGTAGTTGGTCTCGCGGAACGGACGCGAGATCTTGTTGTTGTAGACCTGCCAGCGGGACGACTGCGTATAGCCCACCCACAGGTCGCCTTCGTCGCCGAACACGCCCTGCCACACCTTGGTCTTCAGGCTGAGCTGGAATTTCGCTTCGACATTCTGCAGCTGCTGCGGCGTGCCGACCGTGTTCAGCGGATTGGGGCTGTGCGGCTGCGCGTTCTGGTTGCTGGTGGCGAATACCGGCAGCAGATAAAGCGGCTTGTAGCCGCGCACGTTGAAGGTGCCGAGCTTGCTCTCCGGCGACAGCTCCCAGCGCGAATCGAGCAGGGACATCGGGCGGCTGACTTCCGGATTGCCCTGCGTGGCGCTCTTGTCGGAAGCGAACACGCCCGGCGCCGCGGCGTTCTCGTTCATGCGCTTCTGCGCGGTGGGCAGGTTCACGCGGCCGGTGGCGCGGTCGTAGCAGGCCAGCCGCTGCGCGTCGCTCTCGATCGCGGTGCAGGCGCGGATGTCCATCGGGTCGGGATTCTGCGCATGCGCGCGCGGGCCGAGCAGGCCGGCCGCCAGCAGCAGCGCCAGGGTGACGTTCGTTCGCGTCATTGCGTACTCCACCAGAAACGGGGCGTGAGGAATTCATTGAGGGGAAGGCGCGGCCGAACGCGGGTGCCGCACACGAAAACGCCGGCCGCGGCGGACCGCGGCCGGCGTCAGGGTGCCGGAAGCTCAGCGCTGCTTCAACCAGCGCGCATAGGCGGCCTTGCTCAGATGCTGCGCGCCGCCGGACGCATGCAGGAAGTCGTTGGCGAGCGGCGGATAGGCGGAGGCATCGTCTTCGGTGACGTACGCCTTGCCGTTGGCGAGCGCGGCGAAGTCCGGCGGCGGACCGGCGTCCTTGACCGCGGGCATGCTGGAATTGACGGTGACCTGGCCTTGCGCACTGTTGAACTGCGCGCTGTCCTGGCCGGGTTGCGTTGCGGGTGCGCTCTGCGCCTGCGGCATGGGCTGAGGCATCGGCTGCGGCTGCGCTTGCGGCTGCGGCATGGGTTGCGGTTGCGCCGGTTGCGGCGGCGGCATCGGTTGCGGTTGTGCCTGCGGCGGCGGAGGCGGCAGAGGCATCGGCTGCGCGGGCTGGTTCTGCGCCATCAAGGTGCCGGCGAACAGCAGCGAGCCGGAGGCAAGAAAACTAAGCAGGGGATTGCGGGGATTCATCGTCGATGCTCCATGCCAGAATGACTGGCTCGAGGACGGAAGGCGCGAGGACGTGGAAGCGGCCGCAGTGCCGGGCCGGCATGGCTCGTCCCGCGCTGAGGACAACGCTAACAAAGGCCGGATAAATGCCTGCACAACCATTCGATGTGGTCGGTGTGAAAACTTCGTCGTCGCCGTCTGCACTTCCGCCGGGCAAGCCGCGTCTCACGCTGGCGCAGGCGCAGCGCCTGCAATTGGCCGCACAGGGGCTGCTGCGCGCGCCGCGCCGCCGCGCACGGCGCGCCGACGTGCTGGATGCGATCACGCGCATGCGGCTGCTGCAGATCGACACCATCCACGTGGTGGCGCGCAGTCCTTATCTGGTGCTGCATTCGCGCGTGGGCGATTACGAGCCGGCATGGCTGGACGAAGCGCTTGCGCAAGGCAAGCTCGCCGAATGCTGGGCGCACGAAGCCTGCTTCGTGCCGGCCGCCGACTACGCCTGGCATCGCGCGTGGGGCGTGCGCCGCGGCACGCATTGGGCATACCGCCATGCCGAGCGCATGCATCGCGAACAGCGCGCGGACATGGACGGCCTGCTCGAACGCATCCGCGCCAACGGCGCGGCGCGCGCGGCGGATTTCGAACGCGAGCAACCGGGTGCGGCCAGCGGCTGGTGGTCGTGGAAACCCGAGAAGCGCTGGCTGGAAGCGTGGTTCGCGCTGGGCGAGCTGATGGTGAGCCGGCGCGAGCGGTTCCAGCGCGTCTACGATCTGGCCGAGCGCGTGATCGCGCAGCTGCAGCCATCGTTCGACGACGCGCCGCTGGGCATGGAGGAGGGCGCGCTGCGCCGCCGCTTCATCCTCGACGCCGTGCGCGCGCTCGGCATCACCCAGGCGCGCTGGATCGCCGACTACCACCGGCTCAAGCCGGCGGTGACCGACAGCGAGCTGGCGCCCCTGGTGGCTTCAGGCGAGCTGATCGAAGTGGCGGTGGCGGACTGGAAGGTGCCCGGCTACGTGCACGCCGACCATGCGGACGAGCTGGCGCAGGTACTGCGCGGTGGCCTGCGCGCGACCTATACGGCCCTGCTGTCGCCGTTCGACCCGCTGGTGTGGGATCGCGCGCGGGCGCAGGCGATGTTCGGATTCGAATACACCATCGAGTGCTACGTGCCGGCGGCGAAGCGCCGCTACGGCTATTACGTGCTGCCGATCCTGCGCCGCGGGCAATTGGTGGGCCGGCTCGATGCCAAGGCGCATCGAGCCGAATGTGTATTTGAGGTGAAGGCGCTTTACCTGGAAGAGGGCGAAACGCCGACGCCGGCCTGGATCGCCGACGTGGCCGAGGCGATCGCGGCAACCGCGCGCTGGCACGGCACCCCGAAGATCCGCCTCGGCCGCTGCCGCCCCGCGAGCGTGGCGGCAGCGTTGCGCGCGCACTGGCGCGCCATGGACTGACGGCTCAGTGCGAGCCGCCGCTGGCCGGCACCACCGGCTGCGGCGCGCAGGCCTTGCCGTGCAGGGCCTGGTGCAGCTGGTTGGCCAGCGAGGTGCAGCGGTTGCCGAGCTGCGGGCGGATATCCGGGTCCAGCGAATCGCGCAGCAGGCTTTCGCGCATCGCCTCGTAGCGACCCTCGATCTGGTCCGCCGGATAGATCGCCGCGGCCTGGTGGCAGGCGATATAGGTGTTCAGATAGTTGTCGCAGGCGGGGATGCCGGTCTGGTCCGGCAAGGCCTGGCTGGGCGCGGTTTTCGGCTTGCTGGCGGGGGCGCGGGTGGTGCTGGCGGGCGCCGTGCCGCGGCTGCTGCTGGTGGTTGTGGTGGAGCTCCCGCTGGAGCTGGGTCGGGTGGTTTTGTCGTTGCATCCGGCCAGGACAAGTCCGCCGGCGAGCACGAGCAGGGCGAGGCGCGAGGGAAGTCTGGTCATGAGCATCTCCTTGACTGTCGGCCCCGGGCGGGCCGTGCCGCGATATGGAAAGTTGAGCAACGCCCGGTTGCCAAAAGGCAGTCGCAATAGACACTGAGCGTCGTAAAGAAAAGCTGAATCGAATGGCGTTTTGGGTGAAGAACGGGCGGAAATGCTGCCGTGATTATTTCTGTTCAGTTTTCCCCTTGCACCTGGTTATTCGCTTTCCGCCCTTTGAAACAGCTATGATGTGCGGACTGTGTTTGCCGGGGTCACCTGTTTTGTGACCCGATGCCGCTGATCAGCGATCCGCTTCATCGCCTCACCCCTAGGGTTTTCCTTAGCAGCTCAGTAAGTCGGCCGTTCCGAAGGAACGGCTGAGCCTCAATCAAAACCTTTAGGAGTGTTTCACATGTCTGATCGTCAGATCGGTACCGTCAAGTGGTTCAACGATGCCAAGGGCTTCGGCTTCATCAGCCGTGACAACGGCCCGGACGTCTTCGTCCACTTCCGCGCCATCCAGGGCAACGGCTTCAAGAGCCTGGCCGAGGGTGACAAGGTCAGCTTCAAGGTCGTGCAGGGCCAGAAGGGTCTGCAGGCCGACGAAGTGCAGAAGGCCTGATCCAAGGCATTCTTGATCGATTGAAAAGGCCGGGCAGCGATGCCCGGCCTTTTTTTACGCCTTTCGGCATGGGGTCTTCCCACATACCCGTGCGAAAAATCCGCTATGCTCGGGCCACTGTGTTTGTCAGGTCACGCGTGCCCCGATGTACGGTTTCACCCGCATCGCTCCACCGATTCCCTGCATGCCCAGTAAGTCGTCGGTCGCAAGGGGGAGACCGGCCTGTCTCAGTGTCGATTCGATCGGAGTGAGTCATGTCGGATGGTAATCGTGAAACCGGCACGGTGAAGTGGTTCAACGACGCCAAGGGGTTCGGCTTCATCAGCCGCGAAAACGGTCCCGATGTCTTCGTGCATTTCCGCGCGATTTCGGGTTCCGGATTCAGGAGCCTCAAAGAAGGCCAGAAGGTCACCTTCAAGGTGGTCACCGGCCAGAAGGGGCTGCAGGCCGAGGACGTGGCGCCTGCCTGAGAGGTCGGGGTAAAAACCGCCGCAAAGAACGAAAGCCGGGCAGCGATGCCCGGCTTTCTTTGTTCATGGGCTCCGGCGGCATCACTTATCCTTGAAAAAAAATCGGCTATGCTCGCTTCACTGTGTTCGCTGGCCACGCGCGTGCCCGATGTCCCGGCCCTTGCCTCGCATCGCTTCACCGGTTCCCTGCAGCCCAGTAAGTCGTCGGCCGTAAGGGGGAGGCTGACTTGTCTCAAATCGAATCGATTGGAGTAAGTCATGTCGGAAGGTAATGGCCGTGAAACCGGCACGGTGAAATGGTTCAACGATGCCAAGGGGTTTGGCTTCATCAACAGGGGAAACGGCAAGGAGGACGTCTTCGTCCACTTCCGCGCGATCCAGGGCACGGGCTTCAAGAGCCTGAAAGAAGGTCAGACGGTGACTTTCAAGGTGGTCAACGGCCAGAAGGGCCTGCAGGCCGAGGAAGTGATGCCGGCCTGATCTTCAGGTCGAACCGAACGGAAAAGGCCGGCGCAAGCCGGCCTTTTTCTTGCGCGCCGCCTGCACGGGAACGCGTGCTAGCCTGCCGTTTTTCCGCTGACGGAGTGCGCTGTGCAGGAAGCATCGGCCGAGCTACCGACCGCCATCGCGCCCGCCACGGCCGGCGATGGCGCATCTTCCGAGCTGCTGCTGACGCTTCCCGCGCAGGCGCCGTCGGCCCTGTTGTACTGGCTGCCGGCGATGGGCGTGGCCGCGCGGCATTACCTGCCGCTGGCGCAGGCGCTGGCCGCGCGCGGCATCGCGGTGGCCTTGCACGAATGGCGCGGCATCGGCTCCAGCAACCGGCGCGCCGGGCGGCACAGCGACTGGGGCTATCGCGAACTGCTGCAGCTCGATCTCCCCGCCGGCCTGGCCGCGGCGCGCGAACGCTGCCCGGGCCTGCCCTGCGCCATCGGCGGGCACAGCCTGGGCGGCCAACTCGGCTCGCTCTATACCGGCCTGCATCCGCAGGACTTCGAGGCCCTGGTGCTGGTGGCCAGCGGCTCGCCGTACTGGCGGCGTTTCCGCCGTGGCGCGCTGATCGGTGCGGCCTATGCGCTGGCGCCCGTGCTGGCCGGCCTGGTCGGCCATCTGCCCGGGCGGCGCCTGGGCTTCGGCGGCAACGAGGCGCGCGGCGTGATCGCCGACTGGGCGCGCAGCGGCCGCACCGGCCGCTACGCCGCCGCCGGCCTGCCGGACGACCTGGAAAGCGCCATGGCGCGCGTGCGGCTGCCGATCCTGGCCCTGCGCCTGCGCGACGACTGGCTCGGCCCCCAGGCCTCGCTGGACTGGCTGCTGGCGAAGATGCCGCAGGCCCGGCCCATGCGCGCTGTCCTGGATCCCGACGAACTGGGCGTCCCCGCCGACCACTTCGCCTGGATGAAGCAGCCGGCCGCGGTCGCCGCAGCCATCGCCGATGGCCTGGCGCCGGTCCTGCGCCGCGACCGGGTGCAAGCCGCCTCTTGAAGCGGGGAGCTTTCGCCGGCATGTGGCGGATTCGATTCTTTGCCGGCATCTGCCCATGAAACTGTTCACTCCGTTCGTCCAGCGCAGCCTCACGCTGCGCAACCGCATCGCCGTCGCGCCGATGTGCCAGTACTCCGCCGTCGACGGCATGCCCGACCACTGGCACCTGGTGCACCTGGGCAGCCGCGCCGTCGGCGGCGCCGCGCTGGTGATCGCCGAGGCCACGGCGGTGTCCGCGGAAGGGCGCATCTCGCCGCAGGACGTCGGCCTGTGGAACGACGCACAGCGCGATGCCTGGCGCCCGGTCACCCGCTTTATCGACATGCAGGGCGCCATCGCCGGCGTCCAGCTGGCCCATGCCGGCCGCAAGGCCAGCGCGCAGCGCCCGTGGGAAGGCGGCGGCGCGCTGCGCGAAGGAGCCTGGACGACGGTGGCGCCCTCGGCGATCCCGTTCGATCACGACTGGCACACCCCGCAGGCGCTGGACGACGCGGGTTTGCGCCAGGTGATCGAGGATTTCCGCCGCGCCGCCGAACGCGCGCTCGCCGCCGGCTTCCGCCTGATCGAGCTGCATGCCGCGCACGGCTATCTGCTGCACCAGTTCCTGTCGCCGCTGAGCAACCATCGCCAGGATGCCTACGGCGGCAGCTTCGAAAACCGCACGCGCCTGCTGCGCGAGATCATCGCCGCGGTACGCGAGGTGTGGCCGGCGGAACTGCCGCTGTGGGTGCGCATTTCCGCCACCGACTGGCACGAAGGCGGCTGGGACATCGAGCAGAGCGTGCGCCTGGCGCGCGAGCTGCCGGCGCTGGGCGTGGACCTGGTCGACGTCTCCAGCGGCGGCCTGGTCCCGCACGTCAAGATTCCGCTCGGCCCCGGCTACCAGGTGCCGTTCGCCGCGCGGATCCGCCGCGAGGCGGGCATCGCCACCGGCGCGGTAGGCCTGATCACCGAAGCGGAGCAGGCCGCGCGCATCGTCGAACAGGACGACGCCGACATCGTGCTGATCGCCCGCGAAAGCCTGCGCGATCCGTATTTCCCGCGCCGCGCGGCGCAGCAGCTGGGTGCGTCGATCGACGCGCCGGTGCAATATCGGCGGGCTTGGTAAGCAGGAAAAACGACGTGGACCAGAACCCGCTGCTGATCGAAGGCCGCCTGCACGACCTGGGCGACGGCTTCACCGTGCGCCGGCTTTTGCCGGTGCTGCAGGCCCGCCATGTGGGGCCGTTCGTGTTCTTCGACCTGATCGGGCCGGCTGCCTTCGCGCCGGGCAAGGGCATGGACGTGCGGCCGCATCCGCATATCGGCCTGGCCACCGTGACCTGGCTGTTCGAAGGGGCCATCCGCCATCGCGACACCGTCGGCAGCCTGGCCGACATCCGCCCCGGCGAAGTGAACTGGATGACCGCCGGCCGCGGCATCGCCCATTCCGAACGCACGCCGCCGGACGAGCGCCGCGACGGCCAGCGCATGCACGGCGTGCAGGTGTGGGTGGCGCTGCCGCGGCATGACGAGGAAGTGGAGCCGGAGTTCCACCATCACGGCGCCGATGCGCTGCCGCGCATCCGCCGGCCCGGCGCCGAGCTGGTGCTGATCGCCGGCACGGCTTACGGTGAACGCTCACCGGTGAAGGTGTTCGCGCCGATGTTCTTCGTCGAGGCCACGCTGGAAGCCGGCGCCGAGCTGCCCTGGCCGGACGAGCACGTCGAACGCGGCGTCTGCGTGATCGACGGCGAAGTCAGCTGGGGCGGCTTGAACGTACCCGCCGCACACACGGCGGTGCAGACGGGAGACACCGCCGCCCCGCTGAAGGCCGCCACGCGCAGCCGCGTGATGCTGTTCGGCGGCGCGCCGCTGGATGGCGAGCGGCATCTGTGGTGGAACTTCGTGTCCAGCCGCAAGGAGCGCATCGAGCAGGCCAAGCTGGAATGGCAGGAGCAGCGCTACGGCAAGGTGGCCGGCGACGAGGAAGAATTCATTCCGCTGCCGGTGCGTTGATGCTGCGTCCGCGCATGCGCCCGCGGGGGCGCGGCGCTAGGCTGCAGCGATGCCAGAGGGAATCCGCATGTCCGCTTATGCCAGCTTCCGCGAGTTCTATCCGTTCTATCTGGGCGAACACAGCGACGTGAATTGCCGGCGCATGCATTTCGCCGGCAGCACCCTGGTGCTGGCGGTGGTCGCGTTCGCCGTGATCACCGGACACCTCGCCTGGCTGTGGCTGGTGCCCGTTGCCGGTTACGGCTTTGCCTGGGTCGGCCACTTCGTGTTCGAGAAAAACCGCCCGGCCACCTTCCGCCACCCGCTGTACAGCCTGATGGGCGACTGGGTGATGTATTGGGACGTGCTGCGCGGACGAGTGAAATTGTAGGTTGGGGTGAGCCGCAGGCGAACCCCAACGTTGCCGCATCGTTGGGGTTCGCCTGCGGCTCACCCCAACTTACGCTGGTTTTCAGCGGTATTTCTGGTGGCACGACTGGCACGTCTCCCCCACCGGCTTGAGCGCCGCCGCGAGCGCCGCGCAATCGGCCGGGGCGGCCTGCACCGCGGCCTGCAGCTGGGTATGCAGCTGGTTGGCCTCGTCGATAAAGCCCTGGTCCATGCCGGGGAAGGCGGGGACGATGTCCGACGAGGTCGACAGCAGCCGCTGCAGATGCACGGCATTCGCGGCCGCTTCGCAGCGCTGGCCCTTGACCGCGTTGCGCAGCGCGCCGGAGTGGTGCGCCATCACGTCCATCACCGCATGCGGGAAAGGATTGCGCTGCTTGAGCGCGTTCATGGCGAAGACGGTGCCGACGATGCCGATGGCCAGGCCGAGGACGATCAGAAGTGCTGCGCGCATGCTTTGCCTGATTCCTGCTATGAAACGGACCGCCCGCGAGGTTAGCACGCGGCCTCGCGGCGCCCGCCGCCCGCTCCCGCTAAAATGGCGGGCTTTACGCACCGAACGATCCACCCCATGTACATGATTCCTTCGACCCGCCGCGGAGCGCGCGCATGAACGACGTGGCCTTTCCCGCCGAACGCTTCCAGGGCGTGGAGCGCCTGTACGGCGTGGGCAGCGTGGAGCGCCTGCGGCAGGCGCACGTCTGCGTGATCGGCATCGGCGGCGTCGGCTCCTGGGCGGCCGAGGCGCTGGCGCGCAGCGGGGTGGGGCGGCTGACCCTGATCGATGCGGACGAGGTCTGCGTCTCCAATACCAACCGCCAGCTGCATGCGCTGGATGGCGAGTACGGCAAGCCGAAAGTCGAGGTGGTCGCGGCGCGCGCCAAGGCGATCAACCCGGCCATCCGGATCGATGCCATCGAACGCTTCCTCACCCCGTCCACCCTCGACGAACTGCTGGACCGCGGCTACGACGTGGTGCTCGACGCCTGCGACGCCTTCCGCGTCAAGCTCGAAGCCATCGCCTGGTGCCGCCGCCGCAAGCTGCCGGTGGTGAGCGTGGGTTCGGCCGGCGGGCGCACCGACCCGACCATGATCCGCGTGCGCGACCTCTCGCGCACCGAGCACGACGCCATGTTCAGCCTGATCCGCAAGAAGCTCCGCCAGGACTTCGGCTTTCCGCGCAATCCCGACCGCTACTTCGGCGTGTCGGCGGTGTACTCGCTGCAGAACGTGCAGTACCCGCAGGCGGACGGCACGGTCTGCGGCACGCGCCCGCCGGGCGGCGATGCCTTGAACCTGGCCTGCGGCGGCGGCCTGGGCGCGGCCACCCACGTCACCGGCACCTTCGCCTTTGCCGCGGCGGGCAAGGTGCTGGAGAAGCTGCTGGAAAAGAAACCGGCGGCCTGAAGCCGCCGGTTGTCGTGGTTGGCCATGCCAGGGCGATGGCGCATTCCTTCCGTGGGCTAGGCCAGGATCGTCAGTTCCATGGCCTTGGCGGTGACGCGGTTGGCGCCGGTCACCCGCACGAACAGCGGGAACCTGCCCGGCGTCGGCGGGATCAGCCATTCGCCCCAGGCGTGATCCGGCTCGCCCCCGGCCAGCGCGCTCAACGCCGTCATGCCCAGCAGTTGTCCACCGTGCTGCGGATCGCCGAGGAACACCTCGGCCCAGCCATCGGCACGCTGCACCGGGTCGGCACCGACGCTGATGCGGAAACCGGCGTACCGGCCGCCCGGCAGCTCCGCGTGGTCGGACACCAGTTCGCCATGCGCGTTGCGCACCGCCAGCGGCCTGGCCGGCAGCGTCAGCAGGGCGGGCGCGGCGGGTGCCGACGTGGCCCGCAGCGCCGTCGACGCGACCACCAGCGGGAACCATCCCTCCTTGTTCTGCGCCGGGCTGTCGTTGGTGATGCTGATGGCGTTGTGGGTGGTCGCCTGGCCGCTGGTGCTTTCGACGGTCGGCACGAAGTAGACGGCGCTGTTGTCCGCCAGCACCACGCCGGAGCGGTATTCGTTGCCCGGCTTGACCTTGGCGTTGCCGGTGCTGCTGGAGATGCGGATCACCGAGGCCGACGAGGTCAGCGCGTCGGGGTTGAGCTGCAATCCCGCGTTCTTGAATGCCGCCGACTTCTGCAGCGCCGCAGCCAGCGCATTGAGCACTTCGGCCTGGCCGCCGCCGCCCTGGCTGATGTACTGCACGGTATCCAGCACCCGCTTCTGCTGGTCCTGCAGCACGATCGTGTACTTGACGCCGGGCAGCGGGATATTGCGCAGGCGGATCACCGCGAAATCGGTATGGCGCACGTGCGTCTGCGGAGCCAGCGTGCCGTCCGTGCGTTTCCAGCGGATCTCGTTGTCGGGATCGACCACGGCGTAGATGCGGTATTCGCGCCGGGTGCTGCCCGCCGGCAGCGCGGGCGGTTCGAACGCGCAACGGGCCCGGCCGATGCCGCGCGGCGGAATCACGTATTTGTCATCGGCTGCCGAGCGCTGGCTGTCGGGATGCGGACGCGACGGATCGGCCAGGTTCGCGTCGAGGAATTCGACGGCGGCGGTGCCGATGGTGACGCGGGCGCCGGTTTCCTCGCGCGAGATGCTGTCGACCTCGACGTAGTCGAAGCGCACCTTGACCGGCTTGCTGGCGCCGCCGGGTGCCAGGCCGAGCTTGCTGCCGAGGCTGAAGTTATGCACGCGCACCTCGAGCATCAGCTTGGCGCCCGGCGCCACCGCACCCGATACCGGCGTAAGCAGGCCGGTCGTCTTGCTCGGGGTCGCGTAGTAGGCCAGGCCGCCCCGGATGCGGCGGGCATTGTCGAGCGTGTTGAAGCCCGAGCCATCCGGCAGGAAGCGATACGGCAGATTCAGCGCGGCGTCCGGCGCGGCATAGGTTTTCGCCCACCACTCCTGGCCGACGCCCTCGGTGAAGCTGGTGGCGCTGGACATCTTGAGGGTGCCGTCCTTGGTCGCGTAGAACAGCGGCTGGAACGCATAGCCCATGTTCTTGTTGAAGCTCGGCTTGGTCAGCAGCAGCTTGCGGGTGCGCGCGCCGGTGATGTTCTCCAGGCGCTGGTTGTTCCAGCCGTGGCTGCCGCCCGTCGAGGTCTTGAAACTGGCTTTGAAGTTCGTGCTCATGACGAGATAGTCGGCGTTCGCCTCGAACGAGACCGTCGTGTCGGAACTGCCGCTCAGGGTCTTGCTGTACTCGAAGCTCGAGGTGCCGGCCGCCGTGGTGCTCCAGCTGATGTCCTGGGTTTCGCTGTTGCCGTTGCAGAAATACAGGATCGGCGTGGTCAGCGGTTCGGTCACCGTGACGGTTTGCCCGGGCGTGTCGCCGGGGCGGCGGATTTCGCCCATGTCGGCGGGCGCGTAGGCGACGTTCATTCCCGGCGCCAGCACCGGATAGCTCAGCGCGTTGCCGTTCTGATGGGTGGGCTGGTAGACGTCCGGCAGCGTGCTGCCGTCGCAGGAAACCGCCTGCTGCGGAAACGGGCGCGGCATCGAAATATCGACGAATACGAAGTCGCCGTTGTCCGCGGTGCGCCCCAGCAAGCGGTAGCGATAGATGTCCACGGTGCGCAGCACATAGCTCAGCGCGTCGTCGCTGTTGGTGCTTGCCGACAGCTTGGTGGAAAGGCTGCTGACCGCGCTGCTGAATTCGGTGCTTTTTTCGTTGTAGGCATAGCCGAACTTGACGGTCTCGGTCACGTTCAACGACATGCCGGTTTTCTTGACGTCGCCCATCGTGACGCCCGCGCCGATGGTGAGCTCGTCGCTGTGGTTGAAGGTGTTCGCCACGGTGCTGGTGTGGGTGGTGGTCACCTGTTTGCTCTGCTCGTCGGTATAGGTGACGTTGAAGCCCGCCTGGAGGCTGACGTTGACGATGCCCAGCGGACTCGGCGGATCGTTGTTGGGCAG